>Ga0214919_10011727_pt1 | contig 10891 bp, 5 predicted proteins | sample LL1503_MetaG_FD_177994 | JGI IMG/M metagenome (GOLD analysis project Ga0214919, IMG submission 177994) | Freshwater microbial communities from Lake Lanier, Atlanta, Georgia, United States - LL-1503 | ecosystem: Environmental > Aquatic > Freshwater > Lake | place: USA: Georgia | collected 2015-03-15
TTTGCGCATGCGGCCGGTGTTTTCGATTTCAAGCTCTTCGGCTTGTTTCAGGACTTCTGACACGTGCAGTGCCTTGAGTTCGTTTAAGTGCATGGAATGTTTGCCGTGGGGGATGGTGCCGAAAATTCGGAAAGCAAAAGGAACAGGGGAGGGGGCGTGTTGACCGGTGCGCGGGGGTAATTAGCACCTGGGGGTTCAACACCGTTGCATCGGTGCCCAAGGGTGTGGTCTACCTGGGCAGCAGAATTATGACAGGAAATCCGACCACAAGAAAAAACCGGTCGTGGGGCCGGTTTTGGGGGCATGCGTAGGCTGCGGCCTAGATCTGCTCGTCAATAAAGGCGATCAACTGGGCCTTGCTCAACGCGCCCACCTTGGTGGCGGCCAGCTTGCCGTCCTTGAACAGCATCAGCGTAGGGATGCCACGGATGCCAAACTGGGCGGGGATTTCGCGGTTTTCATCCACATTCATCTTGGCGACCTGGAGCTTGCCCTCGTAGGCGTGGGAAACTTCGTCCAAAATTGGGGCAATCATTTTGCAGGGGCCGCACCATTCGGCCCAATAGTCCACCAAAATGGGCTGCGCCGACTTGAGGACGTCTTCCTCAAAAGTGGCGTCTGTGATGTGTTTGACGAGTTCGCTGGCCATGAAAACTTCCTTCGGGAGTGGTTGATACCTCTGAGATGAAAACGATTGTGACAGAAACAAGGCCCCCGCCTGCCAGAGGCCGTCTATGACCGACATAGAAAATTCCGATCTGCCCCGCCATTTCCCGGTCGCCCCGGGGGCGCAGCGCACTTTGCCCTGCGATTTACCGGCCGCTTGGCACTGGTTTGCACCCGAGCATGGGGTGCTGGCGCGCATCGCGCAGACGCTGCAGTTGCGCAACTGCCATCCGGGGCGCTCGCTAGTGCTTTTGCCTTATGCGCAGCTGCTGCGCCAGGCGCAAACCATGTGGGCTACACGCTTTCCCACGGGTTTTGCGCCGCGATTTGAAACCTCCATGAACTGGAGCACCGCGCTGGCCCCGTTTACCCCTGGGCCCTCCGACATCCGCTTTGAAGCCGCCGCCGACACCCTGACGGCGCGCAGCCTGCTGACCTCGCTCCAAGCCCGTTTTAGCCGTGAGCAACTGGACGTGCTGTCGGCCCTGATGGTCCAAGCCGCCCACGAAATCGCGCCTTTGGCGGCGGCTTGCGCGCCTTCTGAGCGCAGCGCTTGGGCGCACACCCGGCGTCTGGCCTGCGAAGTAGCCTGGGGCGGCCCCGGCGCGCAGTGGGAGGCGATTGCCCTGTCTTCTGCGCTGGAATGGGCCGCCGCCTCGCGCTACGCCACTGATGTGCTCTTGCGCCCCGACAGCACCGCGGGCTGGGATTGCGTGATTGCCTTGCAAGGTTTGAACGAAGATCCTTTGTTGGCTGGGTTGGCGCAGGTCTGGGGCGAGCGCATGGTGCGCCTACCACTCGCGCTGGAGTTAGAGGCGGGGACTGAGCTGGTAACGGAGTGGGGGCCGTCGGCTAATTTTCAAACGTCGCGCCCACTGCTGTGCCCCTTGGTTCACCCTTGCAAGGATGCCGCCGATGAGGCACAGCGGGTGAGCGCTTGCGTCATCGCCCACATCAGCGCGGAGCGCTACCCGCTGGCCCTGATTTGCTCGGACCGCGCGCTCACGCGGCGTATTTCTGCGCTGTTAGAGGGTGCCGGCGCGCTTATCCGCGATGAGACCGGCTGGATGCTCTCTACCACCGTGGCCGGCGCAGGCATTGCGGCCCTGCTGCGGGCCGCCGCCTGGGGCGCCTCCAGCGACGCGGTCCTGGCCTGGCTCAAACTCACCCCGGCCTGGGCCGCCCGCTGCAGTGCGCTGGAAGCCTGGATGCGCCGCCACCAGCTGCGCGACTGGAGCGCTGTTGTCGCCCAGGTAGACAGGCGCGCTAAGCAAGTCAGTACGTTCAGCACGTCTACAGCCTACTCAGCGCCCGATCTAACTGCTCAAGCCATGGCCGACTGCGTGGCAGCCGTCCAGTCCTTGCGCAGCGCTTGCGCGGGGCGCCGCGATCTGGCGCAGTGGCTGGCCGTACTGACCCAGCTGCTGCAGGACTGCGGCATGTTCGCCCAGCTTGCGGCCGACCCTGCCGGTGCGCAAGTGCTGGCCATCACCGCGCTAGACCGGCCGCAGGATTGGGGTCGGCTGCAAGCGCAATGGGTCTGGGGCGCACAGCCCTTGGACTTGGGCCAGTTCAGTGCCTGGTTGCAAGGCCTGCTGGAGGGAGGGCGCTTTCGGCCGGACTATCCGCAGCAAGAGCAAGTGGTGCTGTTGCCCATGAGCCAGATCCTGACCCGGCCATTTGCCGCTGTGCTGCTGGCTGGCTGTGATGAAGTGCGCCTGCCGCGCGTGCCCGAACGCAGCGGAACCTGGACCGAGGCCCAACGCCTCGCCTTGGGGCTGCCCGCGCGCGCCCAACTGGCCCAGGCTACCAGCCGTGCCTGGGAGCACGCACTAGACCATCCCTTTTGCGAGGTGTTTTGGCGCGTCAGTGACGATTCTGGGGAACTCTTGGCGCCCAGCCCCCTGGTGCAACTGCTGCAAACACAAGCGCCGCTGCCTGAGGGCTTTGACAGCCGCGTGCCCCGCTGGGTAGAGCCGCGCCCCGTGGTCGCCCCGCAGCCGCAAGCGCCCGCTTTGCTGCCCGCCACCCTTAGCCAAAGCGCCTACGAAGACCTGCGCGCCTGCCCCTACCGGTTTTTTGCCCAGCGGCAGCTGGGCTTGCGCGCTGCCGACGAGCTGGAAGCCGAGATCGATAAGCGCGACTTTGGCCAATGGCTCCACGGCGTGCTGGAGCATTTCCACCGCGCTTTGGCGCGTCATGGCGATGCCGACTTGCCCTTGCAGCGCCAACTGCTCGCGCAAGCCAGCGCGGACACCACGGCGCAGATGGGCTTGGATGAGGGTGAGTTCCTACCCTTTGCCGCCGCATGGAGCGCTATGGCCGAGCCCTATCTGCAGTGGTTGTCCGAGCACCAGGCCCACGGCAATACCTTTACCCAAGCGGAAGTGGACCTGCAGCGCCAGCACGTTAGCGTGCGCTTGGTGGGGCGCGTAGACCGTATCGACCGCACGGCCCAAGGCCAGAGCTTGATCGTCGACTACAAAACCGAGTCGCAAACGCGCAGCAAAAGCCGCGTCAAAGACCCGCTAGAAGACACGCAAATGGCGTTTTATGCCGCGCTGCAGGGGCAGGAGGATGTGCAAGGCGGTTACCTCAGCATCCACGAGCGCGATGGCTGCAAGCTCATCACCCAAGAGGCTTTGGGCAGCGCCCGCGATGCCTTGCTGCAAGGCATCACCGAGGATTTTCAAGCGATGGCCCAAGGTGCGGCTTTACCCGCTTTGGGCGAGGGTGCTAGCTGCGAATACTGCCAGGTGCGAGGTCTTTGCCGCAAAGACTTTTGGGCAATCGCATGAGCCACACTTCTGAACACATTCAGCCCGAAGCGGCCTATGCCAACAAGGGTGAAGCTATTTCGGCAGAGGCGTTTTACCGTATCGCCTGCGATCCGCAGCGCAGCGTGGTAGTAGAGGCCTGCGCTGGCGCAGGTAAAACCTGGATGCTGGTCTCGCGCATGGTGCGCGCGCTGCTTGAAGGCGCACAGCCGCACGAGCTCTTAGCCATCACTTTCACCAAGAAAGCGGCGGGCGAAATGCGCCAACGCCTCTACGAGTGGCTGCACACCTTCAGCACGGCTGACGATGCCACGCTGCGCGCCGAATTGCGCATGCGCGGACTGGCCCAAGAGGCCGATGCGGCCCAGATAGAGCGCCTGCGTGGCCTGCACCGCAGCCTGATGCTGGCCGAGCGGCCGGTGCAGGTGCGCACCTTCCATGGCTGGTTTGCCACTTTGGTGCGAAATGCACCGCTGGGCGAATTGGTGCGCTTAGGGCTGCCCGCGCAATACGCCTTGCTAGAAGACGACAGTCGCGCGATTGCCCAGGTCTGGCGGCGTTTTCACAGCCGTGTGGCCAGCGATGCCCAAGCGCGCCAAGACTACGAGGCTGCCGTGGCCGTTTATGGTCGCCACCAAACGCTCAAAGCGCTAGAGGCCGCGCTGCACAAGCGGGTGGAGTTTGCGCTGTCCGATGCCCAAGGCGTGGTTGCGGAATCGGTGGCGCACTTTCATGCGCAATTTCCAGACTTGCAGGCGGTGGCAGAGCCTTTGGAATTTTTGTGGGCTGAAACTTCGATGGCGGTGTTAGGCCAAGCGGCGCGCGTTTTGGGTGCTGCTGCGCAGGCTGCCTACTGCGCCAGAGGCAGCCGATTGGAGCGCGCCCTCACCGAGCGCGAGTCTGCGGGCGTCTTCGATGCCTTGCTGACCCAAGCAGGCGGCGCTCGCAGCTTTGGCGAAGCCTTGAACGCCGATGCCACGGTGGTAGCCGCCCAGGCCTTGGTGCTGCGCATACGCCAAGCCCACGCACAGCAACTGGCCTGGGCCCACCAGCAGCGCATGCTGCGTCTGGCGCGCATGCTCTTGGACGATTACGCCGCCTTGAAACGCGAGCGCGGTTGGCTCGACATGAACGACCTGGAGCTTAGCGCCTACCGCCTCTTGCACGACCCGCAAATGGGCGCCTGGATACAGGAACGGCTGGACGCGCAGGTGCGCCATTTGCTGGTTGATGAATTTCAAGACACCAACCCTTTGCAATGGAAAACCTTGGAGGCCTGGATTTCGGGCTACGCCGGGGCCGGCCGTGCGCCCAGTGTGTTTATTGTGGGCGATCCCAAGCAAAGCATTTACCGTTTTCGGCGTGCCGAACCGCAGGTGTTTGAAGAGGCTAAATACTTTGTCCGCCAAGGCTTGCAGGGCGACAGCCTGAGCTGCGACCACACCCGGCGCAATACGCCCGCCGTTCTGGATACGGTCAACGCGGTGTTCACACCCTTGCAGGCCCTAGGTGACTTTGTGGGCTTTCGCGCCCACACCACGGATGTGCCCAGCGCTGGGCGCGTGCTGCGCCTGCCGCGCATCGACAAAGATGTGGCCAGCGCGCCGGCCGACGTAGCGTCTGTTTGGCGCAGTTCCCTGACCCAGGCCCGTCATATGCAAGAGGAGACGCGCAAAGTGCTCGAATGCCGCCAGGCCGCGCAATGGTTGGCTGCCGAGCTGGCGCGCGGCGCGCTGCAAGCGAGCGATGTGATGGTGCTGGCGCGTAAGCGCGAACGCCTGTCTTTGCTCAAAGCGGAGCTTGACGCGCTGCATATTGCGGCCCAGTTTGCCGAGAAGACCGAGCTGGCCGACTTGCCGGCCGTGCGCGATCTTCTCGCACTCATCGACGCTTTGGTTTCGCCCCAGCACAATTTGTCCTTGGCACAAGCGCTGAAGTCGCCGATATTTGGCGTGGACGATGCCGCTCTGGTGGAGTGGGTGGCCCATCTGCAAGCCCTGGGACAAGCCCGCCAGCCCTGGCTGCAGGCTTTGCAAGATGCCGCCTACATTGCCCAATTGCCGGCCCCAATGCAGGCGCAGTGGCAGCCGATCGCGGAACAACTGAGTCGCTGGCAGGTCTTGTTGCAGCAATGGCCGCCGCATGACGCGCTGGTGACGATCTACCGCGAAGGGGATGTGCTGGCGCACTACGCCGCCGCAACGCCCGCGAGCCAGCGCGCGGCAGTCGCAGCCCATTTACAGGCGCTGCTGGGCGCGGCCTTGGCGGTCGACGGGGGCCGGTTTCTGAGCGCCTATGCCTTGGTGCGCGCGCTGCGCGCCGGCGGCTACAACTTGCCCGCACAGGCAGCGCCCGATGCGGTGCGCCTACTCACCGTCCACGGCGCTAAAGGCCTGGAGGCCCCGCTGGTGCTGATGCTCGACTGCGATGGCGAAAGCGCGCACGCCGAAACCATGGGCGTGCTGGTGCAATGGCCGGGCCAAGATCCCTGGCCGCGCCGCTTTGTTTTTCTGGCCAGCGAGTCGCGTCCGCCTGCCTGTTGTGCCGATTTAGTGGCGCACGAGGCCGCAGCGCGTCTGCGCGAGGAGCGCAATGCGCTTTACGTTGCGCTGACCCGCGCCCGCCAAAGTCTGGTCTTTTCTGCGATGGAGCCGCACCGCCCTCATGCCCACAGTTGGTGGAAACTCTTGGCCGATCATGCGCAACCGGCTGAGGTCGCGCCTACAGACACGCCTGCCCCAGCTGCCAGCATGCAGGTCCATCGGCCCGCCGTGGTGGCTGCGGCAAGTATCGGCATCGCCGCAATCACGCGCATCAAGATGGCCGAGTTGCCGGTATTGCCAAACGCATTGCGCGAAGACCGCTCCGCGCGCACAGCGGCGCCGCCAACCGACCCGGCACTCGAGCTGCAATCGCGCATAGGCCAAGCCATGCACTGGCTGTTGGAGCATCTTCCTTTGGGACCGCACGGTCCCGATTGTTTTGGCGCCTCGACGTTAAGCGATGCTGCCGACTTGTTTACCCTGGACGGCGCGTCTCTGGCACGCGCACAGCAAGGCGCTGTGGCCATTGTCAGCGGCGAGGGCCGCTGGGCCTGGGATGCGCAGCGTCTGGCTTTTCACGCCAATGAAGTAGCCGTCTACCTGCAAGGTCGCAGCCTGCGCATCGACCGCTTGGTACAAGAAAAGGACAGCGGCCATTGGTGGGTGCTGGACTACAAAACATCGGCCGCGCCGCACCAAGACCCCGAACTGTGCGCGCAGCTCGAAAGCTATCGCAGCGCCGTGCAGTCAGCCTACCCGGGCCAGACTGTGCAAGCTGCATTTTTGAGCGCGACCGGGCAACTTTTCGCGCTGCCTGCGCCTTGAGCGCAAAACAGCCTTTATTCACAAGAAAGACTCCATGGATATTTTGGAATGCGAGGTCGCCATCGTCGGTGGCGGCCCGGCCGGACTGATGGCCGCGCAAGTGCTTTCAAGCGCTGGGCAAAGCGTGCACCTGTTTGACGCCATGCCTTCGGTGGGACGCAAGTTTTTGCTGGCCGGGCGCGGTGGCCTGAACCTGACGCACAGCGAGCCGCCCGATATTTTTGCCCGCCGCTTTGGCGCGGCACAAGAGCCTTTGGCAGCGTCACTCGCCCAATTGGACGGCCCCGGCGCACGCCGTTGGGCGCAAGATTTGGGTATCGACACTTTTGTCGGCTCCTCGGGCCGCGTTTTCCCGACCGATATGAAGGCTGCGCCTTTGCTGCGCGCCTGGCTGCATCGCCTGCGCCACCCGGCGCCGGGCTGCCCCGTGCAGATGCACATGCGCCACCGATGGACCGGCTGGGATGACGCGGGCTTGCTGGTGTTTACGCACGGCGCGGATGCGCTTCGGGTGCGCGCCCGGGCGGTCGTCCTGGCGCTGGGCGGCGGGAGTTGGTCGCGCCTGGGTTCGGACGGTGCTTGGGTCCCGCTGCTCGCAGCGCGCGGCGTAGCGGTGGCACCGCTGCAACCGTCCAACTGTGGCTTTGATGTGCAGGGCGGATGGAGCACGGTGTTTGCCGAGCGCTTTGCCGGGCAGCCGCTCAAGTCGGTGGCGCTGCGCCTGCGCGACGGGCAGGGGGTGCTGCGCTTTGATCGCAAAGGCGAATTTGTGGCGACCGCCACCGGCGTGGAAGGCAGCCTGATTTACGCGGCCTCGTCGCTTTTGCGCCAGGACATCGCCAGCCATGGGCAGGCGCAGTTCGAGCTCGATTTGTTGCCCGATATGCCGGCCGCGCGCGTGCTGGCCGAGGTGGCGCATCCGCGGGGTTCGCGCTCATTGTCCAGCCACCTCAAAAGCCGCTTGCGTTTGGATGGCATCAAAGCCGGCTTGCTGCGCGAATGCGTACCGGCCGCCACTTTGGCAGACCCGCAGGCCCTTGCCGTCGCCATCAAGGCGCTGCCTATTGGGCTGCAGGCAGCCCGACCGCTGGACGAGGCCATCAGCAGCGCCGGTGGGGTGGAGTTTGGTGCTTTAGACGATTGGGGCATGCTGCAAAGCCTGCCGGGCGTGTTTTGCGCGGGCGAAATGCTCGATTGGGAGGCGCCTACGGGCGGCTATTTGCTCACCGCCAGCCTGGCGACCGGCCAGCGCGCAGGCCAAGGCGTGTTGCGCTTTTTGGCGGGGCACCATGAAAAGGGAAGTTGACGAGCCTGACCCCGGCACTGGCTCCGCAGTTAGGGCTGCTTGGTTCCCCACCTGACCCGGTTGGCTGCTTCACCATGCGGGGAGGCCCGTCGGGGACAATTGTATCGGCTGGGCCGTCGCCGGGCATGGCGCGCGGCCCAGGGCGGACGGCATAATCACGCCGCCTGGCCTTTTTGGGCCTCCCCCCAATTCGCTAATCGTCTGTAACTCCCCATTTTTCATGTCAAACATCGTTGCGCTGCTGGCGCAGGAACTCCACGTCCGTCCGCAGCAGGTGCAGGCTGCCGTTGATTTGTTGGACGGCGGCGCCAGCGTCCCCTTTATCGCCCGCTACCGCAAAGAAGCCACTGACGGGCTGGACGACGTGCAACTGCGCGCCCTGGAAATCCGCCTGGTTTATTTGCGCGAACTGCACGAGCGCCGCAGCGTAGTGCTGCGCGCCATTGACGAGCAGGGCAAGCTCACGGACGCGCTGCGCCAGGCCATCGCGGCGACGTCGACCAAGCAGGAGTTGGAAGACATTTACCTGCCTTTCAAACTCAAGCGCCGCACCAAAGGCCAAATCGCCATTGAAGCGGGCCTAGAGCCCCTGGCCGACGCCTTGCTGGCCGACCCGACTTTGCAGCCCGAGCTGGCCGCCCAGCCCTATGTGCGCCCCTTCAAAGAAGCGGTTGAGGGCGAGGACAAACAGCCGGACTTTTCGACCGTCGCCGCCGTGCTGGACGGTGTGCGCGATGTGCTCAGCGAGCGTTGGGCGCAGTGGCCTGATGCGGTGCAGGACATGCGCGCCTGGTTGTGGTCCGAGGGCCTGCTGCAGTCCAAACTTTTCAGCGGCAAGGACCCGGCGCATCCGGACGTTGCCAAGTTCCGCGATTACTTTGAATACGACGAGCCGATTGCCCGCGTGCCTTCGCACCGCGCGCTGGCTGTGTTTCGGGCCCGCACGCTGGAGGTGGTGGAGGTAAAGGTGGCCGTGCCCGAGGCGCCGCCGCCCACCAGCGCCAAAGGCGCCGCCGTATCGCTGGCCGAAGCGCGCTTGGCGCTGCTTCTGGGCTTGAGCCACCAAGGCCGCGCCGCCGATGATTTTTTACGCAAATGCGTAGCCTGGACCTGGCGCGTCAAGCTGAGCTTGTTCTTGGAGCGCGATGTGTTGGGCCGCTTGCGCGAAGACGCCGAGGCGGTAGCGATCAAGGTGTTTGCAGACAATTTACGCGATTTACTTTTGGCCGCGCCCGCCGGCCCCAGGGTGGTCATGGGGCTGGATCCGGGTATACGCACCGGCGTCAAAGTGGCGGTGGTCGATGCCACCGGCAAACTGGTGGACACCACCACCATCTACCCCCATGAGCCGCGCCGCGATTGGGACGGGTCGCTGCACACCTTGGGCCTTTTGTGCCAGCGCCACGGGGTGAGCTTGATTGCTATTGGCAATGGCACGGCCAGCCGCGAAACCGATGCCTTGGCGCTTGCGCTGATCAAGGCCATGGCGGCCCAAGGCGGCTCCAAGATCGACAAGATTGTGGTCAGCGAGGCCGGCGCCTCGGTGTACAGCGCCAGCGAATATGCCAGCCGTGAAATGCCCGAGGTAGACGTCAGTTTGCGCGGCGCGGCCAGTATCGCCCGGCGCTTGCAGGACCCGCTGGCCGAGCTGGTCAAGATCGATCCCAAGTCGATCGGCGTGGGCCAGTACCAGCACGACCTGAACCAAAGCGCTTTGGCACGCACCCTCGAGGCGGTGGTGGAGGACTGCGTGAACGCCGTGGGCGTGGACCTCAATACGGCCAGCGTGCCCTTGCTCTCGCGCGTGTCGGGCCTCTCGCCCACGGTGGCGCGTGCGGTGGTGGCGCGGCGCGAGGCGCAGGGTGCATTTGCCAACCGTCAACAACTGCGCGAGGTCAGTGGCCTAGGCGCCAAAACTTTCGAGCAATGCGCGGGCTTTTTGCGCATCCGCAGCGGCGACAATCCGCTGGACAACACCGGCATCCACCCCGAGAGCTATGCGGTGGTCGAGCGCATTTTGGCCAGCGTCCAACAACCGGTGAACGCGCTGATGGGCCGCACCGACATGCTGCAAACCCTGCGCCCCGAGCTCTTTGCCAATGAAGCCGTGGGCGTGATCACGGTGCGCGACATTTTGAAAGAGCTAGAAAAACCGGGCCGCGATCCGCGCCCCGACTTCAAGGTGGCCCGGTTGACTGAGGGCGTACAAGACATCAAAGACCTGCGCGAGGGCATGGTGCTCGAGGGCACGGTGAGCAATGTGGCGGCGTTTGGCGCATTCGTGGACCTGGGCGTGCACCAGGACGGATTGGTGCATGTCAGCCAGCTCAGTAACAAGTTTGTGTCCGACGCCCGCGAGGTGGTCAAGACGGGCGATATCGTCAAAGTGCAGGTGCTCGAAGTCGATATGGCGCGCAAGCGTGTCAGCCTGACCATGCGTTTGGGCGCGCCCAAGCCAACGAGCGAGCGGGCAGGCGCCGCTATGCCGGCGTCAAGAGCGGCGGTACGCAGTGCGGCAACGCGCGATCCGGCGCCCCAAGGCGCCATGGCGGCGGCTTTGTCGCAATTGCAAGGCCTGCGCAAATAAGCCGATGAAAGCACTGCAAATTTACGCCGGCCCGAGCGCCCGCCAGCAGCTGATGGAGCAGGGCTTGCAGCCCGAACAGGTGCGCGTGATTCCTGCGGCCGCAGGCGGCCCCAAAGGGCTGATCTTGGGGCCTTTGGACCGCTTTATCTTTGGCCAATGGCTCAGCCAAAGCAGCCAGCCCGTGCAT
>Ga0214919_10011728_pt1 | contig 10891 bp, 9 predicted proteins | sample LL1503_MetaG_FD_177994 | JGI IMG/M metagenome (GOLD analysis project Ga0214919, IMG submission 177994) | Freshwater microbial communities from Lake Lanier, Atlanta, Georgia, United States - LL-1503 | ecosystem: Environmental > Aquatic > Freshwater > Lake | place: USA: Georgia | collected 2015-03-15
GCGGCAAGAATCAATGTCTGGATTGAGTAGGCGAGCAAGCTGACCATCGGTGACCTACGAAACTCTTCTAGAAATCAGTTTGCTTGCGATCGCTCTGAGTATTTTTGGAGATGCAATTTCCCACTCTCCTTGAAAGTTGATCTGATCGGCTCCCGTGCCCTTTTTGAAGTCGTAGACACCACGATTGTTCACTGGGTCGATGCCACTGAGATCGAATTCCTTAATTCCAAGCTGGGAACTTGTTTCGGCAAGCATCCAAAAGACGGCGTAGGAAGCGGAGGTTTTACGACCTGAAGGAGTGGTGAGTGCAATGAAGTCCCAAAGTACATCACCGAATTTGAGCGCACCACGAATTGCGAGGGGTGAACCATCCACATCATCGGAACGAAAGAGGAGCAAATTGTTCCCGAAGGTTTCAATGAGGCTTTGTAACTCTTGGACTGATCTAGCTAGGGATAAGCCTTTCACTTGCTTAAATTGGTCCATCAGTGAGTACGCGGCAGATATTTCTGCTGCATCGGGATTTGTCCATGCGTAAGGAGGGTTTACAATCTTTTTTGATCTTTTAAGATTGCGCTTCCAGTCCGACGAGCATCTTGTAAGCCGTGTTTCCTGATCAACATCCAAGTGATGGATCAAACTTGCCCGTGCGCCAATCACATGAGGTGAAAGTCGCCATCCTTGCGAGACTAAATCTTTTTCAATGGCAGGTGAGTGAGGTGACATCATTGAGCACCGGACATAGATGAGTTTTACTTCAAGCGTCTGCTTAAGAATAAATGACAATTGACTATCGACCAAACTGAGATTGCCAATAGGTCCGCCCGGGATCCAAACAACTACAGACTTGAATGGTGCTCGCCGAAAAAGGCACTGCGCTGCTACTTGGACTGAGTTATGTGATCGTCGAACCATGCGAATCAGTGACCATCCCGAGGATGCTTTGTGTCGAGCCCACTGTGCTGATTGATAGAGGTTGTAATTTTCTAGTTTTAGAACGATGTCATTCCATTGATCGTCGGTTCCATCCCAGTTGGACCAGTTTGAGAGGCTGTGTAGATCGGTCATAGAAAGTTCACTAACCATAGATTTTTGTAATGCTCTGGGGCTGTTTCTACAACTGACTGCGGCAACTCTGGCCATTGGATGACTTCTGTTCCAAAATGTCTTGTCATTAAACGTAATTTTTGGGCAGTTTCAGCATCGCCGTAAAAGGGAAATCCATAAGGTGAGCAGAAATCAGGTAGTTGATTAAACACGGGAACTGCAGAAGTCTTGAGAGCTAACTCTGAAATGATCTTATAAAGGTCTCTGCGACGGGCTAATTCTAAATGGGGGTCTATCCGTTGGATTCGAGACATTGAAGATTGACGCGGAGCAGTAGAAATAATGGTTTCAATCTCGGAGTCTGGTTTAGAAATTGGAAGCGCGCTTCCTGTCTTGAGTTTTCTCAACCATCGAACAGGTGACCGCAGCAGATCCATCAGGGGTAAGTGAAGTGCCCTGCCAAGAGATGTAAGAAATATCTGCATCCTCCAACGAATGCCTAGGGTTTTGCTAGAGAAAGGTAATTGCGGCGATAGTTGAACCACGGAAACATCAGGACCGACCGTGAGAATTGCTCCATCTGGCACTCGAAGAGTTTTACGAATACTCGTGACGCCGACCGCGGCTCGTGTGCCAAGCAGTATGCCAAGCGGGTCAGCACTCAGATAGCCATGTGCATTGTCTTCAACAAGGACAGCACCTGTGCGCCTGCAGTATTCGTTAAACGGAGTGAGATCTTGGGCAAATCCGAAATAGTTCACAACAATGATGGCTTTGTATGAGGAAATTTGATCTAGTCCCATTGGATTCAGGTTTCGATCCACTTCATAAAACACTGGAGTTGCACCCAATGTATGAACCGATGCCAAAACGTCTTTGCAGATTAATGATGGAACTAAAACTTGATCACTTGATCCAACACCCATCAAACGCAACGCTTCAACAAGTGCCTGGCGGGCAAATGCGTAATAGCGAACAAATTCTGATTGAGTCATGACGAAGGCGCGCTTCTCTTTGAGACCGAGCGTGAAACAACCATCAGCATGGCCACATATGGTCTTGAATAAAAAGGATAAACAGCAATGGCACGCAAGAGAAAGCGTATGGCCTGATGAGAATTTGCGCCCCTCATGTGTGTGCGCCCAGCGCTATAGAACACTTTGGCTCTGCGCCTCCTAAATCTGATCGCATTGCCAATCGAGATTCTATTCGATTTATGATGCGAGGTAATAACGGCAAGTTCAGACCGTAGGTGCTTTTCGACCGAGCTACTCGCACCTAGTTGGTGCTGCCTAAATTCTCCAAGCACTTCAGGGATGAATGTAAAGCCTGACTTTCGATGTGCGAGATTCAACCAAAGGTCGTAGTCCTCAGCAGTGATGTACTCCGGGTCAATGCTAAAACCACCAACCTCAATCAGAAGATCTTTCCTAACAAGCGTTGCCGATGTAGATACACAGTTCCCTCGGTAGAGAAGCTTTGAGTATTCTGCATTTTTCTTCGGACCGTAGAGAACTTGGCGCGGATGAATGCTGTTGGAAATCCAATTTTCGCCATGGCATACAACATCTGCATGTGCATCAAATGCAGACATGCAATGTTCCAATTTGTTTGGATACCAAAGATCGTCAGAGTCCAGAAAAGCAATGACGGGTCCATTTGATTGGCGCATTCCTTCGTTTCTGGAGGCAGCGATCACTCCTTTGTTATGAAAGTTGATGAGGCGAAATCGTTTTTCCCCAAATGATTCGACGATTTTAATTGTGTCATCGGTGGAAAAGTTGTTGACAATAATTGCTTCCCAGTTTTGAAAGGTTTGAGCAACAACAGAGGCGAGTGCTTGATGGAGAAATTGCGCATGATTGTATGTAGGAACGACAATGGAAACCGCGGGGGATCCAATCATTGGAGAATTCATGGTTGCAGTCATTACTGGTTCTCTGCGCACACAAGTAGGAGCTGATCGATTTCTTCGTTCACAAGATTTTTGGGTACGAAACCCGTGGCAATCAATTTGTTGATCTGGTAGTCGAGAGGAATAACCAACTCATCCACTGATGGGCTTGGGCGATCAATGGTGGCATAAATTCCCAAAACCGCATGTGCTCGTGCAGCTACAACCGTTGCCATTTCAAGAACTGTTGTGGATGTCAATCCTCCAAGGTTAAAGAGACCATCTGAAACCTGAGTGGCATCCAGTTGCAGAAAGTGAAGAATTGCTGCACAGATATCACTTACAGCTATGAAGTTGCGTTGTTGGAGTCCACTCGAACGCAAAGTCATGCGATGTGTTGCAACTGCTTGTTTGCAGAGATCGTAAACGAGAGTGTGCCAGATATCCACGTCTGGGCTCATTGGATATCCAAATCCATTCGCGCATCGCAAACGTATGCCAAGGAATCGCTCTTGGTCGTGGTGCTCTGCAACTGTGCGCTCACCCGAGATATGACTAGTTGCATACGGGTGTTGGTTTGTTGTCGAAGTTGATTCAGTGATGACGCCTTGAAGTGGTGAGCTATAAACATGTGCGGTCGACATAAAAATAAATCGTTGAACATGATTTTCAATCGCAGCGTTTATGAGAGCATGCGTGCCACGGCCCGAAACTGCTTCTGCTAATTCAGGATCGTGAGCAGCCTGTCTGTCGTTGAGTGCCGCCAAGTGGACAACAGCTGATACACCCTTGCAAGACCGAGCAATATCTGCAGCATTGAGTACATCAAGATGAATTACTTCGGCGAGTGGGGCCCATGCCGGTGCCAAAGTATGCGAACGCGATGCCAGCCGAATATCCCAATCCCCTTGATTGTGGAGTGCCGCTGCGACTCGGCCACCTAGATTGCCAAATCCCCCGGTGAGGAGGACAACAGGTTTCATTTGTGCTTCAATGCCCAGTCGTAAGGAATTCGGTCGTTATCGGGTTCCAGTCGGCTGATTTCGGTTGGGTCATGCGGGATAGAGGCACAGTTTGCGACGAGGGCCATTTCGGTACCGCATCCCTTGAACCCGTTCCATATATTTGGAGGAACTGTGACGAGGCAATAGTTGTCTTCACCAATAAAGAGTTCTTGAATTTCACCAAATGTAGGGCTGCCAGGCCGTTCGTCGTAGAGCACAAACTTGATTTTCCCAATGGGAACTGCGTAATTGAGCGTCATCTTGGTATGGATATGCCATGCCTTGACCACTTCCGGGTAGACGCCTGAAAAATAGATCTCACCAAATTGTGTGAAGACCGAATCGGTTGATTTGAGCATGTGCATAACGGTCCCACGCTCATCAGGTATCTGCCTCAGCGGCGTAACAGTAACTCCGTCAATCATTTTTGCCCAATTCGTATGTTTGTAGTTGCGCAGATGATGAGGCAAAAGTATTTGTGCCCTCACTAAATTCTTTGTACCACTTTATTGTTTGATGCATTGTCTGATCAAAGTCCCATCGAGGGCGCCAACTCAGTTCTCTGCGCGCTTTTTCACAATTTAATTGCAATAGTTTTGCTTCGTGCAGTTTTTCGTCTGATGAAGAAACGGACATTGTGCCAGTGCCCCACTCTTTGATGGCAGTCTGCGTAACTTCTGCAACTGTATGAACTGCAGTCTCGGGCGGACCAAAGTTCCATGAGCCGACATTGCCGCCTCCTGTGGTCAACAGTTGGGCTCCAAGAGTGACGTATCCAGAAAGTGGTTCAAGCACATGTTGCCATGGGCGGGTTGCATCTGGATTCCGCACTTCAATAGTGGTTTGTGCAATCAATGATCGAACGCAATCAGGGATGATTCGATCTAGTGACCAATCACCACCACCAATGACGTTTCCTGCACGCGCTGATGCGGCACCGAATGATGGACGGTGAGCAAAATAAGACTTTGCATACGATGCAAATGCTATTTCTGCTGCAGCCTTTGACGCCGAGTAGGGGTCAAATCCACCGAGTTCGTCAAGTTCGGTGTAGCCCCTGGTTACTTCTTTATTCAAATAACATTTGTCGGAAGTAATAAAGACAAGGGCTTTTATGCCTTCGTGATGTCGTACAGCCTCAAGAAGGTTGATCCCACCACCAACATTTGTATCGAAGGTCCCTTTTGGGTCTTGATATGACTTAATTACAAGTGCTTGTGCTGCAAGGTGAAAAATAGTATCGGGATTAACGTCGTTGACAAATGTGGACAGGCTTTGATAATCCCGAACGTCGCCGTCACGATGTTGGATGATTTTCGAGAGACCGAGCGCATTGAAATGAGAGTTACTTTCTGGTGGAAGCGCATAACCGAATACCTTCGCCCCGTGTTGATGCAACCAAAGGCTCAGCCATGAGCCTTTGAAACCTGTATCACCGGTGATTAAAACTCTCCGTCCTCGATACGCTTCAAGTGCATTTACCAAGTTTTCCATGGTGCCTGATTCGTTTGGAGCAGGTTATTCAGCAGCTGCCAATCCCTTGCTGTGTCCATGCATTGCCAAAAGCCGTCATGACGAAAAACGGCCATCTCCCTTTTTGACACGAGAGTTCTTACAGGTTCTTGTTCAAATACAAGGTCTGCTCGGTCATCCAACACATCAAATATCTGAGGTTGGCAGACGAAGAACCCACCCGAGATAAGTCCATCACTTGCTTGGGGTTTTTCATTGAATTCTGAAATTATCCCATCAGAGGAAGCCCGCAATTCCCCGAATCGACCTGGAGGCCTAACGCCAGTTACGGTCAAAGTTTTTCCATGACCTTCATGAAACGTTTGTAGTCCAGTTAGATCAACATTGCTGAGCCCATCGCCATACGTCAAGAAAAACGGTTCACCATCTACGAAGGACCGAATTTGGCTCACCCTGCTACCAGTCATGGAGTCAAGACCTGTATCTACGAGTGTGACATTCCAATTGAGCTCACTGTTTGACGAGTGATATTTGATTGTGTTCGGGCTTCCAAGTGAGATTGTAAAATCCTGGGTATGGGCTTGGTAGTTGAGGAAGAAATCTTTAATGACCTGTCCTTTATAACCCAGACATAAAACGAAATCATTATGTCCAAACGATGAGTAGTACTTCATTAAGTGCCACAAAATAGGAAGTCGCCCAACCGGGATCATCGGTTTTGGAATATCTTCGGCTACATCTCGGATCCGAGTTCCAAAGCCACCGCACAGAATTACAGTTTTCATTTGCACGACACCTGATTCCTTCAGTGTGAATAGTCCGATTTAAGCTTCGTTACAGAACTAAAAGATCTCTCATATTATGCCTTGAGTGACACTTAATTGAGCGGGGTCTCGCGAGATGGGCCCATCAGAGCCCACAAAATAACGGTTTTAAGTGATCTAGACGATGTTGGCTGAGTCCGATGGGTAGCTCGGCCAAAGAAGTTTTTTCCATTTTGTTAATGACTCATCGAAATACAAAAACGTTGTATTTACCACTGATATCGATTTGACCGGGTGATCTAGCGCAAACGCGAGTTCCTCAGAATTGGACGCAAATTGAACGCCCTTAATAGTTTTGAGAGCACTGAAGTTGAGAGTGGTTGGATCGGGGATTGATATCACGTGCTTGTTGGCGCAATATGCCTCGACAGCCCCGGTGCTTGAAGAAGGAGAAATAACAGTTCCACATGTGGCAAAGAGTTTTGAAAGTGGAAGATCAGTTACAACAATTCCGTCCGCTGCCAAGTAGGTCCAAGAATCACGATTTGCTGGGTGCGCCTTAAAGTAGATTGTGCGGTGAGCAAATTTGGTTTTAATTAGCGGCAACACAATGTTGAGGACACTTTCGGAAATTTGAGTAAAGAAATCACCAAGGATGAGAACATCTGCGCCAGATTTTTGTCCAGCTTGCAATGGGTTATTGAGGTATTGATACATCAATGCTTCAACGTCAACGATTTCGGTAGGTGGAACTCCGGCCTCCTCTAATAGATTTCGAGAAATTGGGCTATTCACAGCAACTTGGTTTGGCGCCGGTCTGTGTCGACCGAAGTCATTATAAAAATATCTCAGATCCCAAAATCTGATCGGAGCATTTACAACACCAATCAATCGTCCGTGGCCAGCAGATCTCCACGCGTGAATCAATGCCATTTCCCATGGTTGGTTTTCCATCATAAATAAACCAGTGCTGCAGTGAGATGCTCTGGCAAGAGTCTCCTCAATAGTTGAGAGCAACAAACAGTGGCGAACTGAAGTTCGTCCACACATCGAGTCAAACCACTCATCTTGAAAAAGTGGCCATAAATTCGCTTTCGAACCTTCTGGCACGAAAGCTTCACTGATCGCGCGTAATTTTCTGGTAGTGCGAACTAAAAAAACAAAATCACGTATGGTTTTAACCAGAGTTTCAATAGTTGGTCTTGTCTCAAACAGGTAATGCGGCTCGTTTGACTTTTTGCTCAATTTGCGAAGGAGCGCGTCTGCATCTGTTGGGTTTGGCATTGAAGTTGATTTAACAAACTGATGCAACCACGTAACTCGCGTATTCATTAATTCGAAGTGTGGGAGGAGCATTCTCCAATATTGGGAATCGAATCTGCCCGCTAATGCAGCCTCTTCATCAAATCTGATTAGGTGATCGAAGATCATCAAATCAGATTTGGAATCAAGCTTATTAAGTGGTGTGACTTGCATCAATCTGAATATTTGCCTAACAAAGACCAAGAGTGCCGGGAAAATATGTGTCCGAAATAAACGCAACGTCGATTGCTTTGAGGTGGAAAGTTTTGGGATCGCCGCAGAACAGGTCTTGTCATAACCAGCACATAACTGTTGAGAGATTTCATGGATCAAATCACTATCAGTTACCACATCCAAGCCACTCCAACCAGAGGTCATTAATAACTCTTCAAGAGCGAGCAATTTGATTGCTTCTGTTGAATGACTGGATGGATGCCATCGGGTAGACGCAAACAGTGTCATCCACCAATAACTAAATGATGGGCGAATTTGCAGAAGCTTTTGGACGCTTTCTCCGTCGTGGTTTGATTCGCCTACTTGATTGATGAAAGCGAGGTACTTGTTTCGGAGACGCAAGGAGTGCTCTTCGACGTATTCCGGCAAAGAAATGAATTGTGTTGGGTCCAAATTTGTGCAGTATTGACGCCAGAGCACAACCTTTTTATATGTATTTGGTGGAACTTGGTCTGAATCCCAGAGGAGGGTGTGTTCAAAATTCGGACGAATTGGGGCGTGCTGAGTTCTCAAGAGTTGCTTTCCTTCAGCACACTTCGAAGAAATCTAAGTGGCTGCGACATTGATCGAGCATAAGAATCACAAAACAATTTTCTTGCATCACGAACCTCGGAGCTTTGCCACCATTTTTCAACATCCTCCCAGATAGCAGATATATGTCGGGCCAATCCATCGCTATCGGAATGAAATATTCCAACTTCTTCAAGCTTGTTAAATATGGGTTTTGCGGAATCCCGAATCTCTACCCACTCGGGTTTCCAGGAAACAAGAGTCGGAATGTTCATTGAAAAAGTTTCGGGGAGTGTCGTGCTGTTGTGAGCAACCACGATCAACTTGGCACCTTTAAGCGTCTTTCGAAACGATTCGGAACAATCGTCAATTTCGATAGCTGGAATGTGTTGAGTCCACCAGTTATTCATGGACTTTGCAGTGATGCCGTCCGATGGATGGAGTCGAATCTTGGTTGAGTTACGGATATTGCTGGGGAGAGCCTGAATGCAGGATTCAAGATGTTCGACATACGTAGGGGAGTCGTCAAAGTCGGAAAAGCTTGAGCGTGGTAGTGACCACAATTGCTCGGTAACAACCACCAACTTGGAACCTGTTGCAATGGATTTCTTGTTCATACCGATGGTTGTAAGAATTGGTCCCGGAACTGTTCTTGATGAAGATTTCCAACCCCATGTGATGTATCGATCGGCGATAGATAACTCGTGACGCTCAGCAAATGAGGGATATTTGGAAATTCCAAAATACCCACCATGCTGGCCAAGAGCGAGGTTGGATCCCCGTGATGTGGCATTGGCGACCCAGACGTTGAACACATCATCATAAAGATGACGGTTCGCGGTAAAAATAGTTTTTGGATTTGCTGGAAATCTCATCAAGGGGACCATGCGTCTTAACTCACTGAAGCCTTCAAGAAACGCGGTAGGTAAATAATCTCTAATTAACCCCATGACGTCAATCTCAAAGTCATTACCGGCTTCAGTTCCCAAATTCAGTTGTTGGCGGAGCAACTTATTACTTCGTAAAATTGGAGGTTGAATGACTTTGATCCTTCGTGGCAACGAGCCAAGCATCAGACTTAACACGGCTTCTCTCACCCGTGGCAAATATGTTGCCGAAAGAACATATTTCGATCCGATCGCATGAGGTTTTGTACTCGAACCAGGATTTGAATCTATAAATTTTTGTGGAGTGAATCCTTCTGCTGTTGAGCAATGAGCCCAAATATCGGAGAAAATTATGGAGTTCCATTCAGGTGATTTAGTGAATGAATGAAATTCAACATAATTTCCCGCAGCTCGAACACAAAATTCGGGATCTACCGCAATCAAATTGAGGTCGTTGTGTTGTTTCCGTATTTGCGTTAGGACAATTGCTCGACTTGCAACTAGGTCGATGAAAGACCGCAACCAGACTCCGGTAATGATTGACCAGTAACGTTCTGATTCACCTATTTTGTGGAACTGATTGAGCGCTGCAGCAAGGGCACTACTAATCGCTCCATGCAATGATTGTGACACTTCGAAACAGTGAAGTTTCTGGCTTGGACTTAGTGAAGTATCAGCAATTTCGTAGGTGTATTTACCGTTAAGAGATTCTGGATCATCGGGAAGACAAAAGTTCCCGATGAAAACAAGATGACCTGAATCAGGCCATCTTGAACGGTCTCGTGTTGTGATCAGGTAACTGGTCAAGAAACACCTAATTTAGTCGTTTGAAGCCAGAGTCACAGATCGGGCCATTCAACAATGACATCACGTGCTTGCCATCCTCGCACTGCCTTACTTGTCCAAATATGGGATCAAGCAATGCAAAGTACTCATCTACAACTTCTTGAGTGTGTTCGGTGCAAACATAAACACTGTTTGATGCGAGAAATCCTTGTCGAAGCATTTCTTGAGTGATGAGAGTTTTGTAGGCAAGTGCATTTGGCGAGTCAAATGTGAAATTGGTGAGTGAGGGCAACCCCCCCGTGGTGATTTTCAAATCATGCTGTTTGGCCAGATCATGCCAGCGTTGCGTGATCGCTTCGCCAGTTTTGGTGATCTGTGACCAGGACTCGGTGCGACTCATCACGTCAAGAGTGGCAAGGGCGGCTGTTGGACCAATTCGTTCAGTCCAGAAAGTACTGCTTATAAATGTTGACTGAGCCGCCTCCATGATTTCCCGACGACCAATGACCGCTGTTATCGCGTAACCATTACCTAGCGCCTTGCCAAACATCGCCATATCAGGTTCGATGCCATACATTTTGTGTAGACCACCGAATGTCTGGCGAAAACCCGAAGTGCACTCATCAAACATCAGCACGATGCCATTTTTCGTTGCGAGGTCGCGAACCTTTTGCAAAAATCCATCTTGCGGTCCAACGCTGCGACATACCTCCATCATGATCACACCAATGTTGTTTTGTGCGATCAAGTTTGTGAGTCCGGAAACATCGTTGTAGTTGAAAGGCAATACGGTGCCCTTCAGATTCTGTGGGACACCATTTGGCTCGAGCCCAGGCAATAAGTGTCCTGCTAATACTTCGTCATCTCCTAGATTCGCGGCAAGATACCAGTCGTGCCAACCGTGGTATCCGCAAATTGCAACTTGTGCTTTCCCGGCTGCCGCTCGTGCAATGCGAATAGCAATTGCGTTTGCCTCACCGCCGGACCTTG
>Ga0214919_10011729_pt1 | contig 10891 bp, 13 predicted proteins | sample LL1503_MetaG_FD_177994 | JGI IMG/M metagenome (GOLD analysis project Ga0214919, IMG submission 177994) | Freshwater microbial communities from Lake Lanier, Atlanta, Georgia, United States - LL-1503 | ecosystem: Environmental > Aquatic > Freshwater > Lake | place: USA: Georgia | collected...
AAACGGTAGAGGGCGCTCATAATTATGAAACAAAATGGGTAGGGCTCCATTAATGTATGAAGTAATGTTGATAAAATAACTCCTAATTTAAAAGACATATTGAATAGATATGGTTCCTGTGACATAATTTGTGTTCTAAAAGCTTTGATAGAACGTAAACATCTTTTCAAGTTATAAATTTTTGGTTGTTCCAAACAAAGAGATCCCAAATCATTAATTAAATAATATACGAATACGAACATTTGTGATCTATTCATTCTTAAAAAATAATTAGGAACAATATCTTCAAATCCATTCTCAACCAATATTTGACAAACATTTAACCAAATACAATCTAAAGTTTCTAAATTGCTTCTTTGTGGTAGAGGCGAGTGGTGCGTTTCTAACCGGTTTCTTATACGATAATTAAATACCGTCCGCAATCGTTTTCGCGTATCTATTGTAAGGGGTTGACGAGTGTATGGATTTGTGGGGTTTAGTGTCGAGTTCAGACATCCAATTATACTGCGAATATCAAACCACCAAATATGTCCAGCCTCTTCGAACGCAAAGTAATCGAGTGGATGTACTTTATTTTTTGAATCTAATGAAACTAGCTCATCGTCATTATGACATTTTTCTCTATTAAGAACACCTGGACCGGCTAATTTCAACCGATTTCGCAAAGTATACCCCCTCCAAATTCTTGAAATAACGATTGCTTTCGGATGGAGGGCATTCACTTCGCTCCAAATTCGTTTCGTTTTTGACTTTGCATGTTTTCCGCAAAACGAAAGTCCGATTAGAGCTCGGCTCATACACCTATCACTGCTCTTCAAACTCCTACACGATATACAAGAACTCATATTTATTGACCTAAGATCTTTCGTTGAAAACGGATCTACACCGAACGAGCGTATATCAAGACACAACAAAAAGCAAGATGTCAACCTCCGCTATTGTATCCGTTCGCAACATTGATGTTAACCAGATTTCATTCGTCGTTGGTCAGGCTAAGAATGGTCGTAATGCTCCTATCTCTATCAAGTACTCAGGTCAGAACCTCCAGCTCCGCCTCCCTCGCATGAAGTTCCCTTTCGGTGTTTCTGAGTTCGAGAACGAACAGAGCGATTCCAAATCGTATACTCTGCTCGGTACGCTAAGCGGGTGCGACTCGTATGGCAAGGATCGTGTTCCTGAGACCGACGATGTCAGTCGTCTTTACAACTTCATCCTAGATCTTGAGAACAAGATCATCGCCTCAGCTGTGGAGGGCAGCGTCAAGTGGTTCGGCAAGAAGCGTTCTGAGGAGGCCATTCGCGACGGCTTCAAGCGTCTGCTCGTGATCTCTACCGACAAGGTTGATGGCGAGCGCAAGCCCAACGGCAAGTATGCGCCGAACATCAAGGTCAAGGTTCCGGTCTACGACAATCGCGTAAACGTGGATGTTGTGGATAACCGTGGCAATCCGGTGACTGTCTACCCGAACAGCCTGAAGACGATCTTCCCGCCACACGTTGAGGGAAACCTCGTAGTCAGCGGCTCAATCTACACGATGGCCGGTGGTGGATTTGGTGTTACTTGGCGTCTTGTCTACGCTCAGACGTTCCCTCAGCAGCGCGTGACAGCTGCGTCCGTGTTCGCAGACGAGATTGAGAACGACGATACTGAGGCGACGCAGGAGGCTACTCCCGTTGAGCAGCCTACTCAGCAGCCGACGGAGGTTCCTCATGAGGAGGAAGAGGAAGCAGCTGCTCCGGCTCCGGCTCCGGCGAAGGCAACTGGTCGTCGTCGTGCTGCTGGCCCGCCACTCTAAGCCAGACACGTGACTTGTTGGGAGGCGTGTAGATAACATAAGAATCATCTAAAAACAAAATAGAAGACGGAAAAGGCAACTTTTTCAATGCATGGCAACCGCTAGGCACTGAAAGATTTCTGCTTCCACACTCTGTGCATTCGTAAAACTCCTTTGGAGGATCGTTGAGCATGGACGGAATAAACAGACGCATGTTTCCATGAAGAGACATATTTATCAGGTTCTTAAAATCTGTCTCCAAGCAATCCTGATAGGCTTCGTTGGACATATACATCCATATTGTTTTGTTTTCACAAATCCAGTCGGGTTCTTGAAAGAAAGTAGAATACGGATTTTCGTAAAACCACAAAACTGAAAACTGATCACGATTGTCGGTCTCGTATTCGATAAGTCCACATCTCTGCGATACATCATTATACAACCACTGAACGTCCAGTTTTTGGCTTTCATACTCTGGGTCGAATGTACCCACGTATACCGATCTACCGTTAATATCGACCAAGTCTACTTCCATGTCTTCATCATGCTCTCGAATATCTGGACCAATATCAGCATATATAAGTCCGGGTCTTCGCTGAGATAACATATTGTGTAATGAAAAGTAAAACAGTTATAAATCACACCGCATCAATTAAACTTAACAACAGTATTCACATTGTGTAGTTTTAGAGAGTTTGTGGCAGACCTAGATAGTTCGTGCCTCTTTTTACTAGGATCGTCTTCCTTGTCGGAATGAATGCGCGTCTCCATATCTTTGTGAATGAGTTCGCGGTTATCAACAATATACTTCAAAACTCCATCAGTAATTGCCCACTCAAAGAAATTGAGCTGTCCGACAGTTGTCTCCATATTTTGAAACTGAATGCGCTTCCATCTACAAAAAGGATCAAACCTCTTCTTGCTATATGCCTTTAGGTGGGACTTATAGGACAAGTACACTACAACATGCTTCTTCTCGGGTGTTACAAAAGATGTATTATATTTCTTTGAATAATTCGTAACAAACCAATCAATCAGTCGAAGAGAAATATCCGACGTTCCGTCTAGAATATCTTTGACAGTATTCAAATTCTGTTCATTTCCGTAAAACTTTTCAAGTCGAAAAAGAACCCACTGCTCCTGCGTCTTAATGTTTCGCTCCATATTACATTGGATTTGAAGATTGGCTGAAAACGAAATACAATTCTTAAGTCAGACTAATTACACAAATGAACGATCAAGTAAAGTTCCTGATTGAGACGTATGGAAAGGACGACCAGCGAACTGAGGCATGGCACTTGAAGAGGGGCGAGATGCTTACTGCTTCTGAAATCACGAAAACAACAAAGGATGCGTCTCCTTCTGCCCGCCACGAGCTTATCATGAACAAGCTAACTCCTCGAGAGCCAGGTCAGTTCACTACCGCACGAGCGTTAATTTGGGGGACGAGGTTTGAGCCGATGGCAAAGGAAATTTACGGCGACATGTTTGGAGTTGATATTGTCGACACCACCTGTATTCCCCATCCGGTTCATTCATTTCTAGGTGCTTCTCCTGACGGAATTCAGATTAGCGAGGACAAAACAAACCCTCGCTACGGTCATCTTGTAGAGTTCAAGTGCCCAATTTCTCGTAAAATTGACGAATCGGTTCCGATCCCTCAGCAGTACGTAGATCAAATGCAGCTTCAAATGGAGTGTGCGAACTTAGACGTTTGCGATTACGCAGAGTTTCAGTTCAAAGAGATGAACTATACCGAGTGGATGGAGACGGATGTTCCTTATAAGTCGGTATTCATGGTTTCTGACGATAACAAGGATGTTCTTTATCGGAGTTGGAATGACACTAGGCCTGTGTCTTCTTGGAAGCACGAGGTTTTGCAGGGCGACGACCGGCATTGGTCTTTTGTGTTTTGGGCTCTGGTGAAGACTCGGTTTGAGACAGTTCCACGTGATCCGGAGTGGCTACAGACAAACCTGCCATACTTTGAATCAACATGGGCTGAGGTCCAGATGCATCGGTCGGCAGGGACACTTCCTGAACACCCTCGTGAGAAGACGGTGCTCCTTCTATAACCGGATAACTCCTGCGTAGCCAATCAAGTTCAGTACGCTCATCATTCACAGCATAGAACCCGCCAGATCCATCGTGGATCTTACTAAGCGTCTTGAAATACTCCTCGTACATCAAACCCACCCTCTCAAGCGAAAAGTTATTGATAGCCCAGTCGTAGCAAGCCTTACGAGAAATCTTATCGATATTTTTTGCTGCCCATACAAACTGCTCAATGGTTCGGCAACGATATCCTGTCACACCATGAATGTTGTTCTCTGCGAAACCACCCCAATCGGTAGTAATATTTGGAGTTCCGCAAAACAGGGCCTCGATTGTCACACCGCCAAATGGCTCATTATAATGCGTCGGTGCAAAAAGAGCCTTTGCATTTCGCATGAGTTCGCTACGAGCTTTTGGCTCAACATATCCAATATGAGTAACATGGTCTGGAACTGGATTAATAATGTCTGTTAGATTACCTTGTCCAGCAACGAGTAGTTTCACTCCAAGTCGCCTTGTTACCTCGATTGCAATGCCAATACCCTTACACTCAATAACTCTCCCAACGAACAAAAAATAATCCTTTGGAGTAGGATTGAACTCAAAATCTTCGCGATCAAAGTAGTTCGGAATTACTGCATCGTACCAGTGTGGAGAACGCTCATACTTCCCGTAGACTACATTCATAACTGCGTGAGACTCAAAAATAGATTGATTTGTAAACGGCTTATTTGTACACCCAATGCCTGGCTCTACAGCAATTAGCTCAGGGTGGGCGTTTGCGATTGGCTGGTGCGCGTACCCCCAAAAGCAAAGCAGAAAATCATTTGCAACCTTTCGCTTTCCAACCTCGACAATTGCACGCTGATTGAACATTTGATGTGCATGATCACCGGTGTTGTGCTGGAAAAAGTTCTTTCGCCAGTCATATTTGCCGTATGCCTTCTCAAGGTCTTCGTCAAAAGTAACTGGAACGTGCTCTGTACACTCTACCTCGGAATCCTTGTGTCCGTAATGATAGACGATATGTCCTCGTCGGGTCATCATTTTACACCACTTTAGAGCTTTTTGAGTGAACGCACATGCTGAATAATCTTTGCGAGTAATTGTATGCGGCAGAGAAAGTACGTGAAACCTCATTTACTATACCGTAGCACTCTGCCTGTAAGTTATTCAATATAAGCCTGATACATATTTACACGAAAAGGAGATTCAAAGCCCGATATTGGTCCCATATCTACCTTGGAAGATTGTAAGTGATTTGTCGATTGTTCATAAGATGATGCAGAAACTGCATCCATTTTGTGCATTCGCTGTTCCTTACTAGTAGGAGCAGTCGTGCGAGAGAAAAGGAACCATAAAAGCAGGAGGACTGCGACAGACATAAACAAAATGTTCCACATATTTAACTCTTTACTTGGTAAAAAACGAATCAGATTTTCATAATCTATAGAATACACAAATATGGAGGACCGTGCACGTAAGACCCTAAAGATCATTCTCAAGAACCGAGGCGTGGAGGACGCAGAGTTTGATAAGCTGGGCGCTCCAATGGAAGACACTATCATGTATACATACGGAAGTGTTCTCATCGTATTCAGTACAAAATCGCGTGTAACTGAGCGAGAGTTCAATCATTTTCTAGACTTCGCGTCTACGAACGGACACTCGAACGGAATGATTATTATTAGCGATATGAAGCCTTCAGAGTCTGTTCTTAGTGTTATTCGGAGACATGTCGCAAACCGAGAGAACCCTTTGGTACAGTTGTTTGAAATGCGTCATCTTCAATTTGATATTTCGGCGCATCGAAAGGTCCCGAAGCACCGTGTTCTTCTGAAGAACGAGCTCGATGCGGTGTTAAAAGAGTTTCATGCTGACGCACCCACTCAGTTTCCACGAATTGACTGTCAAGACCCGATGGCGAAATGGGTGGGAGCAAGACCCGGCGATGTTCTAGAAATAACTGGACTTTGTGAATCCTCCGGGGATAACAGAAGATACCGACTGTGTGTTGAAAGCTCGGCTGATACCTGAGTAAAACATCAAAAGAACTAGCATAATTAATCCAAAACTTATTAAGACTACATATACGAAGCCTATACCGCGTAGAACTTCTATTTTTTGCTCAAGTGAGTCGTAGGAGCTTTGAAGGGCGTATATCTTATCGCGACCCTGCTGGATTTCCGCGTACTGCTTCTTGTATGTTTCAATGTCTTCTCGCAAAGACCGTATTTTCTCTGCAGTCACTTTACAATTTCCAGACCCTGAACCTACTAGAAATTCTTGGACAAGCGCGGTAAGCTTTTCGTTGGCATCAAGAGCCGCCTTGATGAGAACGCACTGATTTGTCCTATCCGTCTCGGAAATTGATTTCTTCAAAGCTTCAGAATATTGGGATTTAAGGACGGCGTATTTCTCCTCAAACGTCTTTAAACGTCCCTGTCGCGCAGATTGAAACTCTGATGGGTTCATTACATTTTGTTTAGATAGAATAAATGCCAAACGTTATGTCATTGCCAAACCGCGGCGATCAAACTTTAGGAAACAATAAGAAGAAAAGTGGCGGCGGAGTAGATGCCTCCATGATTACTCGTATGAAGCGTGAACAGGCGATTGTGAGTGATCAGCGCACCGAACCTAGACGCTTTGGTGCTAGTGTAGGTATTACGGACATTACCGGAGGAGATGGTACTGGACCTCTTGTATATACTTTTGACACGCCTGGATACATTCCATTCGTGCCTGGAGAACAAGTTGGTGTTAGCGGAAATACTGCCTCTATAGTAACAGGATCTAGTCCAACTACGGCCTCCGCGACTATCAGCACTGCCAAAATCACAAATGTATTTACTGGTGGAGTTGTCACGTTCACACTTCCTACTACCGGAGTGTTAAAAGTCGGACAGACAATTACCCTTGGCGGAAGTGTGTTTGGTGGCTCTCAGCTTAATAGCTCAACTACTTATACTATCAGTGCTTTGAATGGAACAACTGCTACTCTGACAGATGGAGTAAATGCTATTACTACTACTGAAACTACTATCGCCAGTCCATATATAACCGTGCTTGTCACGGGAGGCGGAAGTTTAACAACTTTAACTTACACATCTACTAGTGCTCCAGTGTTTGTCGTCGGAGATCTGATTAATGTAAGCAATCACACTACTCCTGCGCATAATGGAAACTCTCTTCTAGTAACGGCAGTTGGGAATACATCAGTCCAATATCAAACGAACGTTACTACATCCACGAATACAAGCACTGCTGCCGTAACAATTACCCCAGTATCCTCTCGCTACAACGGAAATTTTACTATTACGGCGTGCACCTCAATTAACGTAACAATGGCGTTGCCTGCAGGAAGGGGTCCCTCCATTCTCGGAGCCTTTACGGATGGTCGTAATACTGGAACTATCGTCGGCAATCGTCCTATAGGACAAGTCTTTGAGGCTATAGTGGATAAGCCGATGACGCGAGGGTTTACCGACGGACCTGTCATGCCATTCTTCCGACGCTCGGCTTCTCTTGGGTTTTATCGCGTTCTTTAAATAATGGACTACCTGAAGAAATCGCAGGATATTGCGACGATTTTGAAGTCTGCTGCTCCCGAAGGTGGAACTACATCGGATTATTCTAAAATACCAATGGCGGATCAGGATCGCGAAGTCATTGTTTCCCACTTGAAAAGCACTTATACGAGTGAAACTGGCGAGATGCTGAACGCCAAAGAGTTTGCAGATACTGCAAAAACTTATAAAAATATGATGCAGGGAACAGGTGACGAACTGGGGAAGACAAGAGATAAAATGAAGGAGCTTCGCGATAAAATACAGGAAGCCGAGACTGAAGTAGGAAAATCCGAGAAAATCCGCAATATACTCTTAATTCTTGTAGTGTCTGTCTCCAGTGCAGTAGCATTATACATCATGGGCGGCGAGTGGGCACATGGAGGCGCTTTGATAGTTTTACTTTTAGGATTTTGGTATGCCATATATTCCAGCGCAAATCCTTCGCGGTCAGAAACTTCCTATGAGTTCTCGGATATTACACAATGGATGTCCACGACCCTCGATCTGTGGCCGACTTCCAAAAGTTCACCTTCTCCGGTCACCTCAGAACCCACGTCTACAAAGTGATTGAAGAAAACATCAAGCTGGGGCATGCAGACTATACCTGCTACTGGGTTCTTGAACTTCTTTGTTCTGGGCTAGTTCATTCCATGTGGCAAACTATGTTCGAGTCTGCCGCGAAACACATTAATCGCGCCGCCCCAAATGTGTTTTTGTATCTAGTCCAAAAATACGAAAAGTTTTCAACTTACGAAGGCCAGTATTCTACGCTGGCAATGACTGGTATTCGCAATAACCATGATGTGAGAACATTAGTTTGTGAAGTAGCATCTACGATTGCGTTTTGCAGAAAGAATAAACTACCGCCACTTCCCAAAATAAAACCCGAACACGATTTCCAGCCTCTGACAATTCAGGAGTCTCTTAAATCCCCTTCGGCAAATTACGCAAGACACCTCGTGTTAAAAGACGATCCGTTGGAAATTTACGTTCCCCTGAATGAACTTGCGTATGCTTTGAGACCTGAAACTAGGGATGTTACCAAAGCACTTTATTGGACTGCTTGGCTTCTGAAGTACTCTAGCCAATTCAAGAAACAAAACAAGGTTGAATTGCTGTGCGCTGACCGAGCAAACCCGTTCGTAGACAGAGCGCATTCTCATGGGATTATTTGGCTTCTTTGGGAAACTGTGTTGGATGCAACCAAGAAATCGCCCCAATCTGGACTATTGCAGGCATACATTGATGCCCTTTTGAAACTACACTGTTTGCGTTGGACGCCGAGTGTTCTTAAATCACGCCTCCCATTTCTACAATCCGCAATTCTGTTTGTTTGTGAAAGCACGACGCTAGATATTCACGCAAAAGTGCCTCACGATATGTTGGTAGTTCAAAGCGTAATTTCAAATGTCCCGCAGTGGATATCTGCAATCCTTCAAACGCAAAAGACATTTTCTACATAAAGTATAAATGGTCTCTCGCAAAATCACCGCCGCAATTATGTCCGCGATCCTGTTTTATGTGATTAGCTGTCCTTACGTCTACAACTTCGTAGACTCGGTGCTGGGACCGATAGTTGGTCCTATATCCAACGGCGGATGCCCGACGCAGCTCGGTCTTTTTGTACATTCCGCAGTCTTTGGACTGGTAGCTTACTCTCTAATGCAGTAAGCTGAAAACGGATTGGTAATTTTGAAATTCACATATATCCCACAAAATGAAGCTTCTTATTTTGGATACTGAGACTACTGGTCTTCCGCGCAAGAAGGTTTCCGCACTCGTCCAAGCCGAGAACTGGCCACATATTGTGTCCATTTCGTGGATTGTTATGGAGAGCGACACGAACAAGATTTTGGAAAAGAAGACCTACATCATCAAGCCAAACGGCTGGATCATCCCCGAAGACTCTATCAAAATTCATGGAATCACAAATGAGTTTGCAGATAAGTATGGCGCTGATTTGGGAGAAGTCATGAAGGAGTTTCTGTTGATTGACTACGACATGATGATCGCGCACAACCTAGTGTTTGACGAGAACGTTATTGTGAACGCAATTCGATGGGACACGAACCAGCCCGAGTTTACCGGCTTCCATAAGCTCAAAGGATGCACGATGCAGCTAGGTAGAGACATTTGTCGGCTTCCGTCCTTATCGACGAGCATCAGCCCGTTCAAGCGAGGATACAAGACTCCGAAACTGAAGGAGCTGTACGAGTTTATTTACAACAAGAAGCCCGATGAGTCGCAGCTGCACGGCTCTGCTTACGACACTCAAATTCTAACAGATTGTGTCGTTGGTTGTCATGCGCTACGGGTCGCTTTGGGTTTAGTTCCAGCGAGCACATCTAATACAAATGCTGGTAATAAGAGCAGCTCCACTACCCTCTACCTCTAAAAACACAACAAAAATAACAAGAATCTGGGCACACGATGGATGGTGCTACATCCCTCAACTATCGAAGCGAGACAGATTTTTCACTACCGGTTCTTCGAATGAACTAGAGTATATCTCTGAGGTTTGGTCGGGCGCTATACCACGTCCACTCCATTTTGAGGAGATCCAGTACTCTCTGCTTTCAAAGACACCTCTGTCTTGGCAGGAGCAGGGGTCTTGGGGATCCGAGAGATACGTAGACTCCACCCCGCACACAGGCATTCCTTCCCATCCACCTCTTTCACAGCGTTCTTAACAACCTCGTCAATAATTTTATTAACTTCAACATCCGTCATAGTGCGTCTTATTCTTTATACAGAAACCTTTTGGTTCAGTAAAGATGATATTCCTAGACGTATTATATGTGGCACTTGCGACTGTTGGAGTTATGGCTCTTTTACAAGTTCTCATGTTTGTTGCAATTCGTGTGATGTACCCACCAGAGCCTAAAGTTATTTATCGTGAAATGCCAGCCCCAGTTCAGCAGGCAGCTCCTACACAGAACTTCGCCCCTCAACCTGAACTTCTGTTTCCGATAGGACCGCCACCAACGGCTATTCCGCCTCCCCAAATCCCCCCGACTTTCACACAACCATCGCAAGAAGTACAATTACCTGAATATGAACCACGTCTCCCAGCGGCTTCAACGTCTGTACGACTGGACGCCGGGCTTCCGGACGGTCTTCAAGAAACCCGCCCCCCAGGAACCTAATACCTTTTCAGTTCCTCAAACTACCGGTCAGTCTGGCTGGATTGTCTTTACTTACGAAAACAACATTCCTGTGTGCGTTTTTATGACGTCACAGGAGTGCTTGAAACTTCCCTGCTGTGTGGACGAACGTATCTGCAATGATACTTTTTTGAGAGTTGAAAAGGTATCGAAGTTAGAATATGTTGTTTCTGATATTTGGATGCTGAACTCAAATTGCGTATTTGCATGTTCCAACTTCCAGCAAAGATACGATATGCTGAAAGATTTTTTGGCAGATTTTGTGTTTCATGTTCCGGGAACTTTGAAACTCATCCATAAATCTGAAATGAAAAATATTAAGGTTC
>Ga0214919_10011730_pt1 | contig 10891 bp, 8 predicted proteins | sample LL1503_MetaG_FD_177994 | JGI IMG/M metagenome (GOLD analysis project Ga0214919, IMG submission 177994) | Freshwater microbial communities from Lake Lanier, Atlanta, Georgia, United States - LL-1503 | ecosystem: Environmental > Aquatic > Freshwater > Lake | place: USA: Georgia | collected 2015-03-15
ATGTGGAAGTTACGAAAATCCAAAGCAGATAAGGGCAATGTTGGCCCACTAGGTGCTTCGTATTGGAAACTTTGGAGCGCAACTGCGATCAGCAATTTGGGCGATGGCGTTTCGATGGTTGCTTATCCATGGCTCGCTTCAGCGATAACTCGATCGCCAATTTTGATTGCCTTAGCTGGCGTTGCTTCGCGGCTACCTTGGCTGATATTTACACTTCCAGCGGGTGTAATTACTGATCGCTTTGATCGCAAAAAAATTATTGTGGCGATGGATGCTGCCCGCGGATTTCTAACGATTTTTGTGGCTGTGATGGTTTATTGGAAAGCGGACTCACTTCCTAAGTTGAATGACCTCACAAAGCTCACTGATTTAAAAACTAATTGGCCACTTTATATAGTTGCAATCGCTGCTTCCTTTCTCTTTGGTTGCGCTGAAGTTTTACGTGATAATACGGCTCAAACTTTCATGCCATCAGTTGTTAAAGAAGAACATCTAGAAAAAGCTAATGGCCAAATGTGGTCAGCTGAGTCGCTGACAAATAGCTTTATCGGACCACCTCTAGGTAGCTTTTTAATTGCAATCGCAGTATTTGTGCCGTTCTTCTTTGACGCCGCTTCCTTCTTTGTTGCAGTAGCGCTGCTCTCGACAATTACAACAATTGCAAAACCAATTTCAAATAGTGAAAGTGAAATGAAAAAGAATAAACCAAATTTCCGTGCTGAGATAAAAGAGGGTTTTAATTGGCTCTGGTCCCACGAGTTACTTCGCCCAATGGCGATAATTCTTGGATCAATGAATGGGATTTCATCTTTAGTTGGCGCCGCATTTATTTTATTCGCCCAAGAAATTTTGCATACTTCAGTATTAGCTTTCGCAATTTTGGGAACTTCAGGTGCGATTGGCGGAATGATCGGTGGAATTTATGGACCGAAGATTGCGAAAAAAATCGGAAGTGGACCTTCACTATTTTTAACTTTACTGATTACTCCAATATTTGAAATCGCGATTGGCTTTGTAAGTTCATGGCAAGTAGTTTGGTTACTTTCGGGCATCACTACCATTTTCGCCGTTTTATGGAACGTAATTACGGTTTCACTTAGGCAGAGCATTATTCCCACCCATCTATTAGGTCGAGTAAATAGCGTCTATCGATTCTTCGCTTGGGGAACTATTCCAATTGGCCTATTACTTGGTGGCGGATTGATTACGGTGATGGAGCACCTGACCTCGAGGGAGTGGGCGCTTAGGACCCCGTATTTCGTAACTGGGGCGCTGGGCTTCATAATCCTGGCTTTTGCGGCCCCACGCCTAACTACCACCAAAATTGAGGCGGCTCGCGCGGAAAGCAAATGAAATAACCCGCACTCTCACCTAAAAGTAGCGGAATTCTCATTGCCAAAATGGGGCAAATTAGGGCAGACTCACGCGTCCAAAGCAAAATAGATAGCTGTGGGATCTGTCGACTTTCCACAACTATCTCTTCTATCCCGAGGAGAAATAAATGAAGTTAAATCGCCTTATGCGTGCTGCGCTTGCCGTAGTTGCAGCGGCTGGTCTAGCTATAGGAGTGATTGCACCTGCTCACTCTGCTGCGAAGACAACCGTTTCAATTGTGCAAAGTAATGCGCTCACTGGATTAAATTCTGGAGTTTCTGAATACAACTTAACTTTCAACGTTGATGTTGGTGCAGTTTCAGGAATGGGTTTCACTTATTACGATAACAAACCAACACTTATTGATAACACTGCTTTCGGTTCTTACAAGATTGTAAGCAAGAAGCCATTCAAAGTTCAATACACCGTTAAAAAAGGGCGCCTCTGGTCAGATGGCACAGAAATAAACGGTATTGACTTACTACTAAGCCATATCACCTCAAATGATGCTTACTCTGAAATCGCAGGTCTAGGCGATCCAGGAGATGCTCGCGTAACTCCAGCCTTCAACTCAGGCGGATACGGCGGAATTTATTCGGAGAACGTGGTTGGACAACCAATTCTCTCTGCAGACAAAATGTCTGTAACGATTGAATATGCTACTCAAGTTCCTGACTGGCGCTTACTTGCACCTGGTCCATCCCCAGTCCACACGTTGGTCTTAATGGCTGAAGGAAAAACAAAACTCGGAACGATTGCTGAGAACAATGCAGCACGTGAGCGTTTCTATAAATACTTCACTACATATGACACTGCAAACTTAAAAAAGATTGCGAAGGTCTGGTCTGAGGATTACAACATCAATAAGGTGGATGCCTCAACTAACCCACTACTTCTTGTCTGCAATGGTCCGTTCATCGTTCAGAGCGCAGTACCAAATGGCGCTGTAACTATGGTTCGTAACGCAAAGTACAACTCAGGTCCAAAAGTAAAGGCCCTGCAGAAAGTTGTATTTAAAGTTATTGGCGATGGCACAGCTGCTGCCCAAGCGCTTCAAAATGGCGAAGTAGATGTTTATGCTGGTCAACCAACTGGTGACGCTGTAGCTAAATTAAAGGCAATGGCACCAGCTGTAAAGATTATCGGCGGCGACCAAGCAGTCTATGAACATGTTGATATCCGCACCGGTACTGCTTTCGGTACTACTGATACCTACAACGGCGTATTCGCAGGAAATAGCCAAAAGGCGATTGACCTTCGTACCGCTGTGCTACTTGCATGGCCTCGTGAAGAAATCATTGAAAAGATTGTTAAGCCAATTAACCCATCTGCTCAATTGATGAACTCATTGATGTACTTCAACAGCGAACCTGGTTACAAGGATCAGATTGCTAAGTCCGGCGTCAGCAAGTTCACTGAAGGTACTCAAGCCTCACGTAACGCTAAAGCGCTTGCGTTGGTAAAGAAGTACTACCCAGAAGCATCTGCTACAAATCCTGTAGTTAAAATCAAGTTGCTCTTTGGCCAACCATCAAATGCTCGTCGTGTTTCAGAAGCTGCTCTAGCTAAAGCTTCGGTTGCGCAAGCTGGCTTTGATATGGATGTCACACCAACTTCTGGTTGGTCTAGCTATACAAAGAATGCCAAGTACGACTTAGCTTTCTTTGCTTGGGTAAAATCTGCAATCTTGCAACGTGGAAACGTTGGAACTTATCAAGAGCAGAACTACCAAGGCTATTCAAATCCAGAGATCGAAAAGATTTACACTGAGTTAAATGGAAAACTTCTAACTCAGGCAGAGATTGCTGACCGTTTCCTCAAGGTTGAACAAATCTTGATGAAAGAGGCAGTCTCGCTTCCTATCTTCCAGCACCCAGCAGTAAACGGAGTTACCTCCTCGCTAATGGGTGTATTACCATCACCATTGTCACCAAACCTTGTTTGGAACATATGGGATTGGTACTTCAAAGCCTAAGGAAGTAACTAGGTAGTAAGTGGCACCCAGGCGCGTCCTGGGTGCCACTTTCATTTAAATCATGTGTAGGCTTTGCCAGGTTTAAAATACTTTTTTAGGATTTATGCAAAGTTTGCGGACCAGAGGGAGTTAGATGTTTGCCTACATAGTAAGAAGACTGGGCATTATCGTAGTTACTCTTTTTGGCTCAAGTTTTATGCTCTTCAACCTGGCTGCGATTTCAGGTGATCCGCTGGAGGAGTTACGAACCAGCACCGCTCCTAATGTGAAGCAACAAATAATCGCACTTACTCGACAACTTCAATTAGATATCCCACCTCCGATTCGATATTTCTATTGGCTAAAAGGAATTCTTGCAGGATTTGTGGGGAATATAGATTTCGGGATGACCCGAACCGGACAACCAGTAGCCGATCAAATTTGGCTTGCAATCCCAACTACTGTTCGATTAGTTACTGGCGCGACAATAATTGCAATAATCATGGGGATATCCATTGGAATTGTGACTGCGCTCCGCCAGTATTCTCGTTTTGACTACGCAATGACATTTGTTTCATTCCTGCTCTTCTCGCTTCCAATTTTTTGGGTAGCGGTATTACTTAAAGAATATTTGGCTATCCAATTCAATAACTTTCTTGCAACCGCGACGATAGGTCCACTTTGGATATTTTTTGCCAGCGTTGCTAGTGGGATTTTTTGGTCGGCCATTATTAGTGGAAACAGAGCTAGAGTTTGGGGAATTTTTGCGATTGCAGGTTCCTCGACCGCGCTACTTCTCTCCTTTATTAGTGCGACCAAATGGTTTAGCGATCCGGGGTTAGGCCCGATAGTGATTTTTGGACTTTCAATCGGAGTCGCGTTTGCAGTTACATATCTATCCACCGGCTTAACTAATAAAGCCGCACTCAAGTCATCCTTATCAATGGCGCTTTTAACCTTACTGCTCTATTACCCAAATCAATATCTTTTCGGGGTGAGCAATAAAAAGTTGGTTTATTTGTTGATGATTATTGCGCTATTCCTAGTTTCTGGATTTGTACCGCTACTATTTTCTAAAATTGATCGGGGTCCGATCATTCGGACTTCAATACTTTCAGCATTTATTATGGGGTTATTAACGATTTTAGATAAATTAATGCAGACCTGGCGGCCATATACCGAAACCGATGCCGTCTATTTCCGGCCAATTCCAACGATAGGGCAAGTAAATCCACTACTTGAACCTGGCAATTTCTGGATTAATTTCCTAGATATATTGGTGCATTTATTTTTACCAACCACCGCGCTTTTGCTAATTTCATTTGCGGGATATGTTCGATTTGCACGCGGCACATTATTAGAAGTGCTAAGTCAAGATTACATTCGTACCGCTCGCGCAAAAGGCTTAACTGAGCGGACCGTAATTATGCGACATGCTTTTAGAAACACCATGATTCCGCTGACCACAATTATGGTGGTTGATATTGCAGGAATTATCGGCGGTGCAATTATTACAGAGCGAATATTTGGTTGGATTGGCATGGGAACTCTCTTTAATCAAGCAATTGGTTCTTTTGACCTAAATTTACTTATGGGAGTTTTTCTACTAACTGGATTCTTAGGTGTTAGCGCAAATTTGGTAGCTGACCTTCTATATTCAGCGTTGGATCCGCGCGTTCGAGCAGGGGCGGGTAAAAAATAATGTTTAACCGAAAGAAAAAAGAGGTTGAAAATTTAGCTGAGGCTAACGAAAATGCGATTTTCAATAAAGAGACGGAAGGGCTTAGCCAAGGCCAGATAGTATTCCGTCGCTTTATTCGCCATAAAGCAGCGATGACTTCAGTGTTTGTGCTATTTACATTAGTAATAACCGTTTTCACATCGCTTAGTCAAAAAATTGGACCATTTAGAATTCCAGGTTGGTGGCCATACCAATTTGACCAACTCCTAGAACTTCGAAAAGCGGGCTGTCCTGAAGGTGTTGTTGGTTGTCCAACTTTAGACTTGGTGCCATCTTTTATTGATGGATCTGGCATAGGCCTAGGAGCTCATCCATTTGGGCAGGACGATATTGGCCATGATTATTTATCAATGGTTATGCGCGGCGCGCAGCGATCAATTTATGTGATGTTAGTAATTGGATTCCTTGGTGGCTCGATCGGAATTATTGTCGGGTCCATATCTGGTTACTTTAGAGGCTGGATCGATGCGGTTCTGATGCGGTTGACTGATTTTGTAATCACTATTCCAACCATCATTATCGGTTCAGTTGTTGGTTATCATTTTGGCAATCTTGGAGTTGGATTCTTAGCTTTCTACTTAGGTATTTTCGCTTGGACTGGACTATCTAGATTGGTTAGGGGTGAGTTCCTTAAGTTACGCGAAATGGAATTCGTTGATGCCGCGCGGGTTGCAGGTGCAAGCAATCGCCGGATTATTTTCAAACATATCCTGCCAAATGCAATCGGTATTATTATCGTTTCAATAACCCTTTTGATGTCTGGTGCGATTTTGCTCGAGACTGCGCTTTCATATCTCGGGTTTGGCGTGGTGGCACCAGATGTATCGCTCGGTTCTCTGATTAACCAATTTCAAGATTCATTTACGATTCGCCCGTGGTTATTTTGGTGGCCGGGTTTATTTATCATCACAATTGCGTTATCAATTAACTTTATTGGAGATGGCTTGCGGGATGCTTTTGATCCACGCCAACGTCGTCGATTAACAAAGAAAGATCGAGAAGCTTCCCGCGATCAGGCCAAAATAGCAGCGGCGAGTAACTAATGAATTTAAAATTTAAAGATATAGAGCAAAACGCAGAGCGTGAAGTTTGCGATCAAGAGCGTAAATCCTTGGACATTGGAGATCACTGCGCTTTCAATTCGAATATCAATCCCAGTCTTTTTGAAATTTTCAAGGCGAAGTCGGGCGAGTTGAACCGCAACGCCAGAGTAAGTGCGGGGAGATTCGCCTGGTCGGATATTTTCTGCGCCATTAATTCTAAGTCCCCGCAATTCCGTCGGATGAATCGATCTAGCGTGGTATCGCCCCGGGGTCTGCGCCGCCCAAGCGTTAATTCGCTTCCCAGCAACTTCGATATACATTGTGTACTGCGCATGGATTTCATCAATCAGATGCCAGCCGACGGTGATCTCTTGATGTGGGTTGGTGATGGTGATTCCTTCATCAAAAAAAGTAACCTTCGGTCTAACGAAAATCAAGTACGCAATCTGAGCAACAAAAAGCGCCCAGCAAATAGCGGTTATTCGGTTATGGATGCTGCCTTCAAAAATACTTACGGCCGTCATCCCGAAACAGAGCGTGTAGATGCCGCCAGCCATGAAAAGGTTATTCCTGGGGCGATAAATATCGGGGTTACTCACCGCGCAATGTTCTCACGAAAGGCTGCATGATGTCCGATCCAATCTTGAAAGTTAAAGATTTCACAGTTGAATTCTGGGTTGATGGTGTTTGGTATCCAGCTGCTGTAAATATGAATTTTGAAATTGCGCCAGGGGAAGTGCTTGCGATTGTTGGAGAATCTGGCTCTGGAAAATCAACCACCGGTATGGGTTTAATGAGTTTGCTCGCATCAAATGCTCGTATGAGTGGCAGTGTTCAGGTAAAAGGTCACGAAATGATTGGCGCAAAACCAGCAGTATTACGGCAATACCGCGGCAAGGAAGTCGCATATATTTTCCAAGAGCCAATGACGGCGTTGAACCCGGTTTACACAATTGGTTTTCAGGTAGTAGAGACCTTACGCACTCACTTTGATATGGGGCCAAATCAGGCAAAAGAACGAGCAATAGAGTTATTAACTTTGGTAGATATTCCAAATCCATCAGGTTCGTTTGATAAATATCCGCACCAACTTTCGGGTGGTCAACGGCAACGCGCAATGATCGCGCAGGCTTTGGCTTGCGATCCAGGTCTCTTAGTTGCGGATGAACCAACTACTGCCCTAGATGTGACGGTTCAGGCGGAAATTTTAGATCTGATGCGGGGCCTAAAAGATAAGTTGAACTCAGCCATTCTGCTCATTACTCACGATATGGGCGTTGTTGCAGATATGGCTGATGAAATTTTGGTGATGAAAGATGGTTTAACTGTCGAACATGGCAGCGCTGACCAAATCTTTAATCGACCATCTCATCCATATACCAAGGAGCTATTGGCTGCAGTTCCTAAGCTTGGTACTAGCGCAATTCGAATCCTTAAAGCCGATCCAAGTAAAGGCTCTGCCCCGGTATTGAATTTGGAAAATGTAACAATCGAATATCCAAAGCGAGGTCGAATTCCGGCGTTTACTGCGGTAAAAGAATTTAATCTCCAGATATTCCCAGGCGAAATTGTTGGCTTAGTAGGAGAGTCTGGTTCGGGTAAGACGACAGTTGGACGAGCTGCTATTGGCTTGCTTCCAATTAAAGAAGGCAAGATTGAAATCGTTGGAACTGATATTTCGCATGCAACCCAGAAAGATCTCTATGCAATTCGCCGCCATACTGGAATTGTTTTCCAAGACCCAGCTAGCTCGCTAAATCCGCGCCTTCCAATTGGTGAAAGTATCGGCGAACCTATCTTCCTAGCTGGAATTGCCAAGGGTGAAGAGCTGAATCGAAAGATTGAAGATTTACTTGCCCAGGTAGAACTGCCGCGTAGTTACCGCAACCGATACCCACATGAGCTCTCTGGCGGCCAGCGCCAGCGCGTAGGTATTGCACGGGCGCTCGCGCTAACTCCTGACCTTTTAATCGCTGACGAGCCAACCTCAGCCCTTGATGTATCAGTTCAGGCCCGCTTCTTAGATTTATTGCAAGAATTGCAAGATAAATTGAAGTTTGCCTGTCTTTTTATTAGCCATGATTTAGCGGTGGTCGACATCTTGACCCATCGAATTGCGGTTATGCAAGATGGCCGATTAGTTGAAGTAGGCGAGCGGGATCAAATTTTAAAACATGCAAAAGATCCATATACCCAGCGGTTAATTGCGGCAGTTCCGGTGCCAAATCCAGCAGAACAAAAAATTCGCCGCGAAGCTAGGTTGGCTGCTGCTAAAAAATAGTTGATTCAACTTTCAACTAAATCAATTCTGCTCTACTCTCCAGACATGACCACCTCAAAACCCAGCCCGCGTTGGCTAAATCCGCGCGAGATGAAGGCGTGGCGTTCTTACATCATTGCATCAAGACGGCTGTTGGAAGCGCTTGATTCTGATTTGGTTGGACATGATTTATCAATGGCAGATTACGAAGTTCTGGCGCAATTAAGTGATGCGCCAAACCGAAGAATGCGAATGAGCGAATTGGCTGAAGTTGCCATGATCTCTAAATCTCGACTATCGCATCGGATGAAAGTGATGGAGAAAGCCGGTTGGGTAAAACGCGAACTTTGCAGTGAAGATAAACGTGGCTCCTGGGCAACCATGACCGAAAAAGGATTTAAGGCAATTGTTGCTGCGGCACCATGCCATGTAGATAGCGTGCGCAAGCGATTTATCGACCAGTTATCAAATAAAGAACAAGCCGAGTTGGCCGGAATTTTTAGCCATTTAACCGAAGAGCTTCGCGAACAATATAAATCTGAAAATTGATTTAGGTAAGTAATAAAAAAAGACCCGACGCTTTCGCGTCGGGTCTTTTTAAAAAGCGGGGCTTACTTTGCAGCAGCCTTTTTACGACGACGACGCTTTGGGGCAGCCTTTGCAGCAGCCTTCTTACGACGCTTTGGAGCTGCCTTCTTTGCAGCAGCCTTTTTACGACGACGCTTTGGTGCTGCTTTCTTAGCAGCAGCTTTCTTACGACGACGCTTTGGGGCAGCCTTTGCAGCAGCCTTCTTACGACGACGCTTTGGTGCTGCCTTTGCAGCAGCCTTCTTACGACGCTTTGCAGCCACGTAGATCTCCTATCGGAATGGTTCGATCCGTCACCGAACCTGTTCAAGGCATAGCCTGACAGTATTTAGCGAAAGTTTCCACTATTTTGCGCAAATATTGCAGTGCGTGTCGCAATTGGTTTTTTAAAAAATTTGTGTATTTGCAAGAAAATAAAGTGAAAAAAGTTATTACTTTTACGCGTAAAAAGTGAGTTTTCATCAAAAATCGACTTTTTTAGTCAATTAGTTACTTAACTTAACGCGTCAGTAATATAAAAAATATTTTAATTTTTTTCTCGTTTTTGGCGAATTTTTGCCTGTTCGACTGCAAATTTGTTATTTCTCACATCGTATCTGCGAAACGATGGCATCACAGATGAGATCGAAAAAACAAAGGCGATACATAACATGCCACCTCCTACAACTGATGTTCTCAGAGAAGTTGCAGCGGCCATTCCACCAGCTCTGGCTTGGCCACCGAGTGGACCTACCGAATAGGAGAGTAGTTCGATGCCAGCCATTCGTCCTCGAAGTTCATCTGGAATAGATTGGTTCCAAATTGCGGCCCGGAAAAGCGCACTGATCATATCGGATGCGCCAGCTAAAACTAGAAAAAATAAAACTAAGGGTAGCGAATTTGTCACGCCCGCTAGCGAAATTGCTACACCCCAACCAAGTGCTGCAATTGTGATTGCACGACCGTGGTATGGATAATTTCTAATCCAACCACTTGTTAAAGTTATTAAAGTTGCGCCGACAGTTCCAGCAGCATAAAAAAATCCGAGCGCCCATGGCGCACCAACTTGGTCTGCCCAAAAGGGGAAGAGCGCATTTGGCATGGCAAAGAACATTGCAGCTAAGTCAACTAAATAGGTGCCCAGCAAATCTTTTCGATTGACGGCATATTTGAGCCCCTCAACCAAACTTGCCAGCGATGGCGGAGTGGCATTTTCCGAAGGCGGAATGTTTCGCACCTTAAATAAGAAAATTAGGGCAATTACGAAGGTAATTACATCTAGCAAGTAGCCATAAGTAGCGCCAAAGGAGGAAATCACGATTCCAGCCACGGCTGGACCCACAATTACCCCAAATTGCCCGCGTAAACTCATTAAAGCGCTTGAACTTGGCAGATCATCATGTTCCACAATCCTTGGCAGGATCGCATCCATACTTGGTCGTTGCAACCCATTTAGGGCTGCAAAAGTTCCAGCAACGATATAAAGCAGTAGCAAATTTGGGTTTGGCAGTAGGGAATTAATCAGCAAAAGTGCGGTCATAACTAGCGCCGCAAATTCGGTCGCCCAAACCATTTTCTTTCGATCTACCGAGTCGGCTAAAACGCCACCGTATAGACCGAAAATAATTAGGGGAAGAAGTTCGACTGCGCCCATTAGCCCAACTGCTAAAAATGAATGGGTTAGCTCCTTGATTTGAAATGGGAGCGTTACATAAGTAATCATCGAGCCAAAATGGGTGACCAAACCAGCGGTCCAAAGATTGCGGAAATCGCGATATTTTCGAAGCGGCGAAATATCGATTGCGAATTTTTTAATGAAAGGTTTCTTTCTCTCCCGGGAAGGTGCCCGATTCTACGTCGCTAGCCCATTCGCTTACGGCAGCGTTCATATCGGCGCGCAAGTTCCGATATGCCCGTGCAAATTTAGGTGGGTTTGCCGTGATACCCATCAA
>Ga0214919_10011731_pt1 | contig 10890 bp, 10 predicted proteins | sample LL1503_MetaG_FD_177994 | JGI IMG/M metagenome (GOLD analysis project Ga0214919, IMG submission 177994) | Freshwater microbial communities from Lake Lanier, Atlanta, Georgia, United States - LL-1503 | ecosystem: Environmental > Aquatic > Freshwater > Lake | place: USA: Georgia | collected...
CCAAAATTCAAAGAAAAAAAAGTGCTAATTACCCAAGGTTTTATTGGTGGCACAGCTGACGGAAAAACCACTACACTTGGAAGAGAGGGTTCCGATTATTCTGCTGCAATCTTTGCCTATTGCTGTAATGCTGAAAGTGTTACTATTTGGAAAGATGTGCCAGGAATGTTAAATGCTGATCCAAAATATTTTGAAAATACTAAGAAACTAGATAGTATATCGTATAAAGAGGCGCTAGAACTTTCCTATTATGGCGCTAGTGTAATTCACCCGAAAACCATAAAACCTCTTCAGAATAAAAGAATTCCACTTTTCGTCAAATCTTTTCTTGAACCATTAAATGAGGGAACAACAATTCAAGAAAGCACAGAAAATGATAAGCTAATCCCATCGTTTATCGTAAAACATGATCAAGTGCTATTTTCGTTTACTCCTCTTGATTTTTCATTTATTGTTGAAGAAAACCTAAGTACACTATTCAAAGGACTCGCAGATTGTTCTGCAAAAATTAACCTGATGCAAAATTCTGCTTTAAGTTTCTCTATTTTGCTGGATCATTTAAAAATTAACAAAGAAGGTATTTTAAATCGTTTTCAAAGTGATTACAACATCAAATATAACGCAGGATTAGAGCTAATTACAATTCGTCACTACGATGAGGAAACAATTTCAAAAATGACCAAAGGAAAAGTAATTTTAGTAGAGCAAAAAACGCGAGAAACTGCACGATTTGTTGTTAAAAATAAATTGTAAATACCACTTTCAAGGTATGTTTTAGGGGACAAAAAATCTTAAATTTGTATATGATTAAACTTGCATCATTGAAAACAGGAATTAAGACCGAAATTATCTCCATTGAAAACTCTTCTATTTATTCAAAACTCGTTGAAATGGGTTTTTTAGTTGGTAGCACTTTGGAAGTTGTTTTTAAAGCACCATTTGGAGATCCTATTGCAATAGAACTAAATGGTATAGTAATTTCCTTGCGAAAGGATGAAGCTGCTTTTATTAAAGTTCGCGAAACAAAATGATATACATTAATCCCTAAGTTTCAAGGAAATGAAAATAGCCCTATTCGGAAATCCTAATACCGGAAAAAGCTCTGTTTTTAACTTATTAACAGGATTAAGGCAGCAAGTTGGCAATTTTGCTGGTAGTACTGTTGACAAAAGAGAGGGTTTTCTTGCTATTGGAAAGGCAAAGCATTCAATAACAGATTTTCCTGGCGCTTACAGTGTATATCCTCGTTCAAAAGATGAGAAAATTGTATACGACTTACTCACAAATAAAAATCAAGAAATATATCCTGATGCGGCACTATTTGTTGTTGATGCTACTAATTTAGAACGCAATCTTTTATTTTTTACACAAGTATACGATTTAAATATACCAATGATTTTGGTCTTGAATATGTGGGACCTTTCTGCTAAAAGGAAAATAGAAATTGACATTGAAAAGTTGCAAGAAGCATTTCCAGGAGTGCAAATAGTTACCTCTAATGCGCGACTAGGATTTGGGAAAACAAGAATTATTCAAGCTATACAAAACATTAATCTTGAAGCGAGAAAATCATTTTTCATCAAAGATTATCTTATAGCAGAAATCAATGATCAAGAAAAACAAATTACAGAAACTACTTTACGCTATCAAAAAATTAAAAAATTAATTTACGAAGTTGAAAAAATTAATGAAGTAAAAACAGATGTTTTTTCAAGGAAAATCGACAAAATAATCGTGCATCCAATTTGGGGTTATGCAATTTTTATAGTTGTATTGTTAATTATTTTTCAATTTATATTTTCATTTGCAAGTATTCCTATGGAATTAATTGATGGTGTTTTTACAAATTTTGCCGCTTATACCTCACAAATACTTCCCACAGGTGTTTTTAATAATTTAATCTGTCATGGAATAATTCCCGGAATTGGTGGAGTTGTGGTCTTTATTCCTCAAATTGCCCTACTCTTTTTTTTCATTGCTATTTTAGAAGAAACAGGATATTTAGCACGAGTCGTGTTTATTATGGATCGTTTGATGCGACCTTTTGGATTAAATGGAAAAAGTGTTGTTCCACTTCTGTCAAGTTTCGCATGCGCAATTCCTGCAGTGATGGCTACAAGAACAATTTCAAATTGGAAAGAACGCATGATTACCATTTTTGTAGCACCTTTTATGAGCTGCAGCGCACGAATTCCAGTTTATACACTGCTAATTTCATTGGTAATACCTAAAATTTATTATTTTGGTTTTATCAACCTACAAGGATTTGTTCTTTTTTCACTCTATAGTTTAGGTTTGGTTGCAGTGTTAGTAGTATCATTTATCATGAAATTTATCATACATAACGAAGAAAAAGGATTTCTTTTACTTGAACTACCAAGTTATAAAAATCCAAGATGGACAAATATCGGAATAAGTATTATTGAGAAAATCAAATTATTTATTTTCGATGCTGGAAAAGTTATCCTTGCTATTTCTATTATTCTCTGGGCATTAGCATCGTATGGGCCTGGAAATTCTATTGAAGAAGAACTTGTCAAAACAAAAGAATTAAAAAGTTTTTCCCTTCTAAATAAGGTAGAAAAAGAACGGGAACTTGCATCGGTAAAATTAGAAGCATCTTACATCGGAAGAATGGGGAAATTTATTGAACCAGTAATCAGTCCATTGGGATACGATTGGAAAATTGGAATATCCTTAATTACATCTTTTGCCGCTAGAGAAGTTTTTGTAGGGTCATTAGCAACAATTTATGCAGTGCAAGACGATGGTGCTACAAAAACGAGATTAATTGACCGACTTAAAAGAGATAGAAACTCAAAAGGCGAAAAAACCTATACCCTTGCATCCGGAGTATCACTCATGATTTTTTATGTTTTTGCAATGCAATGTATGTCAACGCTCGCAGTAGTAAAAAGAGAAACAAATAGCTGGAAATGGCCTTTAATACAATTACTAGTTATGGGTATAATAGCTTATTTATCCGCCTATTTAGCATTCCAACTTCTACACTAAACATCTAAAAATTTATGAGAGTATATTTTTTTTCTTTTAAAAATTAATTTCCTAAATAAAAAAGCTAAATTTATTCTCAAATGGCACAAACAATAATCGTAATTCTTAGCATCATTATTGCAATTGGATATTTATTGCGGCATTTTTGGAAAATGTTTTTCCAAAAAAAAAGTTCGTGTAATGGCTGTGGAATTTCTAAAGGAATCGAAACAAAAATTCAACCATAAAAACTAAAAATGAGTAAATGTCAATTATATAAGTTCAATACTTCATTTTACGCTTTTGAGAAAGATGAAGCTGACGTATTTGCTTCTACTTTTTCTGAGAATGAATTAGATAATGACCATGTTGCTTGGCTTAATTTTCACGGATTAGATGATCTAAAAAGTATCGAAGAATTGTGCAATAGATTAGAAATTGATAAACTTACAATTGAAAATATTCATGCTGCAACAGGCAGGCCAAAAGTGGAAGAATATTCTAAATACATGTTTTTTCATGTAAAATCAGCACTTCCTACTGAAAACGATTCTACTTTATTAAACCAAGAACAAATTTCATTTATTTTAGGTGAAAATTATTTAATTTCATTTCAAGAAAAAGCAGCTGACCACTTTTCAGATGTTAGAGAACGTATCATAAAAGCAAGGGGTAAAATTCGAACAAAAGGTCCTGACTTTTTATTGTTTAGAATGTTGGAAGCAATTATTGATAACTATTTTGAAGTTTTAGAAAGCATAACAGAAAAAATTGATCGGATTGATGAGCGGATTCATAGCAAGAACAACAAATTAATTTTTAAGGAAATAGAAATAGAAAAAAGGAAATTAATTGAGCTGAGAAAAATAGTTCTGCCAATTCGAGATATTACCATTCAGCTAGAAAGTAGCGAAAGTATTTTTCTAGACAAAGCCAACTTTCGTTATTTCTCAAATTTAAAATCATCTTGTGCAAGCGCATTGGAAGAAATTGACGGTCGAAAGCAGATTCTTGAGGGTCTTACAAATTTATACTATGCTGTTCAAGGGCAAAGAATGAATGAAATCATGAAAGTATTAACAATTGTAAGTGCAATTTTTATTCCTCTAACTTTTATTGTTGGGATATATGGGATGAATTTTGAAAATATCCCCGAATTAAAATACCAAAATGGTTATTATTTTATAATGGCTTTTATGCTAATTCTAGGCATAAGCTTACTGATTTATTTCATAAAACGAGGTTGGCTAAACAAAGAAGACGAATAAATTATCTTGTTAAAGTTATGTTAAAATCATGCAATAATTATAAAATTTAATTAAATTTATAAAAAATAAAAAACCATGAAAAAATTAATTTTATCTTTCGCATTGATGTTTGGAACTTCTGTTCTATTAAACACAGTAAGCGCACAAATTGAAAAAGGACCAAAAATTGAGTTCAGTAAAGAAGTGCATGATTACGGAAACATTAAATATGGCGGTGAGCCAAATTGCACATTTGAATTTAAAAATACAGGTAACGAGCCTTTGATTATTACAAATGCAAAAGGATCATGCGGTTGTACTGTTCCAGATTGGCCAAAAGAACCAATTGCACCAGGAGCAACTGGTGTTATCAAGGTAAGATACGACACAAATAGACCTGGCCCAATAAACAAGAGTGTTACTATCTCTACAAATGTTGCTACAGGAAAAGATGATCAAGGTAACCCTACTTATTACGATGCTGTTATTCGAATTAAAGGTGAAGTTGGTCCAGCTCCAGAAAGTGGAACACCAGTAAATAATACAGGTGCACCTACCAATAACTAAGATTAAACATAATTCATTTAAAAAAGACTGCTATGACTAGCGGTCTTTTTTTTTGATAAAAATTAGATTAAGCCAATTTCAGAAAAATCTGCAGCGGACTGTTTCCAAACTTGCATGTTGTCATCACGCCTTATTTGCATAGTTTTCATTCCAGCTTTGTCAGCTGCTGCTAATTCTTCTAGTACATCTGAAAGAAATAAAATACGATCTGCAGAAAGTGCAATTTCCTTAGCAATTAAAACATAAGTTTCAGCAACTCTTTTAGGGCCGATAATGGTGTCAAAATGATGCGTAAAAAAATGAGAAAGATTCCCTTTAACACTATGACTAAAAAGTAACTTTTGGGCATTTACAGAACCTGAAGAAAAAACTCCCATTTTCTTTCCATTTTCTTTCCATTTATCTAATGAAATTGGAACATCATCGTAAACGTGTCCGAGTAATTCGCCATTCTGATAACCCTTCTGCCATAAAATACCTTGCAAAGTTTTCAAAGGCGTTATTTTCAAATCCTGCTCACACCATTTCTTCAATTGTTTTATAACCTCTTCACTTGTTGTAATATCCTTATTTTCTTCTTCCTTTACAATTCGTAGTACTTGCCCAAATGCATACTTAACCTCCTTAATATTTGCTAATTTATTAATCTCATCAATATTTGAAAGAAAATATGGAAATAAAATATCTTTCACAAAAGAAATCGAAGAAGTAGTGCCTTCAATGTCCATTAAAATATAATCACAATCAATTTTCACTAGAAGGTATTTTAAAGTTTAAAAATTTTAATTCAATTCCAGAATTTGTATAATCCGGTACCCAGCCACTTTTATCCATGAAAACACGGATAGCTTTCACAAAGGGATTAAATTCTCCAGCATCAAACCAATGCTTTGTTCCTGCTGGAACACTTATTAAATCGCCGGATTCACAAAGCACGTTAAAGACAGGTTCATTTTCTAAATTAAACCAAAACAAACCTTTACCGTCAACAAAAAATCTAATTTCATCTTCAGAATGAGTATGTTCAGCAAGAAATTTTGTGCGCAGCGCTCCGTAATTTTCTGTGGCTGAATTTATAGATATAACATCTGCTGTCTTATAACCTGAATTATTCATAAATGGCACTAAATCTTTTGAATAAGCAGCTAGTATTTCTTCTTGGGAGGCATTATCATCAAAAACAATATCACAGATCCATTGATCGAAGAAAATACCATGGTTTTTTAAAAAGAAATGGATTTCATCTAAATCAATAATTTGTTTTTGCTCTGAAGGAATAGAAAGTATGGCCATTATTTTTTATTTATAAACCATTCAAATTGACAAAGGTAATCTAGGGTCTCAAGATGTTTCTTTGCTTCAAAAAGAGTATTTCCCCAAGCATATGTTCCATGCTTAGAAATCACAAAGCAATAATGAATTAATTCCGATTTATGGGAAAATAGTTCTTTCTCAAAAAAGGACATATCCTGACTGTTATCAAAAACCGGTATTTTTATAGTTGTATGATGTGAATCCACACCTTTAAAACCTTTTTGAAGTTCAATACCCTCGAATTCAAAATATTTTTTTTTGATTGACGAAAGCAAGACAGGATATACACTATGACTGTGTAATATAACTTTAGTTTCAGGAAAAAGTTTGTAAATAGAGGTATGAATAAGCGTTTCAGCTGAAGGATAAATAGCAGGATTTTCTCCAATAAAGTGCCCATTTTTATCAATAGGAATAAAATCATTTTCAGAAATTAGTCTTTTATCAATTCCAGAGCGTGAGATCCACATTTGCATATTTTCATCAATAAACGAATAATTTGTAGAGGTAGCTGGAGACCACCCTTTTAAATTATACACCTTAATGGTTTCGATAAGTTCTTGAATAATTGAATACGTGCTCATGTTAAAAAACTGAAAAAATCATCCAAAAGAATGCTTTTACAATGATATTAATTCTATTATTACTAGGGATTTAGTAATTCTTCCTTTACAATTGAAGCAATAAGCTTTCCATCTGCTTTACCTGCCAATTTTGCTGACAAAATACCCATTACTTTTCCCATATCTTGCGGGCCGCTTGCACCAGATTGAGAAATAGCTGCTTTTACCTCAATTTTAATATCTTCTTCACTGAGCATTTTTGGTAAAAATTCTTGGATTATATTAGCTTGTGAAAGCTCAACAGCTGCTAAATCTTCTCTATTTTGTGCACTATACAAATCATAGGTTTCAATACGTTGCTTGTATAATTTCATGCAAATTTTTAATGCAATATCCTCAGAAACTTCTCCATTACCGGATGTGCTTTCTAACAAAAGTTTTGATTTTATATCTCTCAACGTATCCAAACGATCTTTTTCTCTTGCGAGCATCGCTTTTTTAATTGCCTCATTAATTATAGATGTAAAGCTCATTAGTCTACGTTATCGTGTAAGAAATTATTACTGCGTAATCCAGATTTTCCATCTTCATCCTCTGAAAGTCCAAATCTCGAAACTGATTCTTCAGAACTTGGAAGGCTTTCATTTAATGAAATATTTCTTCGAACATACGCTGGTTCATTTTCAAATTCTGCAATTCCTTCAGCTTTTTTTAACTTAGAAGTAAATTCCATAATTCTAGAAGATCTTTCTTGCGCTAATTTTTGTTGTTCTTCAGGGGAAACTCTTTTATCTTCGGTATCAAGTTCCATGTTTACTTCTTCCTCTTCCTCAAGCATATGTCGAACTATTTCTTCTTTCTCCTCACTTGAATTTGATGTATTCGTAAGCTCAGAAAAAGAATCGCTAACAGCACCTAAATCCCAAGAAAACTCAGGCTGAATAGATTCTTCCTCTTCGGTTTTTGAAGTTATTTCATTTTCACGAAGCGTTATTTCTTCTACAAAATTTGTATCATCCTTTACATCTAAAATAGAAGAAGGGTTTATTTCCACAGCAGCAGATTCAAAAAGATCAAAAGATTTTTTCTCACCAAAACTATTCGAAATTGATTCATCTGGAATAGTATTATCAATAATTTGTTCAGATTTCAAAAAAGGTTCTTCTGAAAATTCATGTTGATTATTACTATTATTTTCTACTGAATTAACAGGTGAATTCAAGGGGCTTTTTATTTCTTTGTTGTTTTCGTCATGTAAATCTACAACGTTTCGCTCAGGTGCTTTTTCAAATCCGTTTAATGGAATATCTTTTAGACCAGCTGCAATTAAGGTAATACTTATTTTCTCACCTAATGACTCATCAAGACCATGTCCCCAAATTACATCTGCAGTTGCACCAGCAGCTTCCTGAATATAATCAGTGATTTCTGTGATTTCATCCATCATCACTTCTTTTGATCCGTAGGTAATATTTAATAATACATAACGTGCACCATCAATATCATTGTCCATTAGCAAAGGAGATGTTAGTGCAGATTTTACAGCTTCAATAGCTCGGTTTTCACCTTCAGCAGTTGCGCTTCCCATAATTGCATGTCCACTATTTCTAAGCACAGTATTTACGTCATTAAAGTCAACATTTATAACCCCAGTTACAGAAATTACCTCAGCAATTCCTTTTGCAGCTACAGTTAAAATATCATCAGCATACGAAAATGCAGCAGACAAAGACATATCTTTACCAAATTCTCTTAAACGTTCATTATTAATGACTAAAAGCGTATCTACATTTTCACGCATTTTATTCAAACCTTCCTCTGCTTGTTGTCTTCGTTTTCTTCCTTCAAAATTAAATGGAATCGTAACTATGCCAACAGTTAATATACCTAAATCTTTAGCAACTTGAGCAATTACTGGAGCTGCTCCTGTTCCTGTTCCTCCACCCATACCAGCAGTTACAAAAACCATTTTAGTATTTTTTGAAAGTAATTCACGGATTTCCTCAATATTTTCATTTGCTGCTGCCATTCCAACTTCTGGCAACATTCCAGCTCCACGACCATCTGTTAATTGAGGGCCTAATTGAATTTTATAAGGGACTGGAGAAATGTCAAGCGCTTGACGGTCAGTATTGCATACAATAAAATCAACACCAACAATCCCTTGATTAAACATATGATTTACTGCATTACTTCCTCCACCACCAACACCGATAACTTTTATAATTGAGTTATAGTCTCTTGGCAAGTCAAAATCTATTTTGGGCATATCAAATTCCATCTTTATTTTTTTTAATAGTTAATTAATTTTCATCTGTAAAAAACTCCTTTGTTTTGTTTAACAGCTTATCAAAGAAACTGCCCCTTAACTCTCGATTCGAGTGCTTTGTAACTTCATCTTTCTTTAACGGCTCCATCACATCTTTTATGTTGTCTAGCTTCTTGAATCCTTGTAAGACCAATCCGATGCCAGTTGAAAACATGGGGCTTTCTATATTTTCAATATCATTTGAATTAGCAAGATGCTCTGTCGGGTAACCAATTCGAGTATCCATTCCCGTCATGTATTCAAATAATTGTGTTAAGTGCTTTAATTGAGCACCACCACCAGTAACAACAATACCACCAATTAATTTTTTGCTGTATCCAGAATTTTTAATCTCATAATTCACCAACTCAATTATCTCTTCCATTCGAGCTTGAATAATGCTTGATAAATTCTTAAGCGTAATTTCTTTAGGTTCTCTTCCGCGTAATCCTGGAATACAAACCACTTCATTTTCTTTATTTTCAGATGCACTCGCACTTCCGTACTTTATTTTCAGAGCTTCAGCATGACGTTGCATGATTTGGCATCCTTCCTTTATATCATTTGTAATTATATTTCCACCAAATGGGATAACTGCTGTATGACGAATAATTCCGTCTTGGAAAATAGCAATATCTGTTGTTCCACCTCCAATATCTACAAGAACAATTCCTGCTTCTTTTTCTTCGTCACTTAAAACTGCATCTGCGGAAGCAATTGGCTCAAGAATAATATCGCGCACATTCAGGTTTGCTCTTTCAATGCATTTTTTGATGTTCATCACATTATTAATTTGTCCAGTAATGATATGGAAATTTGCTTCCAATCGAACACCAGCCATACCGATTGGCTCTTTTATTTCAGGTGAACCATCTACAATGTATTCTTGAGGAATAACATCAATAATTTCTTCTCCAGGTGGCATTACCATTTTGTGCATGTCATCAACAAAAAAATCAATATCTTCTTGTGAAATCTCGCTTGTATTATCACGTTTTGTATACATTCCTCTGTGCTGTATGCTTTTTATGTGCTGACCAGCTATTCCAACATATACATTTTTAATAATTAAGGAACCTTCATTACACACTTGTGCAGCATTTACTGCTGCAGTTATTGATTGTACTGTTTTTTCAATATTTGCAACAACACCATGCATAACACCCAACGATTCACTCTTGCCCATTGAAATAATTTCAATTTTGTTGTGTTCATTTTTTCGGCCAATAAAACAAGCGATTTTAGTTGTTCCTATATCTAAGCCAACAATAACACGACTAGTATTACCTTGACTACTTATTTCTTTTTCTACAAACGATTTGTCCTTCATATTTTACACTTATTTCATCATATTTATCCCAACCTTCGTAAGGCATTCCTTCTTCATAAAAAATCCTCAATCGATCAAACTTTTCACTTATTTTTTGTTCTGAATAAGCAGAACCAAAAACTATTTTTTGATCACCAACTAGCGGAATTAATATAAAATCCCCATTTTTTTTCAAATACACTTGTCCTATAAGTTTAGACAATAATGTGTCCTTACAAACATAATTTGAAATTCGATAGATTTCATCTATTTTTTTAATACTTTTCAATGAATCGTTGTTGATAATTTGAGCTACAGATTTACTAGAAAATTTATCTTTTATAAATCCGGAAAAAATCAGTACTCGTGCAGTGTGTAAATTAGATCTATTCATCATAAAACCATCCTCATCGATGTAATAACTTTGACCATAAATATTAAAAATTCGAGCAATTGGCTTTCGAAGTTCAATTTTAACAAACCAACGATTTCCAATATTTTTAAAAACCTTTACATTTTTAACCTCTGTCATTCTGCTAATAGTCCTTTCAATTTTTTCGATATTGAAAGTTTTATTATCCTGCCCAT
>Ga0214919_10011732_pt1 | contig 10890 bp, 15 predicted proteins | sample LL1503_MetaG_FD_177994 | JGI IMG/M metagenome (GOLD analysis project Ga0214919, IMG submission 177994) | Freshwater microbial communities from Lake Lanier, Atlanta, Georgia, United States - LL-1503 | ecosystem: Environmental > Aquatic > Freshwater > Lake | place: USA: Georgia | collected...
ATAAAATATACTGTTCTGTCAGGATGTTTTTCTTTCAATCTATCGAATAAGACCTGACCATGCTTTTCGACAAATTGGTATAGCAACAAGGTGTTGCCTTTAAGCGATGCTGTTAGATTGACGATAAAGTTATTTCTTTTCTCGTTCAAAACAAGATATTCAACTTCTTCTTGATAAGAAAATTTAGATGCGAGTTTGCATACTTCTGCAGGATACTTCAATGCAAGACATTTGATCTCGAGTTGTGCAACCTCATTGCGTTCCATGAGTTCAGTTGTTGTGGTCACTTTCTTGACAGGACCAAACAGTCCTTCTAGCACCATCTTGTTTGTAAGTGTGCCGTCTAGTGTTCCTGTAAACCCATAGCGAAACTTTGTATGGTCAGCACGTTCCATGATGGTCGTCAGCGACTTTGCTTTGTATTGGTGCGCCTCGTCTCCGATAATAACATCAAACTGTCTATACCACGCTTTCTGCATATTATAGATTGATTGCCATGTTGAGACTATAATAGGTGATTCTGATTCTTTCTTTGCGCCATCTGATATGCAGTGAATGTCTAAAGATTCTGTAGAGTATTTCTCGAAGTCAGTTTTCATTTGAAAGACAAGAGATGTTGTTGGAACAATGATGAGGACTTTTCTGTCATGCATAAGATGGTATTGTGTGAGCATGAAGATGATCAGAGACTTACCAGATGCTGTTGGCGAAACAAAGACAGCACGATCATTCTTCACACCATACTCATATGCCATCACCTGATAGTCACGAGGAACTAACGTCAGATCGATATTGTATGGTTGTCTATCCTGATCTGGCATGATATTATCAGATAATAATTCTATCTCATATCCCTTGCGCTCTGCAAAGCGGTATATCTGTCTTATCAATCCGTAGTAGATTAATCCTGTCAAGAAATTATAAAGACGTATCTTTCCATCCCAATACTTGTTTCTTACTGCTGGGATGAAAGATGCGCCAGGAACAAGGAAAGTAAAATAATCCACAAGTTCTTGCTTTACAGATGATTCTGTTTCTACTCTTAAATATACTTCGCTAACTTTTGTAATATAGAGTTTATCCGCCAACCTTAAACTTCTCCCAGTCGAGCATCGTTTTCAATAAGTATCCTCTATTACTTATGTGTCGAATAATCTGCTCTAGAACGTCAACCTTTTCTTGCTGCATAGCAAGTTTGAGGTTCAAGTTGATGATGTCTTTGTCTGCGTCCATGTGCATAGGAATGTCTGATTTGAGGATGCTGAGACGATTGGGTTCCCATCCATGTTCTTTCAATTCATCGGATGAAAGCGTCCCACGAAACCAATCATGCTTTAGTTTTATTAACTCACGGCGATCCTCTTCCATCTTACGAAGAGTCATCTTTTCTGTAGACATGATACGGAGATACTTAGCATGCATTAAAGGCACGGCATTGATTGATTGGTCAAATTGTGCAATGGATACTTCATTATCCTTTGCCCACATGTCATGGATTTCATCCAATTTCATAATATAATCCTATATAAAGGTCAGAGTTTATTAAAGGTTAGATATGTATATTTAAATTCTACTGTTGCTGTTACATAGTCAACGTTGGTGTCTGTTGTTGTGAAATTTGAATCTGAAATACTCACTGGAAACATATCACGGAAGATTACTTCGATATTAGGACGCATAGAACTATTGAGGATTGTCAATGTTCCGTCTGATACTGTGCCTTGTCCTGTTCCCGGGGCAGCAGAAGCAAGTGTTGCATATTGTCCAAAGTTATTTGGGAAACCCAATTTTACCATCCAGTTATAGATTTCAAGATAATTAACAAAGTCCTCATCGACTTTGAAGGTTAATCTGAAACTACCCCATTGAGGTTTGTCGCCAGGAAGATGAATATTGGAGAACGGCGTAGGTGCAGTGATATAACCTAATTCAAATGATGGGATGTTTGCATCAGTAGCAAAAAAATTCACAGTAGGAGAACGTCTCAGAGTGAAACGAAAACCCAGAGGTGACAAGAAATTGAGATTGCTTGGTTGATTTGACAAGATCCCATTGATGATATTGATTTGATTGTTTGTTGCCATCACATGCTCCTTATCATATATTTATGATAGGAAATTGGTAGACCCAACTGGATTCGAACCAGTAACCTTCCGATTAAAAGTCGTCTGCACTACCGTTGTGCTATGGGTCCTTTATTTGGTGAACCGGATAGGATTTGAACCTATGACACAGGGATTAAGAGTCCCTTGTTCTACCGCTGAACTACCGGTCCAATAAAAAAGGAGGAGCCGTAAAGCCCCTCCTCGTTATTCACGTATGAGTGACTCTCTTATGCCTGAGATGCGTATGCTTTAGGAGTGCCCAAGCGATACTTGTTAGTTACACGACCCTTAGAATCCTTGCGCTCGTTGAGGTAGATAGGATATCCAACAGAACGAAGCGTTGAGATGACCTTTGATGGTGATGCAATCTTAAAGGAAGCAGCAATCTGCTTAGCAGTAAGTTCACGACCAGCCTGCAAAGATTCGAGGACACGCTGTGCTTGGGTTTTCTGTGTAGTAGCCATTTTCAAGTTCTCCATGTTAAAAGTTATTTATGTGTCAAGTGACAACATTACCATATTATGACATTAAAAAAATAATGTCAACCGTCTTCTCGCATTTTTGTTACAAAATCTAATGCGTTTTCGAAGTCATTAAAGTCCTGAACCCAATCAGGACCAAACCAAACAGAAAAGCGATCTTCTGCGATATGATCAATCCAATACATCATGCGTTCTCCCATTCGTTTGCGAGGTCAATTGCCCTTTCTTCGTTACCTGTGAAGATAACATCTGATTCTACGCCATCTTGAGAAAGCGTGATAACAAACCAAACACCGTCAAATTCAATTTTGCTCAGACGCATATCAATCTCCCACTTTTGATCATATATTGAATATAGCGTATTTCTAGAATAATGTCAACCAGTTCTTTTAATCTTTTTTGCGGCGGAATAGACTTTCATTGCATCCTCAAATTTAAAGTTTTTGTGGCGTTCCCAATATGTCACCTTTTTTTCGGCAACGTCGATTGCTTTAAGAAGAGCAAATTTGTCATCAAAAGAAACAAGTTGCAACAATTTGTTCATTTCGAGAACATTAAGTTTGTGTTTGATCCAATAATAGTTTGCATTGATCTTTTTATCTGGGATGCCTTTGAAAGCGATCTTTTTGTATTGCATAGCGAAAGAACGAACGATTGCAGAATAAGACATGATCATTTTCCTCTTTGTTTCATACAAATTCATTATACGCTTTTTTTAAAAAAATGTCAAGCGATTTTTTACTGGTTGACATTATTGTTTTTCTGTATATAATAACATATGTAGATTTGAATAAGGAATGAATGATGAAAGTCAAAGTAAGAAATACGAAGTATGCAAAGCGTGAATTGTATGGATTTCACATTGCAGAGTATTACTTTGTAGAGGGTCAGCAAATCGAAACTCCAAAGTGGGTCGACTATCCTGCAATGACAATTCGCACGGGTCCTGGCAAATATGATTTCAGCATCATCGATACAGCAAACATTGTTGAGATTGATTATATAGCATATACCCCTTCTGTGTCAACTTCTAAATTTAAAACGGTTGAAGTGAGGGGTTCTAAAGGTGATATCTATAAGGTGACGATTGGTGAGAAGCATTTTTCTTGCACCTGTCATGCCTTTATGTTCCGTAAATCTTGCAAGCACATTAGAGAGGCAATAGCAGCATGAGTATGAAGTGGAAAATGTTTGGTGGTTTTGTGATGGGATTCTTGTTTCTCCCATTGATGATGATGATTGATAAGTATCTAGGACCTGGCGCAGGATCTATAGCGATTGTTATGGTTTTAGCAGGTATTGCGGCTGCATTTGCTGTTTGGTTTATCGAGCAAATGAAGGATATTGGAAAATGAAACCAGTCAATAGAATGTTTGGCGATCTTCAGATTCTAACATTAGAAGAACAATACAAAGCAAAGTATGTGATTGACACATGCTTAAGAACAATTGATGGTGCTTGGGCAAACTTCCCAGCAGCAATCTTCTATACAGAAAAAGCGCATCCTCAAGGTTCGAACTACTTTGCGATATATAAAGGCTCTAGCGGTGATTGGATGATATCAAATGGGTATGAAGCAGTTCAAGGAGTATTTCATGGTATCCTTTTCGAAGATGGTGAACTCGTGCATAGCAGCTATCGGCATGACTATTTTGTTCATCGGGAAGCAATGGCTGACGGGGCTCGTGATTACTTTAGATCTAATACATGCCCTGAAGGAGCAAAACAAATTAAATTTGAAGTTGTGAATGGCGAGTTGAAACGAGTTATTGATTTTGAATATGATACCGGCAGAATTATTGAATAAATAAACCATGAGTGAAATAAAGAAAATTATCCCAAAATGTAAAGGCGGCAAGCAATCATATTTTTCTGCTTCAGGCAGATGGTTGCCTTGCTGCTCCTTTCCCGATCACGGCGAGATCCTCGAGAAATCAATTTTTTCTAGGCCTGAATTTGATATAAGAAATAGCAATAGTTTAGAATTTCATGAATTAGACATCTTTCATCTTTGGTTAGATAGAACTGAAGAAGATTATGATTCTGCTTACTCTACTTGCAAACATCGTTGCTCTGCAGATGCTCATGAAAAACAAAAAGATGTTAAAGACATGAACTGGGTCATGGAAGAACAAGTTTTTATAAAAAATAAATTTGATCTTTTTAATTTTTTAGAAAGTAGCGATATTGAATATGAATGGTAGACATTTAGATATAGAAATTACAAATAGATGCCGTTTAGCATGTGATAAATGTCCTAGGACAGAATTAAAAGGTGATATGCCTATTAAAGATATGAGTGTTCAAGATTTTAGAAAAATAGCAGAATCTAAAATATATAATAATATTTTCTTTGGCGGAACTTATGGTGATTGTATATATCATCCACAATTTAAAGAAATATTAAAAATAGCTAAAGAAAATGATATGAGTCTTACTATTCATACAAATGGATCTGGTAAAAAACTTGAATGGTGGCGTGAAGTATTTGAAATTTTAGATCCAAAAAAAGATGGTATAAATATAGCCATGGATGGATATAAAGAAACCTCTGGCATGTATAGAATTAATTTTAAAGAAAGAGATTTTAATAAAAATATTGAGATGATGAGTGTTGCTGCTAATGAATATAAGTTAAGAACAGTGTGGACCTTTATTCCTATGAATTTCAATGAGAATCAGATTCAAGATGCAGCAAAACTAGCAATAGAAAATAATATCATCTTTTGCCTCAAGAAAAGTAACCGATGGCACAGGTGGGATGATCCTAAACTTCCAACAAATCTTAAATTAATATCAGCACATTCTAAGATATTTAGCATACCAAAACAATAACAAAAAAGGAGCGCCGAAGCGCTCCTAAGTTGTGTCCGGTATACCCGAATCTTATTAGAGAAGGTTGTTAACAAGAACACGACGATAGTAGACGTTTGTATCTTCTTCTACCGCTGAAGTTGCAGACGCTACTGTTGTGCCCTTTGCGAATGGGTTTGGAGCAATTCCGTAACGTGTCTTGAATCCAATCTTTGGCTGGAATGTGTCTTGACCAACCGCACGAACCATCTGTAGAGGAACGTATGGGCAGTAGAATAGACCAGCATCAAAAGCGTTGGAGCCTTTGTAACCAACAGTCATATAGTTGCCTGTTGTGTATGGGTCAATGTATACACGGAAGCGACCGTTTAGAACACCAGCAAATGTGTTGCCTGTATCATCAACCTGTAGGTTGTTTGAGTTTAGAGCAGGAGCGTAATCTAGAACACCAGCCATCTGAAGTGCAGAAGCAACGTCAGAAGAACAGATGATTACGTTACCCTTGCCTCTACGAGTGTCTTTTGCGATCTGGTTAGCTTCACGCTCGATCTGGAACATAAGACCCTTGAACTTTTCAACTGACCAACGACCGTTTGAGTCAGTGTCAAGATCGAAGATACCTTGAGTTGTTGTGCCTGTGTTTGCACCACGGATAGCAGTGATGTTGATTGTTCTAACAATTTCACGGTTGATTTCTGCAAGGATTTCTGACTGAAGGATGTTAGCCAATTCTGTTTCAGCATCCAAGCCGTGAATTGCCTTAAGATCCTGTGCAAGTTCCATTGAGTATTCTGCTTTTAGCGCACGTGAACGAGCAGTAACTGTCTGCTTGTCGATTGAGAACGCCATTTCAGCAAATGCAACGTTTGAAGTTGAACCAAGTGCTTCTGATTGCTGTGTATTTGCACCACCACCGAAGTTGTAGATGTTGCTGTTAGCAAGAACAGTTGTCTGTGCTGTTGAACCAGGTGAAGTACCAACGTTCTTGTTACCAATTGTGTTAGCGTTTGAAAGACCTGGTGAAGCGAACGCTGTATTTGCTTCGTTGTAAAGTGCTTCTGTTCCACCCTGTGAAGAGTAGTTAGCACGCATTGCGAAGATAAGTCCTGTTGGACCTGTCATTGGCTGAACGCCGCAGATATCATAAGCAATGAGGTTAGGCATAGCACGACGAACAAGTGAGATCAAGATTGGATCGTAACCAGCTACTGATGAACCACCTGCACCAGCGAAACCGCCTGTACCAGCAGCGTTAGTTGGTGAAACTTCCATAAGTGACTGTGGGTTGAAAGCATGCTGTTCACGGATTGCTTTTTCTGTATTCTCAAGAATAACAGCTGTAACATTGCGCTTATGAGTATCTGTGATCTTAGCAAGATCTGGATGCTCAAGAACAGGCTTCCACTTTGCAATTAACTCTTCGTTTAAAAAGTTCATTTTAGTTTTCTCCTTTTAGAGTTTTTGTACTATTATTTATTAAAATTTATTTTTTGATAGAACGAGAAAGTGAATCAACATACAATCTCATATCTGGTGCTACAAATTTTTCTGCTTCAGGTTCATCTACAGATTCAGTCAATAGTTGATCCTGAGTTACTCTTACCTCTGCTTTACCAGAGAAGTATGTTTCCTTAATCACGGAAGCCTTCTTACGGAATTCAGATGCATCAGTGTAGTTGACAGATTCGATCAATTTGACGAACTTGTCTTTCTGTGTATCTGTCATGCCCTCAGATAGTTCATCTGCTGTTGCAAGAACTTCTGCTTCAGCAAGTTGTCTTTGAAGTTCGATGTTCTTTTCAGTTGTTTCATTGATCTGTGCTTCAAGAGCAGCAATTTCTTCTGCCATTGCTTCAACAACTGGAACATCGTCTTCTGGGATTTCAATGTGATGCTCTTCGAATAGACCCTTAAGACCTTCAAGGAATGACTCCATGATTTCTGTCTTGAGATTAGATTCGATAGCAAGTTGATTTTCTTGAATCCATTCTGCTACTGCATAGTTCAAATATGCATCAACATTTTCTTCCATCTCAGATTGAATTGATGAAAGAGATTCTTCAAGCTTTTGTTCATATGATTCTTCTAGGCGTGCTAGTTCTGCACCTACACGAGTTGCAACTGCTGCTTCAAAGATTGTTTCTGTCTTAAGACGGAAATCTTCTGAAAGACCTGAGTCATCGCCGAATAAAACAGCAAGGTCTTCTTTCATTGACTTTGAGTAAACATTTGATGGAAGTGTTTCAGGTGAGCGTGCATTGTTTACGCCAGGAAGTGTTGGCATGCTATCACCAGGTGCACCAGATGACTTGATTGATGCTTTGTTCTTGCCAGCGTCTGTTGTTGCATTGTCTGCTACAGATGCATAGCGTGATTCTGGTGTATCAGGCTGAGTTGTTCTTGCATTAGGAAGCTTTGCAACGAACGCTGCAAGTTCTTCTTTGTTGCCTAGTGAGTTAGCATAATTGACCATCATAGCCATTAGCTCTGAACGTGAAACGTCAGTTGGATTGCCAGCAATAGATGCCGCATTGTCCTCTTCAAGAACTTCAGTATCAAGAAGTTCTTCGTTATCTAATTCTGTCTTTTCAAACTCTGACATTATTTTCTCCTTTTGAGATATCTTATTAATTTATTTATAAAATTATAGTTTTGATGAAAGTAAGCGTTGGAATACACGAATCTTTGCTTCTTCAAGTTCTTTCTTTGAAACTTTAGCAGCTGCTTCATTGATATGGCGCTTTGCTTGTTCCAATTTGTGTGCCTTGAGTAGTCCGTTGTCCCAGACCCATTCTACGCCTTCCATGATGCCATTAACGAAAGCATCTGGAGCAGAAGGATCTGCAACAATGTCTGCGGCAGTCGCAAGATAAAAGTCGTCCTGCACTTCATTCAATCCATTTTTCTCAACAAGAGAACCCATGCCACGAGATGAAACGCCGAGGCTTGCACCTTCAGACATTAAATTCTTTACGATGTTTCCATAAGGAGTTTCCATGATCTTAGCACGACCAACGAAGTTTGTGCCTTCTTGCTTCAATGACTTGATCATCATGCAGACACGCTCAAGATTGATTGATGGCCCGTCTGGATGACCTAGTTCGCCATAAGCACGTCCTTTGTCAATATTCTCTTTTGTATAGCGTGCTACTTCTTTTGCAAGGACATGTTCTGGGTAATAACGACCATTACGATTCTTTAAGTTACCCTGCAAGAAGATGCCTTCGATGAAAAGATTTTTCTTTCCTTCGGAACCTTCTTCAGAAATGTATTTCACTTCTTCATTGATTTCTGTGATAAGTTTCATTTACTTATTCCTTAGTTCGTAAACGCTACAGCGACAGCTTTTACGTTTGTTCCTGTATCTGTTCCAGTCAATGTATCATAGGATGTATACTTTTCAAGAACCATTGTTTGACCGCCAATCAATGTGACAGTATAGTTTGTTCTTGTAAGGTTTTGACCAGATTCTGTAACGCTCTTTGTGATATTGACATTTGCACCACCAAGAGATGATGCAAGTTGAATACCAGATGAGTTTGCGATAGGTCCAACATAGTATGTTGTATTGTTTGAAAGACCTGTAAGTGCTGTATTACCTGTTGATGTTGTATAAAGGACTACATCACCAACATTGAATCTATGATTTGTTAAAGTGATGAAGTCATTTGTTGAGTCAACATCTGTGTTTGAGTTAAAGGTTACAGCTGTCTTACAAGTGATTGTGTTTGATACAGTTGCAGCAGCACCTGTATGAACTAATCTAATCAATCTTGCTGTTGTGCTAACACTTGTTGCTGTTGTATTAACAGATGTTTCTGTGCCGATTGGTTTAAATACTTCAGCCATTGTTAGAATCCTTGTCTTTCTGCAAAGTCAAGCAACTGTTCTAGACCTTCTTCTGTCTCAACCATTGCTGCAAACTTTTCTTGATTTTCTTCTGAAAGAGAATTAAAAAGATTTACTAATCTTTCTTCTTCCATTGTATACTTTCCACCAACACGTGCTGCATCTTCTTCACCACCAATTGGATTATTGCCCTGTGTAGGAGGAAGTGTTAGTTGTTCTTTTGAAGCGAGAGGATCAGTTTTGATCTTGTTTATGCTGTCTTGCTGCATGTTTTCTTTAGATGATTGACCTTTAGCATACTGAGTTTCTGCTGCTGCCTTTACAGTTGCCGCAGTCATTTCTTCTGCTTCGTTAACTCTTGCAAGACGCTTTGGTCTAAACTTTTTATATCTATTTCTTAGGATAGCAAAATCTTCTCCATCAACTTTTCCGTTGTGGTTTGCATCAATTTTCTTTTGACCGCCAATCAATGCTTCTTTCATTGACTTCTTAGGTGTATGTCCGTGTTCTTCAGATGCAAGAATTCTCAATGATTCTACAGGAACATTCTGCTCAATACCATGCTCGAACATGATATCATAGTGAGTCACATAGCCAACACCTTCTGAAATTTCTACGATTGTATGCATCTCAGGAATACAGCGACCTTCGCCCCATGTTGAATGTTCCACATGTGTAGCACAATCATGCTTAACTGCTGCTTTAACATTCTTTGCGTTTAGGTCTTTTGCTTCATTGTGCATCTTGCCGCCAAGTGAGATCTTTGGTTTAGGCTTTGGAGCCGCTTCACCAGCAACCGCTGACAATGCAGATGCCTTTGATGATGCTAGACGCTTTTCAAAAGTTTCTTTTTCTGCAGGCTTCATGCCGCTGTGCATGTTAAGAGCTTTTGTGTAGTGTGCCTTTGGGAAAGAATGCTTTGAGTTATCGTTATGCTCGATCTGCTTTTCAGGCATACGCTCTGCCTTGCGATACTGAACAATGATATGCTCACGACCGCCTTCTTCGTCATCTGAACCTGCAGGCTTTGTTGATCCATCCTTACGAGGACGACCACGCTTTGCTTCGTCTAGTTCAAGCGCTTCTTTTTTAAGCTTAGAAAGTGCAATCAATGCTCTAGCAGATTTAGTTGTTTTTCTCATATCATTGCCAGGTGTCTTCTTGCCTAGTGCTGTTTGAATATTCTTTTTTGTTTCGTCAGACATCTTTTCTTCTAGTTCAACTTCTTCATTTGTCGAAGGAACCTTAACTTTCAATCCATGCAATGCTGCTCTTTTTGGATCTTGCTTACCAGCAGCAAGCATTGGGAACTTCTGTGTGCGCTTGAATTTCTTGTTTGGGCTCATGCTAGAAGTATCGCTCTTAGCAGCTGTATCTCTATACTTGTCCATCAAACCTGAAGATAATTCATCAATCTGCTCAACTTCTTCCTTAACAGTTGCAGGAACTTTTGCTTTGAAATTATAAAATTTATTGTAAGCTAATTTAATACCTTGTTCTCTATTAGTGCGCTTGCGAAGTTTATCAGGATCAGAAGGTTGATTTCCTTTAACTTGTTTTTGTGCTTTTGAACCATATGAAACTAATGTTTTTGTAGAAATCTCATCAATTTGTTCAACTTCTTCTTTCATGCCTTTCAT
>Ga0214919_10011733_pt1 | contig 10888 bp, 6 predicted proteins | sample LL1503_MetaG_FD_177994 | JGI IMG/M metagenome (GOLD analysis project Ga0214919, IMG submission 177994) | Freshwater microbial communities from Lake Lanier, Atlanta, Georgia, United States - LL-1503 | ecosystem: Environmental > Aquatic > Freshwater > Lake | place: USA: Georgia | collected 2015-03-15
TGTTCTTGGCGCCTTTGGGGATGCTGTAAAAACTGCCACCCCAAGAGCCAAATGCTTTTTCGGGCAATTGGGCGGCACGCCACAGGCCTTTGGTTTCGGGGGCGAGCCAGTTGTTCAGGTGGCCGGCCAGCCAAGCGCCGGTCATTTGGGTGGCGATGGTGCCGCGCTTAAAGCCCTCAGACCATTCATTGGACCAAGCGCCGATTTTGCCGTCCAGCTTTTGGTCGCGCACTTTTTTGGCCATTTCGAAAGCGCGTACAAAGCGCGGCGAATCCACCAACACTTTGCCGGTTTTGTCGATGTACATGGCTTCGCCGGTTTTCAGGTCGGCGCGGATCATGATGTCCTTGATGTCACGCGCATGGGCCACCAGGTAGGCGCCTGTAGAGGCTTTGATCTTCAGACCGGAGTTGACAAAACCGTCCCAGGACTGGGTTAAATCCGCCTCGGTCAGGCCGGCTTTTTTAAGGATATCGGTGCGGTAGAGCAAGGTGCCTGGGCCAATGTCTGTGGGCATGGCGACCAGGGCACCGCTGGTGGAAGTACCTTGGGCGTAGGCAAAAGGCACGATACGGGCGCGCTGCGCTTGCATGTTGTAGGGGGCCGCGCCCAGATCTTCCAGGCCACCGCCTTCGGCAAAGCGGCCCACATAACCGTATTCCACCACCATCACGTCCGGTAAGTTGGACGAGGTGGACAAGGCCGTGGTCATGGCGGTGTGGTGGTCAGGGTAAGCGCGGCTGGTGATCTTGACTTCCACGTCAGGGTGCTTTTTCTTAAAAGCCGGAATCGCCGCCTTGGCGATTTCATCGACCGCAGGGAAGGCCGCGATATTGAGCACGGTTTGCGCAAACGCAGCACCAAAGGCCGTGGCAAGCAACAGGCAGGAGATTTGTAAAGTGCGGAAAAGGATTCGCTGTGCCATATGCGCCTTTTGAAGTGAGTGTGGGAAAAGCTGGTGGTGATCATTTAAGCATCTTCAAGGAGGTTTTGAAAGCGCTTTCATCAAATTATAAGAGCGGGATTTGGGCCTGCGCCCTAGGGTATTCCCGTATCAAACGCGAAGGCTGTCGCTGGACGAGCGCACCAGCAGTGCTGGGGCCGGCAACTGCTGGGCAGGGGCATTGCCGGCCAGCAGCTCGAGCATGGATGCGGCGGCAAGCCGGCCTAGTTCGTAGGCTGGCTGCTGAATAGTGCTCAAGGGTGGCGTGGCGTACATGGAGGTAGGCAAGTCGTCAAAGCCAACCAGGGCCACGTCTTGCGGAACCCGCAAACCGCTTTGAAATAAGCCCAGCGCCGCGCCCGAAGCCATTTGGTCATTGGCGGCAAAGATGGCAGTAAAGGGCAGGCCCTGTTGGACCAGGGTTTTGGCGGCGTCCAGTCCGCTGACCTCGTGGTACTGGCCTGGCACGACCAGGCGAGGGTCAAACGCAATCTTCGCCTCGGCCAAGGCATATCGGTAGCCGCGCATACGCTCGGCGGCGTCCGGGTGTTCGTCAGCGCCGGCGATAAACGCGATCTGGCGGTGGCCCTGGGCAATCAAATGCTCGGTGGCCATGCGCCCGCCGTTGAAATTGTCGAAATTGAGGGAGTAAAGCTGCGGGCCGCGCAAGTCCCGCCCGGTGACCACCATGGGCAAGGCCTGGGCGCAGGCCTCCAGCGCCGCATCGGATAAGCGCGGCATCAGCACCACGATGCCATCTACGCGCCGCGAACGCAACACGTCCAGGCAGCGCGCCTCGGCAGCAGGGTCCCAATGTGCGCTCATAAATAGCGGGCTGTAGCCTGCAGGGTCTAGAGCGCCTTCAATACCGCGCAAGGCCGCACCATAAAAAGGGCTGTCGATCGCCTGGGTAACAACGCCAATGCTGAAAGTCTTGCCGCCGGCCAGCCCGCGCGCCAGCGGGTTGGGCACAAAGCCCAATGCTTCTGTCGCATCCATGACGGCCTGGCGTTTGGCCTCGCTGACGACCGCCGTGCCATTCAATATGCGCGACACCGTGCTAGGCGATACCCCTGCGCGCTTGGCCACCATTTCCAAAGTCACCGTCAGCCGCTCAGACGCAAGCGCAGCATTGGACGTAGTGGTCGGTGTTTTATTTTTCATGCACTTGTTGAAACAAAGACCTTATTGAACGGCGACCTAGCGCTTTGAAACCGCTTTCCATCATACCGCCATGTGATATGCGGGCCACATGGCTGCTCAAGGCGAACTGAATTCCCGGATAATCCGCACATGCAAACAAGCGTAATTCAAACCTGGTGGATCCGAACTGCCACTTTTTTAGTGGCAGCCCTGGTCAGTGGCAGCGCCGCTTGGTGGGGATTGACTTTGAGTAATGCCGCGCCTTGGCAGCCCACTGTATCGGCCGCACCGCCGTCGCAATTGGATGTGTCGGTGCTAGCTCGGGCGCTTGGCGCTGGCGCGACTCCCGTCAACACCGCGCCGGCCCCACCCCCGCTGGCAATTCAACTACTGGGCGTGGTGGCCCTTGCGAGCGGCAAGGGCCATGCGCTGCTGGTAATCGGGGATGCACAGCCCAAGACGTATAAAGTAGGAAGCAAACTGGGTGAAGGACTGGTTTTGCAATCTGTTGGAATGCGCAGTGCGCAGGTGGGTGCCGACATGAAAGGTCCGGCGCTCCAAATACTAGAGCTTCCGCCGCTGATCAAGCCTTAATGCGCAGCGGTGCAAGTCGCCAAGGTGGCTTAGGATCAGTGCAAACACCAGTTTTTCATCCTTTTTATTCAGTTAAGCTCACATTTAACAAATATTTGCTATCGAGAGGAGCGTTTTCATGCACATAGGCGTACCCGCCGAAACCGTTGCCGGCGAGACCCGGGTGGCGGCGACCCCGGAAACAGTCAAAAAAATCATGGCCCAAGGGCATACGGTCGCGATACAAGCCGGAGCCGGTGTCGCTGCCAGCGTCACCGATGCCGCTTATGAAGCCGCAGGCGCGCAAATCACCGACGCTGCAGGCGCCTTGGGTGCCGAGCTGGTGCTCAAAGTGCGCGCCCCGTCAGCCGCTGAGTTGTCGCACATGAAAACAGGCAGCGCATTGGTGGGCATGCTCAACCCGTTTGACGCCGAAGGCTTGCAAGCCATCGCTGCTGCCGGGCTGACCAGTTTTGCGCTGGAAGCCGCGCCGCGCACCACGCGCGCGCAAAGCATGGATGTGTTGTCCTCGCAAGCCAATATCGCCGGTTACAAAGCCGTGATGATGGCGGCCGATAAATACCAGCGCTTTTTCCCCATGTTGATGACCGCCGCCGGTACCGTCAAGGCCGCGCGCGTCGTTATTCTGGGCGTGGGTGTGGCCGGTTTGCAGGCGATTGCCACCGCCAAACGCTTGGGTGCAGTCATTGAAGCCTCGGATGTGCGCCCCAGCGTGAAAGAACAGGTCGAGTCGCTCGGCGCCAAGTTCATCGACGTGCCTTATGAAACTGCCGAAGAAAAAGAAGCAGCCGAAGGTGTGGGCGGTTATGCACGGCCTATGCCGCAAAGTTGGCTGGACCGCCAGAAACTCGAAGTCGCCAAGCGCGTGGCGCAGGCCGACGCCGTCATTTCCACCGCCTTGATTCCCGGTCGTGCCGCCCCCGTGCTGATCACCGAAGACATGGTCAAGAGCATGAAGCCGGGCTCGGTCATCATCGACTTGGCGGCGGGCAAAGGCGCCGACGGCATTGGCGGCAACTGCCCCTTGAGCGAAGCCGACCGCACCGTGGTCAAACACGGCGTGACCCTGGTCGGTGAAACCAATTTGCCTGCGCTGGTGGCGGCGGACGCTTCGGCGCTGTATGCACGCAATGTGCTGGACTTTTTGAAACTGGTGTTGCCCAAAGACAAGGGCTTTACCGTTGACATGGAAGACGACATCGTGGCGGCCTGCCTGATGACACAGGGCGGCGACGTCAAAAGGAAATAAGCATGGACCACACCATCACCAATCTCATTATTTTTGTGCTGGCTATTTACGTCGGCTACCACGTGGTCTGGAACGTCACGCCCGCATTGCACACGCCTTTGATGGCGGTGACCAATGCGGTGTCGGCCATCATCATCGTCGGCGCCATGCTGGCGGCGGCTCTCACCGTCACGCCGCTGGGTAAAACCATGGGCGTGTTGGCGGTGGCGCTGGCCGCAGTCAATGTGTTTGGCGGCTTTTTAGTCACACGACGCATGCTGGAAATGTTCAAGAAAAAAGCCCCTAAAACAGGAGCTGAAAAATGAGCATGAACCTCGTTGTTCTTTTGTACCTGGTCGCCAGTATTTTGTTTATTCAGGCGCTCAAGGGGTTGTCGCACCCGACCACGTCTATTCGCGGTAATGTGTTTGGCATGAGCGGCATGGCGATCGCGGTCGTCACCACAGCTGCGTTGATTTTTAATCAGGCTACACAACTCGGACAGGTTGATCCCGTCCAAGGTCTTGGGTGGGTGCTGCTCGGCTTGGTAATCGGCGGAGGCGCCGGTGCCATCATGGCGCAACGCGTCGAAATGACCAAAATGCCGGAGCTGGTAGCTTTCATGCACAGCATGATCGGCTTGGCGGCGGTGTTCATCGCGATTGCCGCAGTGGTCGAACCCGCAGCTTTTGGCATCGTGGCCCAAGGTCTGGGCACGCTGGACATCCCCAATGGCAACCGATTGGAATTGTTCTTAGGTGCTGCGATTGGAGCTATCACTTTCAGCGGCTCGGTCATCGCCTTCGGCAAACTCTCTGGCAGCTACAAATTCCGTTTGTTCCAGGGTGCACCGGTGGTGTTTGCCGGTCAGCACATGTTGAACCTGCTCCTCGGAATTGCCACCGCTGGTTTAGGCATTTTCTTCATGTTCACAGGCGACTGGAATGCGTTCTTGCTGATGCTGGCCCTGTCTTTTGTGCTGGGCGTGCTCATCATCATCCCGATCGGCGGCGCCGACATGCCGGTGGTGGTGTCCATGCTCAACAGTTACTCGGGCTGGGCGGCAGCAGGTATCGGCTTTTCACTGAACAACAGCATGTTGATCATTGCCGGTTCCTTGGTCGGATCGTCTGGCGCCATCCTGTCCTACATCATGTGCAAGGCGATGAACCGCTCGTTCTTTAACGTGATTTTGGGCGGCTTTGGTGGTGAAGCAGGCACCGCAGTGGCTGGCAGCACCGAGCAGCGTCCAGTGAAAAGCGGCAGTGCGGATGACGCAGCTTTTATCTTGGGCAACGCCGAAACCGTGGTGATCGTGCCCGGCTACGGCCTGGCCGTGGCGCGCGCCCAGCACGCCGTGAAAGAGTTGGCTGAAAAGCTGATCCTCAAAGGCATCACGGTGAAATACGCTATTCACCCCGTGGCAGGCCGCATGCCGGGACATATGAACGTGTTGCTGGCCGAGGCCGAAGTGCCTTACGACCAGGTGTTCGAGATGGAAGACATCAACGGCGAATTTGGTCAGGTGGATGTGGCCATCGTTCTGGGTGCCAATGACGTGGTGAACCCTGCCGCCATGATCAAGGGCAGCGCCATCTACGGCATGCCGATTCTGGAAGCCTACAAAGCCAAAACCATCATTGTCAACAAGCGCTCCATGGCCGCAGGCTATGCCGGTCTGGACAACGAGTTGTTCTACATGGACAAAACCATGATGGTGTTCGGCGACGCGAAAAAGGTCGTTGAAGACATGGTCAAGGCGATTGAGTAATCGCTACTAGTCCTTGATCTTCGAGGGAAACTGCCCCGGGCTGTTGTACTTTTGGTGAGGTTTGTCCCAATCCTGTCCGCCTAAAGGATTGGCAATTACCAAGCTTCCAGGCAATAGCCCGCTGTGACCAGGTCTACCGCCGCTTTGGATGAGGCGCCACCCGCAGATGCGCCGAGGTTCTTGCAACAGTCGGTGATGGGGTCCAAAATTCAGCACCAGGTTTGGCAATCAGTTTTGGAGTGGCCCACAGTAGTGGATAGCCTGATAACTTTGATAATAGACATCCATTGAAGACTCATTTAAACCAAGAAAGCCGCAGGGTTCTTTCTGTGATGTCACTTTCGATTGGGCTGTCAGCTGAAGTCAGCCTCGCTAGCACTTTTCCGAAATAATAGAAATTATTTTGAAGGTTTTGTACGCGCCCTTTTATCGAGCGCTTGATAGCACGCCTATTCTTCGCAAAAACTCCTCGTGAAAAATGCCGCTTACGCAATTGGCGATTGACGGTCGCCGTTGGCTTGTGCTACTGTCTGTCCACCGTCATTGTTACTGCTGCTATTTAGGTTTCTTGTATTGGTGGCGGAGAGGCGTCGATTCAAACGACGCCAATAAATAATCAAAAGTTGGAATTATTAATATGAAAACCACCATTGGCTTACTTGCCGCGATAACTCTGGTGTTGGCTGGTTGTGGCGGTGGCGGTGGCGGGGAGGTTATAAACCAAACATCGGCTGGGTTTACGGTTGAAGGCGGCGTAGCGCAAAAGGGAGCCTTGCTCAAAGGCTCCCATGTCTGGATCGACGAACTCAACCCATTTACCTATGCGCCCACAGGATTTACTTACGACCTGTTGACCAAAGACAACCAAGGCCGCTTTGACTCCTCAGCGATTAACTTTACCCGCCAGCATATTCAAACCTTTGCGGAGGGCTACTACTTCAATGAGGTTACTGGCCAGCTCGCAAATGACAGCGTGTTACTGCAAGCCCAGGGCGACCTGATCCTCGATCGTTTGGTCAATGTAAACCTACTGACCACCTTGGCAGGCCCACGTCTCGTAGCCTTGGTCACCGACAAAACCAAACCTGCCACCTACCGCAACTTCGCAGCAGCGCGAACGCAAGCGCAAAAAGAGGTACTGGCTGCGTTTTGGATCTACAACAGCACGGACTTGATGCCCGGTGGCCTTGATGCGTCCTCCAAGCTGATCCCCGCCAACTTCAGTGAGCTTGACCTCGCGAACAGCCAAACCAACCAGGCAGCTAATCAGATCTTGGCGGCGCTTTCTGCCTTGGCGGTAAAAGCTGGAGGTAATGGCGTAGGAATTAGTCAGTTCATTGCAAATTTCCAACAGGACTTGACGGATGATGGTTTGATCAATGGCAGCGGCGGCGCCACCTCAGTGCGCCTACTCATAGATAACGCGGCAGGAATGTCCCGTATGGACTATGTGGCAAAAAACCTAAATAACTTTTATGGCTCAACTGCCCTGACTACGAAACAGCTTCTGACTTGGATTGACGGATCGTATGGAGTAGATCAGGTTATTTCGAGATACAAATACTGGGGACACAGTGAGACTACCAATACGCTGCTTAAATCAGATCCTTATGTTGCAGGCAGCGAGGACGTAGGTCTATGCTTTTCTTTTCAAACCGGTGTCATGGGCAGCCTTTTTTACAACGAAGGCGCAACTTCCGTTGACTCTATCAAGGTTGCGGCAAAGGGTGACCGTTTAGTTATGGGGCTAAGCTCCTCCACGGCAGGCAGTTTTGGTGGGTATTTGCTGAAGTACGCACCGGTAAATGGGATATGCCCAGCGGTGAATACCGCCCGCACCGTCAGGGTCGCTAAGTTTGCTGATGTTTTTTATGGTCAAACAATTGATACAGGCTATACGGCTGCAAGTGTGGCTGGTACGTCTTTTGTCAGTGCCGCATTTCCACTCTGTGGTGCCAGCGCCGATTACCCGGTTAAAGTCTTTTTTGACGCTTATAACGCGGACAACAAGGGCAAGGCCTTTATTTACGGCGGCACCTCTTGCAAATCGGGCGTAGAGGCGTGGTATACCGATTTGAACGCTGGGGTCATTTATATGCAAACCCCGAACGCCGAAGCCGTTCTTTTAGCCAAAAAAGACGCTAGTACTCTTTACCAGACGGCCATTCGTTATGATGGCAAAGGCGGCAGACAGGTGCTTTCCTACGGCCTAATGTCGATACAGCCTGCTTACGCTACGACGCTTTATCAAAACGCATATTGGACAGGTACCGTGTGTCGCCTTCCGCTCAATAAATCTACCATTAGTTTGCCCACTATTCCGTATGTGCGCGCCGATGGTTTCCCGACCTTTGACTCCACAACTGCAACGGGATGCCCATCGGGCTGGATATCCTTCAATGTATCCCGCCATCGCTCATCCGACTTGCTCTGGGAACAAAATACCGCAGATGGCTCGAATGTACTTTACGACTACCAACTCGCCCCAGGTAATTGGGATTTCCAATTTATTAGTACCTTAGCCAGTGCTACCAAGGACTCCACAACCAATACCTACCCCAGTACTTGCCCGACAGCAGGCATGCCTTCTTTGAGTTATTTTGGACATTTGACGATGTCAAAAGATGGGTTTACTGCGGCTGGAAACGTTTGTGAGGGCGGGGTTTCTTATTATCAATTTATTAATGGGAAATTTTTTACGCCCTCGGTGTACCAAATTAGCGGCACTTTGACAGGATTAAGTAGCGGATCATCCGTCACGCTTACGAATAACGGCACAGACCAGATTACGCTTTCTGCCAATGGGGTATTTACTTTTCCGACATCTATCGGCACGATCTCTACTTACTTAGTTGCCGTGAAAACGCAACCAACAGGGCAAATTTGTACGGTAACGAATAGTTCAGGTACAGGTGCTGCTCATACCCAAAACATAATCGTAGCGTGTAATTCGGCGTCACCCGTGCAACTTATTGCGACGGGCTTTACGTGGCCTCAAGGTATCGTGGTTGACACATCTGGAAATATTTTCGTTGCGGACAGTAATAGTGCGGGTAACGCCAATGATGGCGTCTACAAGTTCACGCCACCGAGCATGCCTGACCAACCTTATACGAAATCACTATATTACAAAGTGGCGAATCCAACCCATATGGTTCTTGATACAAACCAAAATATGTACCTATCTGCGTACAACGCTGGTCAGATATTAAAAATTCCGCCTGGGGGAGCCTCATCGTCTGTCTACGCAAGCGGGCTTTATGATCCTGAGCAGTTGGCCTTTGACAGCAGCAATAATTTATATGTAGCCCAAAATTGGAGTGGGTACGTAGCCAAGATTGCGCCACCTTCAGGTTCTGGTCAGCCTGTTGTGACCAAATATTTTGCTAAAACTCCATACTATTACGCTAATGGGCTTGCTGTTGACCCATCCGGAAATATATATGTTCACAGCAATGACCAGAATGTGGTTAACAGCGCCATAACCAAAATTACCCCTGTAGCTGTTCTGTCGACTTACTCAAATGTGGCGGGCTACGGAGACATGGCGTTTGACGACATTGGGAATATTTATACAACCAGTGGAAATGGTATTAGTATTATTGATCCCACCGGGAAAGTGTCGATTTTAGATACAGGAATGACTTTTACTGCTCCACAGGGATTGGCTTTTGACAAGGAAAAGAAGACACTGTATTTGACGACCGCTGGCCCTAATGCAAGTCTTTACAAGATTGATTTAACTAAAATAATCAAAACCAAAAATACTGGCCTGCTTTATGTTTGGTATGCTTATCGGGGTGGTGTTCCTGAAGCTTATGAAGCGTGGGTGAATGATTCTTTACTCAATGAGCATAATCAAAGTAATAATCCGTTCTGGACCAGCGAGATTAAGGCATTAGATATCAAGGCAAGTGCTCAGATTACTACCACTACTACTCCTACTGGCAGTAAGATTTCAATTCCGCGTGGTTCGTATTTGAGAGGTATGAAAATTGATATAACAGTGGTAGGTTTTGTTCAAAACTGGGCTACTGTGAATTTTAATTATTCTTGCTCTGTTAATGCGTGTACGGTAGGTCAGGCTTGGTCTTCAACGCCCGGCGTGACCGTCAGTGTTGCTCTGACGCCATGATGTGGACACCCCGATTTGGATAACCATTTGCAGTGCCTTTAACTGGTTTGAGAGAAGGATGAGCCGCCCCGGTTGTTACAAGAAGAACAATCCTCAAACCAACTCAATATGGGCAGGTAAAAGCTTGGCCCAAATCTGTCCCACTAACCCAAAGCAATTGGGACAAACCGTAAGCAAAAGTGCCGCAGGCTATGCGGTCTGGACAACGATTTGTTCTACATGGACAAAACTATGATGGTGTTCGGCGACGCCAATGAAGGTGAATCCATCAATTCAAATTTAGATTTATCTTAACCCGGACTTCCAGCTTATGAGTGGTGTGGAAAATGGGGCAGTTCAGCGCGCCTATACCTGAGCGCTAGAACGGGCTTTACTTCAACCACCCCCGCTTGCGGAAATACCACATAGGCACCAGCGCACTGCCTATCATCAGGGCCACGGTGTACGGGTAGCTCCAGCCCCCTAAAAATTCCAGCTCGGGGAATTTCAGGTTCATGCCATACACGCTGGCAATCAAGGTGGGCGGCAGCAGCGCTACGCTGGCCACCGAAAAAATCTTGATAATCTTGTTCTGGTTGATATTAATGAAACCGACCGTGGCGTCCATCAAGAAGTTGATCTTGTCAAACAAGAAAGCGGTATGGCTGTCCAGCGAATCAATGTCGCGCAAAATTTGGCGGGCGTCTTCAAACTGCTCAGCGTTGAGCATTTTGGAGCGCATCATGAAACTCACCGCGCGGCGCGTGTCCATCACGTTGCGTCGTATACGCCCGCTCATGTCTTCGTGGCGGGCGATGGCGGCCAGCGCTTCGCCAGCAATTTCGTCCGTTACATTGCCGGCCAGCACTTTACGGCTGACGTTTTCTAGATCGTCGTAAATGCCTTCGAGCGTGTCCGCCGAATATTCGGCATCGGCGTCAAAGAGCTTGAGCAAAACCTCCTTGGCGTCTTCGATCAGCCCCGGAGCGCGGCGCGCGCGCATGCGCAGCAGGCGAAACACCGGCACGTCTTCGTCGTGGATAGAGAACAAAACGCCTTTGCTTTTGAGGCTGTCGTTGACCAAGTTGAGAATAA
>Ga0214919_10011734_pt1 | contig 10887 bp, 9 predicted proteins | sample LL1503_MetaG_FD_177994 | JGI IMG/M metagenome (GOLD analysis project Ga0214919, IMG submission 177994) | Freshwater microbial communities from Lake Lanier, Atlanta, Georgia, United States - LL-1503 | ecosystem: Environmental > Aquatic > Freshwater > Lake | place: USA: Georgia | collected 2015-03-15
AGTATTTTTGGCATTCTCGCTTATTTTTGATTTATGCTCATCTGACAATATCCTACCTAGATTAGATTGACTTATTTTATGGCGTGTTTCTTCGCTTTTGGCATAGTTGCCATCGCATTCAAAATCTATATTATACAAACTTAATCCATTAGTTGCGTAAAAATGCAACCAATAAAGTTCTCTTTTGTTTCTATCTTGCTGTGTTGAATTCGGTAAAATCTCCAAAATTCTGAATTCCAGAAAATCATCGTGGCCAAGTTGGTTTTTACATTTGTTGTAATCGGCTAACAAGAATCTATTACTGTGCCTGCCTCGGATAAGTGAATTCTTATGCCCAGCCCATCTGCTTTTCGGCTTAACGGTTTGACCAATATAGAATCTATTAGAATGTCGATTTGTTATTATGTAAATTGCAGGATTATTAGAGCATTCTTTAAATAAAAAAATCATAATTGTTTTTTTAATATTTTGAATTATCTAAGTTTCTGCCAAGTGTTTGGTTTTTGTTTTGTTTCTACTAAGAAATTTGTTGTAATATAATTGCATAGATAGTTTCTACACATGGGTGGCCTTTGATCGTAGATGCTGCATTTATACGTTAAAGGGTTCATAAATTTACATGCGTATCTGGGGCCTAGCACTTGGAATCTAAGAAATGGATAAGCATCTTCTTGTTGAAAGATATTGTTGTTGCCTGTTTCTTTGAACAATGTTTCTCCTATAATTTTACCTTCTTCATAGTCTATGACTATATCTTGGCGAGAAAAATTTATGCCTTTTTTCCTAAACCACTTTACGATATCTTCTACCCAGTGTTCGCCTTTTTCTTTATCGATTGGCCCAAGAACGTGTTCTAGATCATATGGATCTAATTGGCAGCAACCACCTTTAACTCCTTCGTGTCCGCAGCAATTGCCCAGGCATGTTTCTAATGCGACCTCATCTGTAAATTTTCTTCGTTCTGACAATGGTTTTGGCGGCCATTCTTCTGGTTTATTTAAATTTAAAATAGGTAAATAATATCTGTCGTTTGGGGTTTTTTCAACGTGCTCATTTTTTTCATCAGTATTTTTTATTTTTTTAGTAGATGAATTACCGCTGGATTGGTTTGATTTTTTATCTAGGGCAATTAATTCTTCGATACTAATTGTTTTATTTTGTTTTATTTCCATATTACAGTAGTATACGATAATTTTTAGAAATTTAAATTCTTTTACTGATGGATTGCTATTTATGTGTCAAACGGAGCAACGTATATATGAGCAATTTACAGGAGTTATATAAAAAATTTCAAGGAAATCGTCTTTTAGAAGCAAGAACAGCACTGCTAGAAAAAGGTGTTTATCCATTTGAAATATTTTTAAAAGAGCACGCAGAGACAATTCACGCCAGTGAACAAATTGTTAAATTAGAGGAAGTAGCTAGTCTTTACAAAAATCATGTACCAACTTTATACATGCTTGTAAAACAAAGCACGGATGTTTTACTGGAATCTATTATCCAGGCCCAGTCAGTTAAATCTTCCATGACAAATTACGCATTCATTTGTGAATCTATTGGAACTTGCGTAAAACAAGCTGCTGTCATGTTTAAAGAAAAACATGATAATCAAAAAACAATTCATAGCATTTATGGTAAAAACGCTGTAGATCTTTTGGAATTTTGCTTTAAAAAATCTAAAGCCTATAAATTGCTCGAAGGAAATGCAGATCCTGTAATAAGAAATCTTTCACGTGAGCTTTCTGGATTGAGTATTGAAAATCTAAATAACCTTTGCGAGTCCGTTCCGGCAATGAAACTTTACGTTTCAAATTCAACCCATAAAGAGCTAGCTATTTCTTTGCTAGTAAGCTGATTCATCCTCTAAGATCGCACCAGATGCAGTGAAGTATGATGCTGCCATATTGGCAGCGAAGTTACTTGCAAGATACAATGATATGCTTGATATATTAATCGATGCACTTCCATGGGTCATGGACTGATGTGTCTTTTTCCATTCTGGATTTAATTTATTGATATTTATTTTTTCTGGTTGGCAAAAACCATAAGTGTATATTGATCTACATGCTCTTATCGCATTATCAATTTTTCCTTTAAATTTATTTGCGTCTTTTTTTGCTATGCTTATTTTCACTATGTGAGCAAGTAAATTCTGAATTCTTTTCGTTGTCAAATCAGATAAATCACTTATTGAAGTATTTTCTTCTTGAGATTTACGACGACCTTGTAGATATTGTAAATGCCCTAAAACATTTGATCTTGTTTTATTATTATGGATAGTGATAACATCATTAGTTAAGGATATTTTTTCCACTGTCGGTAGCGAATCATAATTTACAAATGTAAGCATTTCGCCTTTCAGAGAGCTAACGATATCACATCCACTAACAACTGCCATGTCGTTCAGTAGGTTTAGCGCCTCTAAGGATTGCTCAAGCCTTACTGGCATTATATCAAAATTTCCCCTAGTATTATTTGAATGTAAAGTTGCAATAATCTCTTCTGAGAATCCTTGTGCAATAATAAGTAAAGGAATTTTTGTTTCGAATGATTTCGATAAAATTTTATCTAGTTCCGATACTTTATCGACAAGCCCATCTACTAATAAAATTTTTAAATTTGAACGTGTCCACGTGCCAAAAGAAGGCATAAATCCTTTAAATGGATTTATTTTAAAATTATATCCAAATTGCAAATCAATTATTGTATTCGGTAATTCATGCTCTTCGACTACTATATTTCCTTCAATACCCGCTAGATTAGTTGCCTCTTTAACAATACTTGATATTATTTTATCTTGAGTTATTGAATCGATTAGGTTTTCAATTTCTAAAGCGGAAGCAGGCTTGCATACCTTTAATATCTCCAGAAGATACTTCTGCCCTTCTATTTGGTTATCTTCCACCAATCCAGAATATGTTATATTTTCTTTTTTTGAATATTCTTTAGCAAAACTCAAGAAAGCTTTTAAGAAATAAAAACTAGATCCTTGACATTTGATTTCTAGCTGAAAACAAGTATTAAGTAATTCATTAAATAAAATTTTCTCAGCTTTGTCTTTTCCTGTCATGAGGCTAGCAATGAGCTGGTACGAATTTTTCTGTAAATAATTATTCTCGCTACTTATGGCTAATTGGACTTTATCTAGGTTCTGCTCAAGATTTTCCAAGCTTTTGATAAATTTTTTTTCTACGCTATTTTTATCGATAAAATCGTTATACATTTTATGAAACCCTTTTGTTTTTATATATTTATATCAGTGAGGTGAAGTAATGGCTAACAGTAGTGATAGGGAATTATTAGAAGTAATAGCAAAAAAGCTAGCTGACTCCAAAGCTTTAAATGGCGGGTTTGATAAACTTTGCCTCATGATTGAGCACATCCAGGAAAAACAGAATGAATCTGGTATTAAATTAGATAAAGTATCAGAAGCTCTTTATGATCCTGATAATGGTTTATTTTCTAGGGTCAAGGATATCGAGCAAAAGATCGATGGCAATATGAATGAAATTGAAAAAAAAATTGAAATTGTGCCAGATGTAAAAACTGATATCCATGATTTAAAAAAATTCCAAAAAACAATCGAAGAGATTTGCGGCAATCAATTAAATGAACTATCAGAGTTAGTAAAATTACGTAAAAATCTCTCAACAATATACTGGGGATTTGCCGCTACAATTATCCTCGGAATAGGAAAATTGCTTTTTGACCTATCAAAACACCAATAATAGCCATAAACCATTATACATACATTACTTTGTCTTTATTATATAAATTAAACCACTTAGGAATAAGGAGTAATAGAAATGAGTGATACAAGAATGGTATTAGATGTTTGGTCAGAATTTAAATTGGTAGTTGAATCCCTTGAAGGCGATGTGCATAAGAATGCAACAAAAGGCAATCTTTCAGCCGGTGTTCGTGTTCGTAAAACTGTCCGTAAACTCCGTGCTCTTGGCGCAGAACTAATCAAGGCAACACTCGAAGCCCGTGAAGAAGTAAAAGCAGCTACCCAAGCAGCCCCAGCCAAAGAACCAGTAGTTAAACCATCTGTCTCGGCAGAAAAAACAGCAAAAAAGAAGAGCAAAGCAAAAGGCTGAGTATTTTCTAAAAGATAAAATTTTCTTAACACAAAGGGCAGCAAAAACTGCCCTTTGTTATTTTACGAATATAGTTATTTATAACCCGTACAAAGGGACAAAAAAAGGTTTCAATGAAAAAAACATATATTCTGGACACAAACGTATTACTCTCAGATGGTAATTCTTTGTTTGGTTTTGAAGAGCATGACTTGGTACTTCCACTTATCGTACTGGAAGAACTTGATCGCCACAAAGATCGCCAAGATGAAGTGGGACGCAATGCTCGTGAAGTGGTACGTAAATTAGCAGATCTAACAAAAATAGAAAAGGATTTTAAAGCCGGTATTCCTCTAGGAAAAAATCTTGGAATATTACGCATTCTTTCAATTGAAGATATCTGGACCAATGGAACACCTCTCGAAAAATTACCAGTTGAAATGCAAGAAAAGAAAAGCGGCGATAATACCATCGCTCAATTCTGCGTAAATTATGCAGCAAAATATAAAGACCAAGTAATTGCCCTTGTAACTCGTGATACTATATTACGACTAAAAGCACAGGCACTAGGTGTTGTTTGTGAAGATTATCGTAAATTCAATGTTGCAACAAGCGCAAGCACTCTTTATTCCGGTGTCGCCACCATTGAAAGAGATGATGTGGTTGTAGCTGATTTTTACTCAAAAGAAGAATTCTTCCTGCCACAAGAAGTTGAATCTGGATTGGTGCCTAATCAATTCGTTATCATGAAAAATGGCCAGCAGTCAGCCGTTGGCCGATTTAATGGAAAAGGTGAACCACTTAGCAAAATACAAAAACATACCAGTAAACTTATTCCAAGGAACAAAGAACAAGAATTTGCAACAGACCTTTTGTTCGATCCAGACATTAAATTAATCACACTTAGCGGAAAAGCCGGTACAGGAAAAGCACAGCCGTTAGATGCTAAAATTCTAACTCCTACCGGTTGGACAACGATGGGAAAAATCTCAGTTGGTGATTATGTCATCTCAAAAGATGGAAAACCAACAAAAGTAACTGGAGTATTTCCACAGGGTCAAAAGAAAATCTATAAAATAACAACAACAGACAATACTGCTACTGAATGTTGTGAGGATCACTTATGGTTTACCGAAACTTTTGAAAATAAAAAGCGTAATAAATCAGGTAGTGTGAAATCAACAAAAGAAATTATTGAAACTCTATATAGAGATAAAAATGGAAGCATTTCTCCAAATCATTTTATTCCAAGAAATAATGAAATTGAATTTAAATCAAGTAGTTTACCTTTAGATCCTTATACCTTGGGCGTTTTGATTGGAGATGGCTGTCTTAAAAATAACATCAGCATAGCTTCAACAAAAAATGATTCTCATGAAATTATAGGAAGAGTTAAGAGCGAATTGATTAAACTTAACTGCTCTATTACGCATCCAAAAAAAGACAATGACATAAATTACCATATTTCTTTCGATGCAGATAACAAAAAAACTGCTAAAAAAATAAGAATAACAGATGTTTTAACTGGAAAAAGTAAAACATATGAACGAATTGGCACTGCTTTAAGTGATTTTACTGATATAAAACGTGGAACGCTTCACTATCGCTGCATGTTTAATAAAACAGTTAACGGTAAAACCTATGAATTTCTGCCAAAAGAAAATCGCTGGCAACATCCAATTAAAAATATCTTAACGGACTTGAATTTATTAAATAAAAAATCATATGAAAAATTCATTCCGCCGCAATATCTCTATGCCTCTACAATAGAAGATAGACTAAGTTTATTGAAAGGCTTGATGGATACCGATGGAAGCATAAAGAAAAACGGTGAAGCCTCTTACACGACAACCTCAGAACAGCTTTCTAAAGATGTTAAATCTCTAGTGCAATCTCTCGGTGGCCGAGCCGTCATAAAAAAACGTGATAGACGTGGTAAAAAATCAATGATGGGTGATCGTGAAATTATTTCTAACCACTGCACTTATGAATTTAATATTTCATTGCCAGAAAAATTTAACCCGTTCCACCTATCCAGAAAAGCCGATAGATGGAAAAGTGCTTATATGCATAGAGTTGGTATAGCAAAAATAGAATTTATAGGGGTAAAAGAAGCGCAATGCATAATGGTAGATAACCCAGAGCATTTGTATATCACTGATGAATATATCGTAACACACAACACACTCACTAGCATCAATGCTGGTCTAGAACAAATATTAAACCAAAAACGTTATAATTCTCTTGTGATTTGTAGACCCGTGATGCCCGTAGGTAAGGATGTTGGTTTTCTTCCTGGTACGCTAGACGAAAAACTAGAGCCATGGCTCGCTCCAATCAAGGATAATCTTAGATTTCTGCTTGGAACTAATAAACCACCTACTGCCGCTGTCGGTGGGCGTAAAGGAAAAATGGAAGAAAAGGGCGGCAAAAATAAATTCGATGAACAAATTCTTCAAAGCTATTTTGAAGATGGCATCATTGAAGTGCAGGCACTAACTTTTATTCGTGGTAGATCTATTGCAAATGCCTTTATCATTATCGATGAAGCACAAAATACTTCATTGCATGAAATAAAAACTATCCTCACTCGTGTTGGCGAAAATACCAAAATTGTATTATGCGGGGATGTCGAGCAGATAGATAATACATACATCGATTCCGTTAGCAATGGTCTTTCAATCGTAATAGAAAGATTCAAAAATGAAAAAATTGCAGCTCACGTAACGTTTACTAAAGGTGAACGGAGTTTACTAGCTACCCTCGCTTCTGAGATACTTCAGTGAATATTGCCTCTCTAGTATATACTATTAGAGAGGTGACGATTTATGAAGTTTAAACATGAAGGCAATTTACTTAAGTCTGGTATCTACAAGATAACAAATACAATAAATCAGCGCATATATATCGGTTCTACTAAACTTTTTAAAATAAGGCATAGTCAACACACTTATGCTCTTCGTAAACAAAGACACGGCAACAAGTTTCTTCAAGCCGACTTTAATAAATGTGGCGAAGACGCTTTTATATTTGAGCTTATTGAAATAACAGATGGAAAAACGAAAGAAGAGCGGCTTTTAATAGAGGAAAAATATCTTGAAAAATATTATGATTCTTGCAATACATGCTACAATTTTGTTACGAAAGCAACTTCATCAGAAGGTCATAGTTTTAAAAACCTAGAAGAAACAAAAAGAAAAATGTCAGAGTCGCAAAAACTCCGTTTTCAAAATAATCCAGAATTACGTAAGCAGCAATCTGAAAAATCAAAAATAAACTGGCAGCATCCAGAATATATTGAAAAAATGAGACCAGTTATCAAAAAATTTGCTGGTTGGAATAGGGGTATAAAGATGCCAGAAATTTCTGGCGAAAAACATCCTAATTATGGAAAGCATCACAGCGAAGAATCTAAAAACAAAATGAAAGAATCTTTAAAGGGTCGTATGCCTTGGAACAAGGGAGTTTATGGATATACCTCTGTTCCTTGTTCTGAAGAAAAGAAAGAGAAATTAAGAAAAGCTAACATTGGAAAAATTATTTCTGATGAAGCGAAAGAAAAAATATCTAGAAACCGCAAAGGTAAAAATGCCGGAAAGAATAGTGCTTCCGCAAAAGTTTATGAAGGGTTCCAGTTATTATCCCCTAATGGGACCATTTATACAAAAATTGAATGTTTAACCGATTTTGCAGATGAGCATGGATTGAATATGAAATGTCTATGGAAGCTTTTAAAAGGCTTAACACCAAGCACAAAGGGCTGGACATTGGCAAATACAATAAAAAAGCAACGTGACCCGGCAACTTTTCGCAAGGGAGAGAACCATCCCATGTATGGCAAGCACCACACAGAGGAAGCAAAAAATAATATAAGGCTTGCTAAAATAGGTAAAATGGAAGGTATGGAACATCCGAATGCAAAAGTTTATCGAGGTTTACGCCTTTTGAGTCCAGATGGGGCTATGATTACCGAGATAGATTGTTTAGCAGATTTTTGTCGTGAAAATGATTTGAAACCAACGAGCTTTTGTGCAGTTTTGAATGGTAGGCGGAAATCCACAAATGGCTGGAAATTAGTAAACGATAATATCATAGCTTCTTAAAAGGTCACTTTATCAAAAATTTAACTAGCGCCTCAAACTCTTCAATTGACCCATTGCTCTTTAATGAATTGGCACGATAAGAACAAAACATTAAATTATCTAGTTCATATCCTTTGTTATTATCAATGCGATCAATTGACAGAGAGTTGTTATTTCTTTTACTTCCTACAGTTATATCAATTCCTAAAATTGGACATTTCAAAGGGATTCGATTACATAATATATCTTTTTCTGATTTAGATAAGGAGTAATTTAACCCTCTTGTCTTGGCACTATGCTTGGCGAGATTAAGCAATCTTCTAGCCTTTTGTTTGTATAATTTATCGTTTGAGTGTTGAATTGGCCAAATATTTGTTGTCTTTAAAAAAGACAATATTTTTTTAAATTCTTCTATGGTTCCATCTTTTTTTAAAGAGTTGGCTCTGTAGGATATTACCATAACGTTGTTTTTCACATAACCTTTAGAATTATCGATTCTATCCAGCGAAGGGGATAGCCATCTATTTTTTCCTGTTAGGTCATATGGTGTTAACAGCACTGGACAGCTTGATGTTAGGATAATATCTGATAGTTCTATATTAAAATCTCTTGAATGTTTTCTAGCTCTATTTTTTGCTTTAAGAAACAGCAAGTATTCTCTATTTTTGATATAGTATTCTTTTTTATATTTTGTAGTTTTTGCGGGATTTTCTTTATATCTTTTACGCTGATTATTTCTTATTGCTTCACGATTTTTAATTGCGTAATTTTTGTTATATTCTTTATAATATTTTTTATTTGTTTTTCTGTTTGTTGCGGCATTTGTTTTTTCTGCCGCAGAATTTTGCTTATAACGTTCTTTTCTTTTTTCTGAGAAACATTCTTTGCACCAAGAAGAAAATCTATTTTTAGATTTATAGAAGTAAAAACAAGTTTCTGGTTTATCATTTGAGCAGCTATTGCATTGCATAATTGTAGTATAATTTAAAATATTTTTGTTTGTTGATGTGTAATGTTTTAAAAATAAACACTATTATATTTGCCGCATATTTAAGCTACATGGATTATGGCAGGATTTAACCCAAATAGAAAAAAGAAGACTTATTCTTTTAACCGCTCTCAAGCGTCACAAATTGTATCTGCCAGCGTAAATGGCAAGGTAGAATATTTTGATGCCACATTGGTTGCGGTTGATAGTCCATTTTATATTCTGGACATTCCGAATAGCCAAGGTATACCTCCACCACCACCACCACCACCACCAATACCACCCGGCCAGTATGACGAGGATGTGATTGATTTCACTTGGGAAGATACAAAAAGTGTGCCTCTTAATATTACTTTTTCTTCAGAGCCAATTGTTACATTAGAAATTTTACCTGCTGGTGGTTATGAAAACATTATTGCATTTTTAGGAGATGTGTCCCAAGGAAATATTACTGTTAATTTATCTGCACCACACAGCGGTCAGATTGTATATAGGGCAATTTATTCCTCAGTATATCCAACTGTGGTTAGTAGAAGTGTTGTGAGTACATCTTATTTTTATACTGCTTCTGCCGGTTATAATGATTTAGTTAATCAAGATGAAATTCTTACTAATTATTCTCTGCTGACAGCCAGTACTGCCCCGGTTAATATGTTTTTCACAACGAGAGATATAAATAATAATGGTGATGCTGATGTTGCGATTATAGGGTCTAGTTCATTTGGTTTAACGAGCACGGAAGTAAGTTTTTCTGCTCCAATAACAAATCGAGTATATTACTTAGCAGTCAAGTGATTATAACCGGAGAAAATAAATGACTTACGATTTTAGAACACAGCAAATAAGATTAAATCGAATTATTTCTTCCGGCTCTATTCCGATATTAATCTATCCATCCTCAAGCACAACAAATTTACAAGGAGGAAAAAACTTCCCAGATCCTGGTTCTGATGTTTTCTTGTTTATTTCTGGATCTTCTACCGCAAAAACTGTTTTTGGTGGCGATGTTGTAACTTCTGGCTCACTTAGATTTCTTGGTCCAATCACAGCTTCTATAATCAGTGGTTCTAAAACAGACATACCGGCACTACAAACAAACAGTCCAAACTCCGGTGCATTGTTAATTACAACACCAACCATTGTATCAAACAGTTTATTGATGGTTGATGGAGGTGGTTTAGCGGCTTCGAATGGCGGCTCAATTGCTTTGTTTACAGGAACAGTCGGCAACGAGGCTTCTGCATTTGGCCCCGTTTTCCTAGCTTTGCCAGATCTTATAAATGATAATGCCACGGTTGGATCAATTGGAACTTTCTTTGTTGCTTCAGGAAGCTCAAACGCAAGCGCTAACACATTTATTGTATCTCCAAGCACAACTCCAAATAGTTCCGATGTTGTTTTAACGGGCTCCTTAAAAGTTCGTGGAGGCATCACCGGTTCAATAAGCGGAACCATAGATAATCTTCCATTCATTATTGCAGGCCCAAACATTACAGCAAACTACAACTCTCTTGGGCAGTGGGCAATAACAGGCTCTGGCGGTGGAGGTGGCGGTAATATTTGGATAGAGCCAACTTCTACGTTTATTTACACTACCTCTTCCGTTGGCATAAAAACAGCAATAGATCATGCCAATGTAGATTTATTTATATCTGGCAGTGATATTACCGGCAACGGGTCAAATCTTGTTTTATATAATGATTTAAGTGGGTTTGGAATGCCTAGAATAACACTTAGT
>Ga0214919_10011735_pt1 | contig 10886 bp, 4 predicted proteins | sample LL1503_MetaG_FD_177994 | JGI IMG/M metagenome (GOLD analysis project Ga0214919, IMG submission 177994) | Freshwater microbial communities from Lake Lanier, Atlanta, Georgia, United States - LL-1503 | ecosystem: Environmental > Aquatic > Freshwater > Lake | place: USA: Georgia | collected 2015-03-15
GGTTGATTATGCCAGTGGTGCTGTGATTAAAACTTATGGTGGCCCTGAATATCGTCTTGCTTTAAGATATGTAATTGATGAAACTTTTTCTTTAAAAGCAAGTTATAACACACAACGTCAATATATACATTCTTTATCCAACACCACCGCCATGGCGCCTACTGATGTTTGGAAACTGAGCGACCCTAATATTAAACCACAATTGGGCGACCAAATTTCTTTTGGTTTGTATAAAAATTTAAAATCTAATACGATTGAAACTTCTTTAGAAGTGTATTATAAAAACATTGAAAATTATTTAGATTATAAGAGTGGCGCAAAGCTTGTTATGAATCATCATATTGAAACAGATGTGATTGGCACCAAAGGAAAAGCTTATGGTGTAGAATTATTAGTGAAGAAACTTTCAGGTAAATTAAATGGATGGATAAGTTATACTTGGTCTCGTATTTTACTTCGCATGAACGACCCTACTGCAGGAGAAATAATTAATAAGGGCGAATTCTACCCTGGTAATTATGACAAACCTAATGATGTAACAGTAATTGCCAACTATCGATTTAGCCATCGCTTTAGTCTTTCCATAAATGGCAACTATAGTACTGGCAGACCTATTACCCTTCCTATTGGACTATTTAGTTATGGTGGTTCCATGCGCACTTTATATGCCGATAGAAACGCCTACCGTATTCCTGATTATTTTAGAACAGACGTTTCTATGAATATTGAAGGCAATCATAAAGTGAATCAATTAATGCACAACTCATGGTCTATTGGTGTATATAATTTAACGGGTCGTAAAAACCCTTACTCTATCTATTATGTTGCAGAGAATGGCAGCGTTAATGGTTATAAACTTTCCATCTTTGGAAATGCCATTCCTTATATTAATTTAAATATTAAGTTTAAATAAGCCCCTATGAAAATGAGAATTATTTATAGCTTACTACTTTTTAGCCTTTGGGGTTGCAAGGAAAAATATATTTCTCCTGTCATTTCTCCATCTACTGGCTATTTAGTGGTAGAAGGAATTATAAATAGCGGCAATGGAGAAACAAATATCACCCTTAGCAGAACTGTTGCACTAAGTTCTAAAGCAATTTTATATGAAACTGGTGCAAAAGTAAATGTAGAAGGAGATGACAATAGCTTATACGCATTAAAAGAAATAACAAATGGACATTATACCACGAGTAATTTAAAATTAAATGCGAGTAAAAAATATAGAATCAATATTGCAACATTAGATGGCAAGAAATATTTATCTGATTTTGCTTCTGTAAAAAACAACCCTCCAATAGATAGTATAAATTATAAAAACGAAAGTCAAGGATTACAATTTTATGTAGATACGCATGACCCATCTAATACTACAAAATACTACCAATGGGATTATACCGAAACCTGGGAGTTTCATTCTACTTATCAAACTTATTTAAAGTATAAAATAGTAAACAGTTCAAAAGGGCAACAGTATAGTGTGGTATTCATAGATTCTACAAGATTTGGTATAGATGTGGGACAATATATTTGTTGGAAAACAGAAAATTCAACATCTATCCTTACTGGATCCACTGCCACTATGAGTAGCGATGTAATTCATCTGCCTATTAACATGATACCTCCTGCTTCTTGGAAATTAGGTGTGTTATACAGTATTAATGTTCGTCAATACAGTTTAAGTAAAGGGCGATATGAATTTTTACAGAGAATGAAAAAGAATACAGAAGGCACTGGCTCTATTTTTGATGCACAACCTTCTGAACTTTCAGGCAATATTCATTGCACTAGCAGTAACGAACCCGTTATTGGTTATATAGATATATGTCCTGTGCAAGAAAAAAGAATTTTTGTAAATCCTTACCAAGTGCCTGATTGGGCCTATTGGCTATACAAACCAAATTGCCCCGAAATAGTGGTGACAAATAATAGTGACAGTATCCAAATTAAAGCCATCATGTTATTACCCACTAATTATAAAGACATCAATTCAATGACGGGTGCTATTATTAGTTTTTTTGCCGCACCACCTGAATGCGTGGATTGTAGACTAAGAGGCTCTAATATTAAACCCTCCTTTTGGAAATAAACAGCTTACACTATGAATAAGAAGATACATAATAGCTTGGTTTGTTTAGTGGGAGGCTTTTTGCTTACAATAAGTTTCACTGTGGCAGGTCAAAATAAAGAACTTGCTCTTTTACAAAATAGTATTGAAAATTATACCTCCCATCATTTACAAGAAAAGCTTTTCTTACATACTGATAAGAATTTTTATGTGGCCAACGAAATTTGTTGGTTTAAAGTTTACAATGTTGATGCCATTTTAAATAAGCCTTTGAGTATTAGCAAAGTGGCTTATGTTGAATTAATTGACCATAATAATAAAGCAGTCATTCAAGAAAAAATAGCATTAGGAGAAGGCACTGGAAATGGATCAATACTCATCCCTAATTCAATAGCAACCGGAAATTATACACTTAGAGCTTACACTAATTGGATGAAGAACTTTAATACGAGTTTCTTTTTCGAAAAAAAGATTTCTATTTTAAATGCTTCAATGGTTCAAGAAAATAATTATACCCCTATTAAAGAAACCTATACCATTCAAGTTTTTCCTGAAGGTGGAAATTTAGTAGGAGATGTTTCAAGTAAGGTCGCCTTTAAAATAGCCAATCAATTTGGTAAAGGCATGCAAGCAAAAGGTTATTTATTAAATGAAAAAGGAGATACCATAACTACTTGCGAAACCTATTCTTTAGGTATGGGTACTGTAAGCTTTACGCCACAAATTGAACACAAATATATCCTATCACTCAAGGTTGTAGATAATAAAACATTGAATGACAAAAATATTACACAAACATTACCTAGCATTTTTGAAAAAGGATATGCACTTAGCATAAACAATAGTACTACTAGCGATGCACAAAAAATAAAAGTGACTATTGCGGGTAAAAAAGTAGGTGATACAAGAGTTTACTTATTAATACATACAAGAGGTATTGTTACAAACGCCCTTACTGCCCTTCTTGAAAATGGCATAAGTAGTTTTGAAATTGATAAAAGTAAATTAGAAGAAGGTATTAGTACTTTCACCTTATTCAATGAAGCACAACAACCTGTGAGCGAGCGTTTATATTTCACTTATCCTACAAACAATGCCATATCTAGTATTACTTTAGAAAGTCCACTTTTAGAAAAAAGAAAAAAAGTGAATCTTCAAATTTCAACGAAGCTAGACATGGATCATTTTGTTGCTGCCAATTTATCGATGGCCGTTTATAAAACCGATTCCGTTCAAAATATTGATGAAAATAATATTCAAAATTATATTTGGCTTAGTTCGGACTTAACAGGCAATATTGAAAGCCCCTCAAGCTACTTTCAAGATAAGAGTAGCCAGACACTCATTGCAATGGATAACTTAATGCTAGTGAATGGTTGGCGCCGATTTAATTGGGAAAATGTTTTATCCAATACCACACCTACTTTTAAATACTTGCCAGAAGTTGCTGGCTCTATTATTACAGGAAAAGTAGTGCAAAAAGGAACTACTACAGGTGTAAAAGATATTGCAGGCTATATATCCATGCCAAGCAAATACACGCTATTTAAAGCAGGCTTTAGTGATGAAAATGGAAATATCAAATTTGAATTTCCTCATTTATACAATGATGGCCAAGTGATACTCCAAGCAGACAGCACTAAGTACAACACTAACAAAATTGAAATTGACAACCCCTTTGTAAATATTAAAAATAACAACGCAAAAAGCGAAATTTTACCTTTACAATTACCACAACTCAATAGGGAAAGTGCCGAGCAGTATACTAGAAATATTGAAATTCAAAACTTGTTTAAAGCAGATTATATAAACCATTTTGAACAACCTGCTTTAGACACCAATGCATTTTACTATAAACCAGATTATACCTATTACTTAGATGAATACGCTCGTTTCACTACCATGGAAGAAGTTATTAGAGAGTATGTCACTCCCCTTACTTTAACTAAAAGCGATGGCAGATTCCAATTAGCGGTATATGACGACCAAAATAAACACTTCTTTGATAAAGCGCCACTGGTTTTACTAGATGGCTTACCCATTGCCAATATGGATAAGTTTATTGAATACGACCCTTTAAAAATTAGAAAATTAGAAGTAGTTGCTAGAAGCTATTTTTCGGGCAATATGGCTTTTAATGGTATTGCTAATTTTATTACCTACACCGGCAAAATGGAAGGCTTTGAATTAGATCCTAGATCTACACTCATTGATTATAAAGGCTTACAATTACAAAGAGAATTTAGTGCGCCAGTATATGAAAATCAAGCACAAATTGATAGCCGCAGCCCCGATTTTAGACATTTATTACATTGGTCTCCTACTATCAATACCACCAATGGCGCAAAGGCTACTTCCTTTTATACATCTGATGTAACAGGAAAATATGTGATTATTTTACAAGGAATTACCAAAGATGGCAAACCTATCTATGCAGAAAAAATATTTACTGTAAAATAATAAAATAGTAAACCTATAGTTGACTGCGATAATCTCCCGCCATACTATCTTTTACATTTCCAGTTCTTTTAAGGACACCCCACATTTGTAATTCTCCTTTAATGGCTCTTTTTATAGCTTTAAAAAAAACATACATCATTAACCATCTATAAATTAGACGTTGAGGCACCAACCAAATTAATTTTAGCGGATTTTCTTTCTCGAAAGCAAAAGCAGTTGCAGCAATTAAGGCATCTACAATAACATAAATTAAAAAGTAAAAACCAATCTTGCCTGCATTGCCCGTTAATAAACCAAAAATCATAAACACATCTGCAAAGGGAGTAAAAAATGGAATAATGTATTTAAACAGTAACATATCCGGCAACGCCACCCAGCCTAATGACTTTCTAGTGTTATTGAATAATATTTCTTTATGCTTCCAAAATGTTTGCATCACTCCAAAACTCCAACGAACTCTTTGTTTTAAAAATTGTCTTAAGTTTTCAGGCACTTCCGTGAAAGCATAAGCCTTTGACTCATTCGCTACAATATAACCAGCTTTCATTATTCTTATAGTAATGTCACAATCCTCGGCTAATGTATCTGACGTAAAACCTCCTGCTTCAAGTATCGCCTCTTTTCTAAAAGCACCAATAGCGCCTGGTATTACCGTTATTGCATTTACATAAGCAAATCCTTTTCTATCAAAATTTTGGCTCGTTATGTATTCAATGCTTTGCCACTTTGTTAAAATATTTACTTCATTGCCTACAATAACCGAACCAGCTACTGCACCAATTTTATCTCTATTTTGATTGAGTGGATTTAAAAAATTACGCATCAATTTAGAAACTGCATCTTTTGCCAACTTAGTGTCTGCATCAATACATACCACGTAATCGGCTTTAGACTGTTCAATACCATATTGTAAAGCAGTTGCCTTGCCTCCATTTACTTTTGTTAAAACACGAACAAATGAATTGTTCTCAAAGGCTTCTATAACCTTACTATAGGTTTTATCAGTACTACCATCATCTATAAAAATAATTTCAAATGCCGGATAATCGCAGTGTAATAAATTATGTAAAGAAGATACTGCATTCACCTCTTCATTATATGCTGGCACGATGATGGAAACAAAAGGATGATCTAAAGTTTTCTCAATTTGTGTTAATGCTATTTTTCTTTTCTTCTCTAATAATGCCATGGCGCCAATAATTAGAATTCTTATTGTACTAAGAATTAAAAATATCATGAAAACAGCAAAGAAAAAGTTACCTCCCAAATAAGCCCCTTCTGCTAATATGTAATTCACTTGAAGCCAATAATATTCTTTCCCCTTAGGTGTAGGAGGCATTAGCTCGTCGGTTTTCTTCCCTAATAAATCCGCAACCGTTGTAAAAGAATATCCTTGTTGTCTAAAATACCTTATAATTTTTCCAGTTGCATTCACTGTATTTTCTCTGTTTCCACCTGCATCATGTAATAAAATAATACTTCCAGCAATAGAGGTATCTTCTGGATTACCGGTATTGATTTTTTTCTGATAATCTTTTACTACTCTATCAAAAATGGTATCATTTCTATAATCATTGATAGGAATTTGCCAATCTTCTGGATCAATACTTTCCCCAACAGTGATATAATTTTTTTGTCTGCTCAATGCAATAGGCGCTAATTCCTCATACTTCCCCGGCTCGCTATCTGCATTAAAAGGCGCCCTAAATAAAATGGTACTATGGCCTGTAATGCACTCTATTAATAACCTAGTTGCATCCATTTCAAGTGATGCTTGTAAATTACTCACTTTACTCATATCCGGATGAGTAAAAGTATGGTTCCCTATTTCATGTCCTTCACTATAAATTCTTTTAATCAGTGGGATATTATTTTCCGCTTGATACCCCACCACAAAAAAAACAGCAGGAACATGATAGAAGGCTAATGTATCTAATATTTGTTTGGTATACTTTGGGTCAGGGCCGTCATCAAATGTGAGTATTAATTTTTTCTTGGTAGTTGCCCCAAAGCGTCTTATCACATAAGTGGAAGGTAGCTTATCATAATATTCTTCACTTATTAACATTGAAAAAGAATCAACCTCACTTCTTATATAACCATCTTTAGGAGAAGCAATAATGTCTAGCACTTCGCCTTCTCCTACAAAATCGGGTGCACTACCTGCTTTAATTTCATTAAATTTAACAAAGTCAAATTTTCCAAGTGCTTTTTTAGTCATGGGTTTGTTATAGAACGACCATAACCTTACATCCTCTCCTCCCAACCTCCATAAAGCAGTGCCTGCTAAGTTCGTTTCAGTAGTAAATCTCAAAGTATTAAAATTTGTAGCTGCATCTACAAAATAAACCTGATGTAAATTATTTTCGCTATCATAATATGTATAATCTAAATTATAACTATCATTATCAAAATTAATTTTAGCCTCACTACTTTTTGCATTGGCAATAGCTTGCTGATATGTTACATCAGCTACGTTTAAAATTTTCTTATTTTTTGTTTTCCAATCATGCCCAAAAGCCGGTAACGCTAAAATAATTTTATTGGCAGGTACTTTAGCTACTATATCAAAAACAGCCGCTTCTATCCACTTTTGCGAACTATTAGGACCGGGCTTGGTTTCGGCATGATGTTGATCATATGCCATTAAAATTAAGTAATCATTGTATTTACTTAATGCACTAAAATTATAATCATTGTTAAAAGGAATAACATCTTGCGAAACTAAAAAATCTTGCGCATGTAATTGTTGATATAATAATTTTTGAAAATCTACTAAAGGCTTATCTGTATCAAGTGTCAATTCTTCAAAATCAATATTCACACCAACGAAATGATACTTCTTTAATACGCCTATTATGTCGTTTATTAACTTTTGTCTTTTAACAGGATTGGTTATGATTCTTCTAACTGTTTCGCCTCTAAAGAGCGTTTTATAGTTATTAGTTAGCAATGGCATAATTTTTACACCCGCGCTTTGCATTACTTTTAAAGCCTTTGGATCAATGGTATTATACAACTCATCAGTGTTCGGATCAATAAATAACCATTCAGGAATAACTAAATTAACATTTTGAATATTTCTTTGCAAAGAACTAAAAGATTGTGCAGCATCCCAATTCACATAAAAAGCTGCTCGTATTCCCAAACTATCACTAAAATATTTCGAATTCGATAAATTCAAAGGTGTATTGGATTGACCGCAGCCCTGCCCCTTTGCCCATTTATTCCCAATGGCTTTTTTAAAGCCCCTATATTCTCTTTCTAGTTTACTTTCTCTATAAGAAGATACAGAATCAGTCAATACTTTTTTGATAGCTGCCCCTTCCAAAGGAATACCAGGTTGATTTTTATTCATCAAGTATATACCTATAAAAACAATAGCAGCGAAGATGGGTAATAAAAATAAAAAGGTTCTTAAAACCCATTTAGTTCTTTGCCATCTAGATTTATTTGCCGATTGAAAAATTTGAGAATTCGAGTTCATAAGATAGTGTAAAATTAAACCTATTTTGGAGTACACAGGAAGATAAAACCATCTTTATATTGCTTTATGACTGTTAAATTTTTATGTATTTTTATCGCATCAAGCGTCTCAATGGCTGGGTTATCTTCATTAGTAAGCCAAATGAGTATGTTTTGAGGTAGTTCATAAAATTCTTGCAATTGCTTTACATGTTTAGTTTCGGGCAAAATAGATAAATGACGCTTTGTATAAAAGTATACAGCATGACTAGCATTTGCGTATACGGGGATCCCTTGTATAAAACAGCTACTATCTTTTTGAACTGAAAGTAATAAGTCACTATACAGCCAGTCGTCTTCACCGTATCCACCAATCCCCCCCTCTTTATTTTGTTGATGAGTTGTTACGACCCCATTATAATAATTGTAAATAATAAAAAATCCTGCTAATGCAATTAAAGTACTTATTAAATACTTAAGCTTTGGCTTTTTAACCCATTCTATAAAACTAATACTATAAAAACCTACAGTAAATAAAACAGGAATAAAAAAAGGCGCCAAAAGCCTATTATTAATAGCCTCATATTTTGAAAAAGTAGCAGACAACAACATAAACATCAAATACACCCAAGTAAAACAAGCCGAAATCTTTTCAAATGAATTGTGTTCGATTTTTTTACTATATCTATAAATAGAAATAGCACTTAACAAAAATATAAAAATAAGGCCAAAAAATAACGGACTGAAATTTGGAATTTTTGATAATGAAAACCAATCGCCAATCACTTCCCCAAAGTATTTTACATTCATTAATATAGGCGTATCCCCCTTTTGCCTAGCCCCTGTAAAGGATGTTGCTACTAAAAAATTTCGAACTAAATTAATAGTTAATAAAGAGCTAGAAACTAGGCTATATATAAAAAAATGATTCCACTTTTTTATACCCTTCAATTCACGCGACAATACAATCAATAACCCACCAGTAATAATAACGGTAACTCCTGCTAATCTTGTGTCTGCCGCTAGCGCAGCTATACATGCTACACCCCATAAATTTTTAAGCGTGCTGTTTTTGAAATAATAAAAACAACACCAGATGAAAATAATAATTTCTGTTATAAATAAGGTTTCCGACCAAAGCATGGTATATATTTCCAACAAACCTGCACTTAATGCTATTAAAAGAAGTATTATCCATTTTACCCATTTAAGCAGTTTCATTTTTTCTAACATTGAGCTGCTTAAAAATATAGTTACGCCAAATAAGCAAGCATTTATATAAGGAGCCAATACAACTATATCGGTCCTGAATATAAATTCAATAAGGGCCAAAAAACTAGGGTAGATGAGCGGAAATAAGACAAAAGGGCTATCATCAAATTGCATAAAGCCATTTCCCGCCATTAAACTATGAGAGGCACTGATATAATAAATTGAATCAGGCGAAATCCCCACCCCTCCATGCTGGGTCAATAATAAAACCCCCGTCATGCCTATTACAGCAGCTATAAGTGAATCTAAATTTTTGAAAAGCATTATACAAAAATACAGACTTTAGGTCTCCCTATAATATTAATTATAAGGCTTTCTATTTGATTTCAACAGTCAAATTGCCATTAATCCATCTTTATTTTGCCAATAGCAAAAAAAGTAGGAAATTAACTGCCATAAACGATTCAATCACAACGATTAAACACATGAAAAAAACAATCCATTTATCCCTAAAAACATTTGCATTTATTTGCCTTTTGTTGATCACCCTTATTTCTTGTAGCAATAAAAGAAGTAGCAAGCCCACCATTTTAGTATTTTCTAAAACAGGAGGTTATCACCATGAATCAATTCCTACAGGCATTAAAGCCATTCAGGCTTTAGGTGAGAAAAATGGTTTTAATGTAGATACTACCACCGATGCTAACAAGTTTGCCGAAGACAGCTTGAAAAAATATGCTGCTTTGGTTTTCTTAAGTAGTACTGGTGAATTATTATCTGGCAACCAAGAAATTGCGGTAGAAAGATATATGCAAGCAGGTGGTGGATTTGTGGGTATTCATGCTGCTACAGATGCAGAATACGATTGGAATTGGTATGTGAATATGATTGGCGCTTCTTTTAAAAGTCATCCTGCACAACAAGAAGCCAAATTAGTAATCAATGACAAAAAACATCCTTCTACTGATAGCTTACCTGCTAATTGGACTAGAAAAGATGAATGGTATAATTTCAAAAACTTAAGTAAGGATATTAAAGTATTGATAAGCATTGATGAAAAATCTTACCAAGGTGGAGAAAATGGCGACAATCATCCTATGGCTTGGTACCATATTTTTGATGGTGGTAGAGTTTTTTATACAGAACTAGGCCATACCGAAGAATCCTTTGCAGACCCAATGTATTTAAAACATATTTTAGGGGGTATTCAATATGCCATGGGCGATAACACTGCCGATTATAGCAAAGCACATAGTGTTTTTGCGCCAGATGAAAGTCATTTCACCAAAACCGATTTAGTCACTGGCACTTTTTTTGAACCTACTGAACTTTCAGTACTTCCTAATTTAGACGTGTTAGTGGTTCAACGTCGTGGTGAAATTTATTTATACAATGCTGCATCTAAAAAAATTAAGCAAGCAGGCTTTTTAAATGTGTATTGGAAAACAAATGCACCAGGTGTAAATTCTGAAGAAGGATTATTGGGTGTGAAAGCAGATCCTGACTTTGCAAAAAATCATTTTGTATACATATTCTATAGTGCTCCTGATTCTTCTGTGAATAGATTATCTCGTTTTACTTTAGAAAATGATACTATATTAAATAGTTCTGAAAAAGTAATTTTGCAATTTTATGAGCAACGTGATATATGTTGTCATACAGGTGGCTCCATTGCTTTTGG
>Ga0214919_10011736_pt1 | contig 10886 bp, 8 predicted proteins | sample LL1503_MetaG_FD_177994 | JGI IMG/M metagenome (GOLD analysis project Ga0214919, IMG submission 177994) | Freshwater microbial communities from Lake Lanier, Atlanta, Georgia, United States - LL-1503 | ecosystem: Environmental > Aquatic > Freshwater > Lake | place: USA: Georgia | collected 2015-03-15
CGCCGTCGCGGCTTGTTGAATAATCTGCGTTTTGGCCAGTTGTGTTGTTGCCAAGGCGTAGTCGGTATCCATAATGGTACTGCGCGACTGCGTCGTGTTCGAAGCGATATTCGTCACGTTGTCAGCAGCAAATTCCATCTGATTAATGCCAGCGCCAATTGCCGCACGCTGGACGTTGATTTTCTCCAACGCACTGCCAATGGTGGCAATTGCTGCTGAGGCGCTTGCGGCAGTACTGATACCACCGCCGTCCAGACCCAATACGGTTCCGTACATGGCGCTGATCGTCACATTAATGGTTTGGCCGCTGGCTTGTCCCACTTGGTAGGTGAACGTACCCGCTGAACCGCCAGTGCCTAGCAATAAGTTTTGGTCGTTCCACTTTGTCTCGGAGGCGATTTTGGTAATCTGCGAAGCCAATGCCTCATATTCCAGTGACAAGTATGAGCGCTGTGTATTCGAGTAGGTTCCATTATTCGCTTGAACTGCCAGTTCGCGCATGCGTTGCAGCATGTTCGATTGTTCAATCATCGCCCCCTCAGCCGTCTGCATCATATTGATGCCGTCGTTCAGGTTACGCACGGCCATATTCAGGCCACGGATTTGAGAAGTCATGTTTTGACCGATTGCCAGGCCCGCAGCATCGTCCTTGGCAGAATTGACCCGAACGCCAGTTGATAACTGTTCCATTGCCGTATCCATCTTACGGGCATTGGTCTTCATCGCATTTTGCGAGTACATGGCACTCACGTTTGTGTTAATTACTGACATGGCTCAGCTCCAATCATTAAAAAAGCCAACTAGCATCACTGGGTGATTACAGATGCGGTGTCGAAGATTCGACCTTGCATCCGTGCTATCAGTAGTTAAGCAATCTGCGTGCCACTATATTGCCGCTTGAAAGATGAAAGATTCAGTGAGTACCAAGTAAAAAGCCCGCGTTAGCGGGCTTTTTTTTGTTTTGATCGCAGCTTACTTAAGCAATGACAATACCCCTTGCGCTTGCTGGTTCGCTTGCGCCAGCATGGCAGTCGCTGCCTGCTGGATAATTTGCGTCTTCGCCAGCTGCGTGCTGGCTTGCGCGTAATCGGTATCTAGAATAGTGCTGCGCGATTGGGTAGTATTCGAGGATATATTCGTTACGTTATCCACCGCGTAGGTCATTTGATTGATACCCGCGCCAATAGCGGCTCGCTGGACGTTGATTTTTTCCAACGCGCTTCCGATTAGCGCGATTGCACCGGCAGCGCTAGCCGCTGTGCTGACACCACCACCATCAAGGCCCAGTCCCGTACCAGTCATCGCGCTTACGGTAACTGAAATGACCTGGCCGCTCGCTTGGCCGGCTTGAAATGTGAAGGTACCGGTGCCGCTTCCGACCGTTCCGCTAGTACCCACCAACAAGGACTGGTCGTTCCATTTTGTCTCTGTGGCGATCTTGGTAATTTGGGATGCGAGTGCTTCATATTCCAACGACAAGTACGATCGCTGAGTATTTGAATAGGTGCCGTTATTGGCTTGGACCGCTAACTCGCGCATACGCTGCAGCATGTTCGATTGCTCGATCATCGCGCCCTCAGCCGTCTGCATCATATTGATGCCGTCGTTGAGATCACGTACAGCCATATTCAGTCCGCGAATCTGAGAGGTCATGTTTTGACCAATGGCCAAACCAGCCGCATCGTCCTTGGCAGAGTTCACCCGAGTGCCTGTTGACAGCTGCTCCATAGCAGTGCTCATGACACGGGTATTTTTTGTCAAAGCGTTTTGTGAGTAGGTTGCGCTCACATTTGTATTAATTGCTACCATTTGAATACTCCAAACTGATTGACCCTTGCGGGGTTTTACTCACGAACCATCAATATTTATTGGTTAATGGGACAGATAATTTGTTAATGCAAGAGGTATGCCAAGAAGGGCGGCAGTTTTTTGCCACCGTTATTGCCTTGGGTTGCCGCTATGCATTACTTGAGCAAAGACAACACGCTTTGCGGTTGTTGATTTGCCTGGGCCAGCATGGCGGTTGCCGCTTGCTGGATAATCTGGTTTTTCGACAGGGCCGTGGACGCTGCGGCGTAGTCAGTGTCCATAATTGAACTACGCGAAGCAGACACATTGCTTGAGATATTCGTGATGTTGTCAACCGCATAGGTCATACGGTTGATAGCTGCGCCAATGGTTGCGCGCTGGCTATTTACGGTGTTGATCGCAGAGTCAATATATGCAATTGCGGCGGATGCACTCGCGGCGGTAGAAATACCAGTAGCGTTGGTAGCGGTTATGCCCAACGCAGAAAGCGTCATAGCACCAATCGCAACATCAATCGTTTGACCAGAAGTCTGACCCGCTTGGAAACTGAAAGTTCCCGTTGTGGTGCCACCCGTAGTACCGGTCAGAACAGTGTATCCATTCCACGTTGTCTGGCTGGCAATATTCTCAATTTGCGAGCCCAGGGCCAAGAATTCGACTGCCAGGTAGCTGCGCTGGGTGGTGGAGTAGGTGCCGCTGGCCGATTGCACTGCGAGTTCACGCATGCGCTGCAGCATATTGGTGGTCTCACCCAGTGCGCCCTCAGCAGTCTGCAGAAGGTTCACGCCATCATTCAAATTACGCACCGCCTGGTTCAGGCCGCGGACCTGTGCGGTCTGGATAGTCCCAATCGCCATTCCCGCCGCATCGTCCTTGGCCGAATTAATCCGGCTACCGGTCGACAACTGCTCCATGGCAGAAGACATAGCCCGGCTGTTCTTGGCCAGGGCCGCCTGCGCATTCAAGGCACTTACATTGGTGTTGATTGAGGGCATGATTTTTCCTTTTAACTACGGTAGAGGATTACTTCAAGAGCGCCAGGACGCTCTGCGGCTGCTGATTGGCCTGGGCCAGCATGGCGGTGGATGCCTGCTGGATGATCTGCGCTTTCGATAGGTTGGTCGACGCTGTCGCGTAATCTGTGTCCATGATCGTGCTGCGCGATGCTGATACGTTGGCCGAGATGTTGGTCATGTTGTCTGCCGCGTAGGTCATCCGGTTCACTGCAGCACCAATGGTTGCGCGCTGGCTATTTACGGTGTTGATCGCAGAGTCAATATATGCAATTGCGGCGGATGCACTCGCGGCGGTAGAAATACCAGTAGCGTTGGTAGCGGTTATGCCCAACGCAGAAAGCGTCATAGCACCAATCGCAACATCAATCGTTTGACCAGAAGTCTGACCCGCTTGGAAACTGAAAGTTCCCGTTGTGGTGCCACCCGTAGTACCGGTCAGAACAGTGTATCCATTCCACGTTGTCTGGCTGGCAATATTCTCAATTTGCGAGCCCAGGGCCAAGAATTCGACTGCCAGGTAGCTGCGCTGGGTGGTGGAGTAGGTGCCGCTGGCCGACTGCACTGCGAGTTCACGCATGCGCTGCAGCATATTGGTGGTCTCACCCAGTGCGCCCTCAGCAGTCTGCAGAAGGTTCACGCCATCATTCAAATTACGCACCGCCTGGTTCAGGCCGCGAACCTGCGACGTCATGCTGTTACTAATCGCCATACCGGCGGCATCGTCATCGGCTGAATTGATGCGGCTACCTGAAGACAACTGCTCCATCGCGTTGGACATTGCGCGGCTGTTCTTGGTTAGGGCTGCTTGCGCATTCAAGGCGCTTACGTTGGTGTTGATCACGGGCATATCAGTTCTCCAAAAATTAGGGTCAAGGGTTTGTTAGTGCCGCTTTGTTAGTGAAAGCATCGACAGTGCTAGACAAACCTTTAATGTTTACTGAAATATTTTTTACGCAGCTTTGTTATAGAGAATTCCGCGCAGCGCATCCATCTTGTGCGCCACGCGCAAAACATCTTCCGAGGGGATTTGCCGAACCACTTCGCCGGTTGACGTGTTGCGCACCATGATCACCGGGGCTTTGACGGAGTCGTCATAAGAGAAGCCCAGTCCACGGTGGTTGTCAGCCATTTGCTGATTCAGCATGCCTACAGCGGCGTGGATGTTGCGATTGGCCTGCGCCTGGTCGAAGTCGACCGTGCTGGGGTGCGACACGGCAATGCTCTTACCGCGCGGTGCGATGACGTCCGTTGGGGAAGGCGCTGCCTGCTGAACAGAGGCGCCCTTAACAGGGGAAACCATAGTTGTCCGTCCTTTCAAAAACCAAATGACCGCACATTGGCGGTATTCAGATCCTCTGCTGCATGTGCAGGGGCCTGGTCAAAATGATTCGGACAAACTTTTCTAAACTTGAGCGCTAGGCCTTGAAATTCCCACGGCAGGAATGGAAACCATCACTACTTGGTGTACATCGCCATCAGACCGGCAAAGGAGCTGGTCAAGCCGGTTTGGGTACTCTTGGTCTGGCCGACCATGCTGTCCATCTCAGAAAACTGCTTGGTGTAGCGGGCGAGCAACTGGGTCATCCGATCTTCCAATTTGGTCAGATCTTCCTTGTACTTGGCGATACGGTCTGTGGCATTGGCACTCTCCACCGTCATGGTGCCGCTGGAGCTCAACACGGTCGTCAACGTGCGACTCGCCTCACCCGCAATGCCGGCGTCTGTGGTCGTATCGTAGGTGCTCAACGCGTCTTGATTACCCGTCATCAGGTAAACCACGTCACTGAAGTTGCTGGCCAGCGCGGTATCCAAGGTGGCTGTGCTCAGGCTCAACTTACCGGCACTGTTGAGGTCTATGCCGATGTCGTGCAGGTAACTGTAGCTGCCGTCGCTTGTGGGCGTCGTGGACTCAGCGGTCATCATCGCACGCAAGTTGTCCCGCAACGCTCTGACGCTGGAATTGCCGACCAAGGTCGCCCCGTACACGTCTAAGGTTGACTTGGGATTGGTCACCTCATCAAAAATACTCATGGCATCGTTGTAAGAGCTAACCAGGGCTTGGATTTTGGTTTTGACGGCCGTCGTGTCGTTGCTCAAGCCCAAAGTGGCAGATGAGGTGGTCGCCAAAAGATTCAATGTAACGCCCCCGATGGCATCGGTCACCGCATTGCTGCTGCTGGTAATCGGGACTCCATCGACTGTCAATGCTGCATCACAAGACTCCTGCAAGTTCGTGGATGCAAAAGGAAGGTTCGTCGTGTCACTGCTGCTGAGCGTGAACCCGTTGTCTGCGCCCTCAGGCCCCGTGACCATGATCTGGTAAGCAGAACCGGTGTATTGGAGGTAGGCGGATATACCCAAATTGGCAGCGTTGATGGCCGTAACCACACCCGCAGGCGACGAAGAGGTGCTGCTCACTGTGATGGTTCCACCGGTCACACCCGTACCCGTGCCGCTAGCCGCCAGCGTCAGCGTGATGTCGCTGCTGCTCACTGTGTCATCCGTCGCCGACCAAGTGGTGTCGGACAACAGTCGCTGAGGCTTGGCCAGGGTCGTGACGGTTATCGAATGGTTACCCGCAGTTGCCAGTGAACTGGCCGTCGCCGTAAAAGCGCTCGAAGCGCTGTTTGCGACTTGGATGCTGGTGTAGTCCCGGGTGTCTTTGAGGTCGTCAAATGCCGCTTTGACGCCGCTGAGCGCGTATTTGACCGCAGCCATTCCCGACACCACACCCTCGCTTTTGGCAATATTTTTATTGATAGCCGCCTCACGCGGCGCACGCTCGGCGGCCACCAAGCTGGCGGCCAATGACTTGGTGTCAATACCGGACCCCGCACCCATGGTGTTCGTGATGTTCGCGGTCGCTTTGCTGTTCGCCGCAGTCGTGGCGGTACTCGTACCAGTTGTGCTGCTGGAGGAAGTCGACGTAACGGCGGTGACCATGGTCTATTTTTCTCTCAATCGTTCAACGCATTGGGTGAGCTTGACCAAGCACTCAATTAGATGTACTTGAAGAGCGACAGTTGGGAAATTTTTGCAAAGCTGGCCTGCGCTGCCTCTAATGAGACCATCTGCTTTTGCATCTGCGTGATGGCCGCCGCCATGTCCAAGTCCTCCACGTTGGAGAGCGCTTTTTTCAGCGTGAGCTTGGTGTCATCCAACATGGTGCCCTGCTGCTCAACCACTTTCATGCTGGTGCCGGAATCGGCCTGCGCCAGCACGACACCATTGTGCAAAGCGTCCATTTCAGTGAGCCCTCGGCGCATCCCGCTCGCATCATTACCCTTGACGGCAGTGATCAAATCATCCACCGATTGAAAGAATCCCGTGCCGCTAGCAACTCCATCGGAGTCTGTGCGCACCACCCGCACGAAGGCGTTAGTGCCCGGGCGGTTCAAGGGAAGCTGCCGCTGATCGCCCACTGCGATATTCATGCGGGTTTGGTCGCCCTGGTAACTGACCGCGCCGGTAGCGTCAGCTTGAAACGCCGGGGTACTGACCTTGCTTCCAGCAAAAATATAGTTACCCGTGGTGTCACGGGTATTGGAGAGGCTGAGCAATTGGTCCCGCAGGCCTTTCATCTCCGTGGCAATCGCCGTGCGACTCACTGTGCCTTGTGTTCCATTACTGGCCTGGATTGACAGCTCCTTGATACGCACCAACACATCACCGGCACTGGTTAGCGTGGTACTTTCTAAATCCAATCGGGCCTGAACCGTGTCCAGCGCCTTGCCGTAGTTTTCCTGGCGTGCCAAGGTGGCTTTAATGCGCGCCATCATGGCGGCCTGGTCCGGGGCGTCACTCGGGTTGAGAATTTGCTTGCCGGTTGCGATCTGCGCCTGGCTCTTGCTCAGCGCGTTGGTCGCGTTACTCATCTGCTTGGTCGCGCGGTCAAATATGAAGGCGGTGGAAATTTGCATGGTGTGGCCTTGCTACAAATGGCTTAGCGGATACCCAAGACGCTGTCGAATAGCTGCCCGGAGATCTGGATGACTTTGGCGGCCGCCTGGTAGGCCTGCTGAAAACGGATCAAATCGGCGGCTTCCGCATCGAGGCTCACACCGGAGAGCTCGTCCCGCGACGCGACTGCCTGCTCGTGCACCACGGTCAAGGCGGTCTGCGCAATCGTGGCCTGGCGGGCAATATTGCCCATCTCGTTCACGTGGTCAATGTAAGCCGCGCTGATGGTCTTGTTGCCTACCAACCGCTTGTTCTCCAGTGCTGCAAGCGCGATCGCGTTGTCGTTGTTGCCAACGCCGTCCTGGTTGCCGTTCATATTGAACATGTCGCCCTGCGCAGGCGCACTGGTGAACGAAAGGCGCAACCCTTGGTATTCCAAGCCCGGATCCAGCTCGGACGGATCAAAATCCCGGCTAGCGACCACGGTGCCGCTATCTTTGTCGGTGATGGTGTAGTGGGTCGCCGAAGTGAATTCAACCTCCAAGCTCTGGGCGCGCAAGGACTCCCGCGGATCGATCGCCTGTCCCGCATAACTCGCCGCCACCGACGACATGCCCGCACCAGACACAAAAACCAATAAATCATCCGGCGCCGCACCGCTGATGCTGGCCTCGGTGCGAAAGCCCAGTTGGGCCATTTCGTGAGGCGTGCCCGATGCGCCAAACGTCAATTGCAAGGGTGTGTAGCCGGTTCCGCTGGCGTCTGCTGTGACTGGCTGGCTCAGGCGCAAGCTGCCACCGTAAGCGCCGCTGGAAACGCTCAAGGCATTGGCCTCGCTCCCGCCGTAATAGGTGGTGTCGATGGTGATGTCCTCACCCTCATACCCTGCGGCATTGGTGATCACCAGTTCGCCAGCCGGCGTCACAGACGCCGTAACGTGGGTGCTGTCTGTCTGGTCATTGATCGCGGAGGCCAGATCGTGGATATTCCTCAGCGCAGGCGTCAACACGCCACTTTGGTAACTCGCGATGTCCATGCCGGAAATGGACAAGGGCATACTCAGGCGAATCTGGCTTGGCGGTATGCGAATTTCGTTGTAAGCAGTTGCCGTCACACCACTATTCGGGGTTGGCGCGAGCACCAAGTGCACCACGTTTCCAGCGCGGGAAATGCTGGCAGCCACACCGGTATCGGAGGACTTGAGGTTGATTGCTGCCACCAAACCATTGAGATCGGTGACTTCGGTGGTGTCGATGGTCTGGTCGCCAATCATCAACGCCATGTTCAAAATCGATTCGCCGCCAATGGTGGGAACACCATCGGACGTATCTTCGTTCACGGTGATCGGCAAGCGGGTGCTGTCATCGGCACTGACCACCTGCCCATTGATGGTCACGGTATCGACCAGCGCATCCGCGTTCACATAGGTTTTGCTGTTGATCCAGGTCGCCAGGTCACTGGCCTGGCGGGTGGAGCCGTCGCTCAGCGCGTCCAAGGCATCGAGCGCAACGCCGTTGATGACAAACGCATCTGCGGCAATGGCGCCGGTTTGCCCGGTCTGGATCCGGTTGCCCTGCAATACCGCAGGGAAGGTCTTGTAGCTGGCGACCTCGTCTTTGCTGTTGTAAATCGGCTGCTGCTGCACCGTGGCCTGCGCACCGTAAAAAACCTCGATGTCTCGGTAGCCACTGGTACCCGACACATTCAAATAGGCTTCGCTATAGGTCGCACCCGACGCAAAGCCATTGCTGGTGGTCATCAGGGTTTCCTGCATGGCATCGCTGAGCGTGCCGCCCACCAGCGCACGCCCATCGCGGGTCAGGATATTCAGGTGCTGTCCGCTTTGTGCCGCGTCGAGGAAGAAATGCACATCTTCCATGCCGCGCGCCACCGAGGCCACCGATTGGACCGGTACGCTGCTGGCCACCGAGACCGCATGACCGGCGCTGGGATGGGGGTTGTTGACAAACACCTTGGTGATGTCGTCGTCGGGCACCAACAGTTGTCCGTTAGGGGTGCTGCGCACCAAGGATGCGCTGGGCTCGTACACCAAAGTAGCGTCACTGCCGCTGGTGTTGGTATCGTTTTCAATCACCCGGAACTGCGCCGCCGCACTGACCCGCATCGGGTCATCAAACGCCACATACATGCCACCCGCCGCGCTCGTCGCGGATGCATCGAATGCGAAGAGGGCGAGCGCCGGATTGCCGTAGCCGTCAATACCGCCCAGGTGCACCTCGTTGACTGCACCGGCAAAACTTTTGGCCAGATGGTCCAATTCCGCGCGGGAACTGCCCAGCACCTGCTCCCTGAAGGTCATCAAGCCGGAAATGCTGCCGCTGGTCGGGCCACTCAAAGCAAGCGGCTTTCCATAGGGGTCCAACACCAGCGCCACCTTTTCAGGTGATGCGGAATTGAAGTTGGCGCCGATGGGGACCGACTTGTTGCCGATGACCACCAAGTCCTGGTTGATCGAAGGACCCAGGCTGACCGTGACGGTACCGTTTAAATCGAATTTGGTATTGACATGCGCCAGATTCGACATGTCGCGCAGCAATTGGTCGCGCTGGTCCAAAAGCCCAGGCGGCTGGGCGTCAGCGGTGCGCTGTTTCGTCAATTGGGTGTTGACCATGGCCAATTGCTTGGACAAGGAGTTGATCTGGTCTACCTGCCCTTGCAAGGCCTGGCTGGTTTCCTCTTGAATCGAATCGAGCTGCGATGAAAGCTGGCCGAATCGATCTGCCACGCCTTGTGCATCGCGCACAAAGCTGCTGCGCAACACCGTGGATGCCGGGTCGGTCGACACATCGCGCGCCGAGGAAAAAAACTGGTCCAAAGAGCTGTTGAGGCTCATGGTTTCGCCGCCCATGATGTCCACCACGCGGTTGGCGTAGTTCACCATGGGCTCTTGGCTGGTCAGGTCGCTATTGCTGTTGCGCAGATTGGCTTCCACAAATGCGTTGTACTGGCGGGTAATACGCTCCACCGCCACACCGGTACCCATGAAAATATTGCCGGTTTGGGTAACCGGATTGGCGACAAAGTTGGCCGTCTCACGCGAGTAGCCGACCGTGGAAACGTTGGCAATGTTGTTAGCGGTGGTATTCAGCGCGCGCTGATAGGCCGCCACCGCGTTCGATGCGACGCCCAGAATATCGCTCATGGCCGGGCTCCGTCAGCGGAGTCGGCGGCTTTCACCGCTTCTTCGGCTCGCGCAATCGGGCGTTGCGCGGCGCTCAAGGGCAAAGGCCCGCCCATGCGCAACAAAGGCAATGCGCTTGGTGCAACCGGCTGCAAGGACAAAGGCGTAGCCTGTGGCACCGCCAGTGAAAACCCTTTGGCTGATGCCGCGCGGGCTTGCAGCACGCTGGCCGTAGAACTGGGTTGCTGCGTCTTTTCCGCCTGGTGGGCTTGTTGTTCCTGAATGTCTCTGATCGCCTGGGCGTTGGCAGCCTGAACCGCCGGATCCGGCATGTTTTTAATCAGCATGTCGGCCAGACCCAGGGTGTTTTTCTTGGCCATGGCCAGCGACACTTCTTTGTCAAACATACCCTCAAAAGTATCCTTGGCCTGCGACTCCACCAGATCGCTTTTGAAGCTGGCGTCGCGCATGGACTTCATCATCATTTGCAAAAACAGCGCTTCAAATTGCTGCGCGGTTTCGCGCGCTGCGCTCTTGCCGTCCTTGGCCGCTTGTCCCTTCAGACGGCCCAGGTTGCCGAAGTCCAGATAAGACCCCGCATTGGTCCCACTCAGGGCCGATGCCGCGGAGGGTGGAAGGTTGTTAGAGAGCGCGTCCATGCTGCAGTCGTCGAGGTGTGGGTCCGCCTTAAATCACCAACAGCTCGGCACGCAAGCTGCCGGAACTTTTCAGCGCTTCGAGAATTGCAATCAAAGCAGAAGGCGTGGCGCCCACCTGGTTGATCGCATCGACGATGGCACGCAAGTCCACGCCAGGCTGGAACAAGAACATAGGCTTGTTCGGCTCTTCAATCTTCACGTCGGCGTTTTGTACGGCTTGGGTCGTGCCATTGGACAGGGCGCCGGGCTGCGAGACTTCGTTGGTCATGGCCACCGACACGGTGATGCTGCCGTGGGTCACGGCAGCAGCCGTTACCCGCACGTTACGGCTGATGACCACGGTGCCGGTTTTGGCATTGA
>Ga0214919_10011737_pt1 | contig 10886 bp, 13 predicted proteins | sample LL1503_MetaG_FD_177994 | JGI IMG/M metagenome (GOLD analysis project Ga0214919, IMG submission 177994) | Freshwater microbial communities from Lake Lanier, Atlanta, Georgia, United States - LL-1503 | ecosystem: Environmental > Aquatic > Freshwater > Lake | place: USA: Georgia | collected...
TTAGCCCTGGCGCCACCTCGCTCGTCCGTCAGAATATGCCACCCCACTCGCATTGGTTTTAGCGCACACATAAGACTTTCCATTGGTGTACACGCCCGTCGCGCCCTCTGGTTTACACCAAGCGCCTGGGTATACGGAAACACCCACTGAAGCCGGCGAAGTTGCTGTAGGCGAAGTTGCTGTAGGCGAAGTTGCTGTAGGCGAAGTGAGCATCGTGCCCATCAGTGGCGCTTCAGACCACGGCGCAATTACTAATCCTGCGCACGATGAGTTGAGTAGATTCTTGATTCTTCCCCACTCACTTTGATCCATCGACAAATTCCAACGTGCTTTTACCGATATCCAATTACCAAGATATGTACACAAGTACGACTTCAGTGGTGGGACCCAGTTAGATGGGTCTTTATCACTCTTTAGTTGGTTCACATTGTCGGTCACCGCAAGCAATGTTCGTTTGTCACTTGTGTCGTTGGCATACGCCTTTCGTGTGGCACTCGACCATGCCCAAGCTCCAGAATCCCATGCTTCTTTTAACGCAACGACATGATCAATATCAATGTCGGTTGGGCTAGACCATCGCGCACCGTCATAAGGTGACACCCAATCACCAGCAATAACTTTGCATTTATATGGGTCCACTTGAGGCAAGGTCACACTGTCGCGTTTGAGTACCTGTTCGCGAGAGTCACAGCCATCACCGTCGATGTCTCGCCAGTGTTCAAACAATGCTCGGACGTATCCGGCTCCATGTTCGTTCTCAACTCGAATGTTTTGCAGTAATCCAATCGCAGATCCACCGCCATCTCGCAACATGCCCGACGCATTTGTGCGCACAGGCGAGCCGCCCACAACAGTTGCACCTATTGAAATTGTCACCACAAGTGCCGCACCGTTTGCAACAATGCGCCATTTCATATATTTATTGTACCGAGATTGGGTCTTTGGCTTTGCCGACGGAAAATCCACCAACTAACTCTTCGTCATCAATCTCGATAAAAATGCACTCACCCGGACATACTTCGGCGGCTTGCACTACAGCAAGGTGATTGCGTTGCTCGACAATCGCGAGGCTTCCCGAACTGCCAGGGTCATTGAGTGCAACACCACGCTCGGCTACGTAGGCAATGCCGTCCTCAAGTTGCACAAATGCGTCTGGACAATGGTCAACACACAGCCCGTCACCTGTACACAGGTCTTGATCAATCCAAACTCGCACGACTTAAACGATAGAGGCAATGAGCAGTGCGAGAAGCCCCGCATTTCGGGTGACATTCGACCAACCGATCGGGCGAGTCGAACGAAAACTAAAACATGCACACGGTGGGCGCTCACCTGCTGCAAGCCGAGCAAAAAGCAATGCCGTAAATGAACTGAGTAAAACAATTGATGCAATACGTACTGGCACTTCTTGCACCCCCGCAATCAGCAATCCACCCACAATCAATTCGATGTACGGCACAAGCGGCACAAACGGCTCAGTAATTCGTGGCGGTCGAAGTTGCTTTGCCTGCACCAGCCATTCAATGCCTGCCAACAATTTTTGAATTCCAGCAAAGATAAAAACAACACCTACTAGAGAGGCGCAACCCCAAGCAAAATTAAATTGCATTAAGCGCCACACCGCCAACTTTGCCTTTATAGAAAATCATTGCTCCGTTGTCTAAATCTGCCGCATCTAACGATGTCACCCGACCGAGTACGAAGTGGTGATCGCCCGCGGGTGTAATTGATTCGATCGTGCAATCAATCGATGCGACAATTCCCGGCAATACCGGCATGCCATTCAAAGATTTCTGCCATTCAAGACCGTCGAAGCGATTTGCAGCGCCGTCGACTGGATCCTTTGCAAACCTCCAGCACAATTCGGTTTGAGCATCGCTCAACACGTTTGCGCAAAATGTTTTTCCTTCGGCAATTGCTGGCCAACTACGCGAATTCAACCCAATAAAGAATCCAACAAATGGTGGGTCGAGTGATACCGAGACGAATGAACCGATAGTGATACCAACTGGTGCGCCCTGAGTGTCCAATCCGGTCACGATCACCACGCCGGTTGGTAGATGCCCGAGTACTTGTCTAAATCGGGCACCATCAAAGTTCGCTGTCATAGAAACGATGTTACTCAACTATGGTTTGGCAATGGCCTCACCAATTTCGTCGAGCACCGTCACTGCCAATTTAATTGACTTCACCTACCTCGAATGCGGATCTGGACCGCTCGCATTATGCATGCATGGCTTCCCCGACTCGGCACACACCTGGCGCCACTTGTTGCCCACACTTGCCGATGCGGGCTTTCATGCAGTTGCTCCATTTATGCGTGGTTATGCACCAACAAGCGTTGCCCCAAACGGTGCGTACCAAACCGCTGCACTCAGCGCTGATGCAAACGCGTTACACGCAGCACTCGGTGGTTCGCAAGACGCAGTGATCATCGGACACGACTGGGGTGCACCAGCTGTTTACGGCGCAGCGATTATTGCTCCTAATAATTGGAAACGAGTTGTTGGCATGGCAGTACCTCCATGGGGTGCAATGGGTGCAGCGTTCATGAGCAACCTTGCACAATTGCAACGCAGCTGGTACATGTTTTTCTTTCAACACGCATTGAGTGATTTCTTAGTAGCGGCCAATAACTTTGCATTGCTTGACATGTTGTGGGCCCAGTGGTCACCTAGTTTCGACGCAACAACCGACCTAGCTCACGTCAAAGCATGTCTCACCGACCCGGCCAACTTGCAAGCAGCACTCGGTTACTATCGCGCAACTCTCGGTGCGGGTTATCGCGACCCCTCCCTCAATGAAGCTCAGACCCTCGCCCAATCCGAAACCCCGACGCAGCCAGTTCTCTATCTGCACGGTCGCAATGACGGGTGCATCGGTACAGAAGTTGCGGCACACGCAGCAACTGTCGCACCTGCAAACGCTCGAGTCGAAATTATTGAAAATGCGGGACACTTCATGCAACTCGAGCAGCCAACTGCAGTAAACAAACTGATCGTCGATTGGGTCACCGAGCGTGGCTGATAGTTCATCTGTATCCGTATTAGCAAATGGCATTCATGTCGTAGTTAAACGCGACTGTGCAACATGCGTAATGGTTGCTCCACTCTTGACGCAACTGCAATCGTCACATGGCATCACGATTTATTCTCAAGACGACGCATCGTTTCCAGAGAGCGCAAAGGTAATACACGATGCAGACTTGGCATTCAGTTGGCACAACAACATCGAAACTGTCCCAACTGTCATCAGAGTCGTTGATGGCGTGGAGGCTGATCGCACGGTTGGCTGGCTACAAAGCGAGTGGTCAAACATGTTCGACTTACCGAACATCGGCAACGGACTTCCCGCCTATCGTCCTGGTTGCGGTTCACTCAGTGTTGATCCAGACAAAGTAGACGCACTACGTACCAAATTTGAAGGTTCATTACTTGTTTCACGCAGAGTAGAAATTGCATCACTCGAAGATGAGATGGAAGCCCTTTTTGCCCGTGGGTGGACGGACGGATTACCCGTGGTGCCTCCGACACAAGAGCGCGTGATGCGCATGCTCGCCGGTACTTCACTTGCACCAAACGAAATCGTTGCAATTGCCCCGCCCGATTTGGTCGAACTCACTGTCGAAAAGATTGCGATCAATGCCGTGATGGCTGGATGCTTGCCCGAATATCTTCCGTGGGTGATTGCAGCACTCAAGGCAGTGTGCACTGACGAGTTCAATATGCACGGCGTGCTGGCCACCACAATGCCGGTTGGACCGGTAATTGTTTGCAGCGGTCCAGGCTCGCGGGCAATTGGAATGAACAGCGGCGTCAACGTCCTCGGCCAAGGCAACCGCGCCAACATGACCATCGGTCGTGCAGTGCAACTCACTATCCGCAATGTTGGTGGTGGTCGTCCGGGCGAAATCGATCGTGCTGCGCATGGCATGCCTGGCAAACTCAGTTTCTGTTTTGCCGAAGACGAGATTGGCTCGCCATGGACTTCACTCGCAGTCGCTCGCGGTGTCGCGACAGACACCGATGCGGTAACGGTCTTTGCAGGAGAAGGCCCTCGCTGTGTCACTGACCAACTTGCGCGCACCCCAGAACAACTTGTGACTTCACTTGCTGCCACCCTGCTCACTGTCGAGCATCCAAAACTTCCGCTCGCTTATGACGCGATGCTCGTCGTTGGTCCTGAGCACGCACGAGTGTTCGGCGATGCGGGTTGGAGTCGTGAGCGCGTCATAGAAGAACTCCATGCACGCCTACAACTCAAAGGAACCGACATCGTGCGCGGCAGTCACGGAATGGCCGAAGGCGTATTACAAAAGTATGAGCAACTCACCGTTTCAAAGTTTCGACCAAACGGAATCTTGCTCGTTCATGCCGGCGGTGGCGCAGGATTATTTTCAGAGATTATTGGCGGCTGGGCCAGTGGCGCCGTCGGCTCCGAGCCCGTCACACAACTCGTTACTAATGTGGGTACACGATGAAAAATGTCATCCCTGCACGATTTGTACTCGACCCAACAAGCGAACAAAATCCTTCGCAGCGTCAAATACTTGCGCGACCAAGTTTGCTCAAGGGTCTTACTGTTGGACTGCTCGACATTTCTAAAGCCCGTGGTGATGTATTCCTCGATCAGATAGAGCACAGACTCGTCGGTGTTGGCGCAACTGTCAAGCGATTTCGCAAGCCAACCTTTACCAAACCCGCGCCTGTCGACTTGCGCCACGAGATTGCCATTTCCTGCAACGTAGTTATCGAAGCCCTCGCCGATTGAGGCAGCTGTACGTCGTGCAGTGTGCACGACATTGTTGATCTAGAAACTCGCGGTATTCCGTCGATGTTCATTGCTTCGTCCGAGTTTCGTCAAGCAGCCATCGCCCAATCTGTTGCACTTGGCATGCCAGACGTACAACGTATGTTTGTTCCCCACCCCATTCAAGACCGCACCGATGCCGAGATGGCCGACTATGCCGATCAAGCGTTTGAAGAAATACTTGGCATGATCACGGCTGTTGATACCACTCGTTAACTTGCGCAATCAGTCCATCTTCTAAAAGACTTCGTACGATTGTCTCGGTGCGTTCTGGTTGCTCAACCAACCCCATTACTTTTGCCGCATCGGTGACACGCACTGCACCAGAGACCAATGCTTTCATCAATTTGCCGCGCGCCTGACGATCGGATCCTTCGAAGCGTGATTGCGGCTTACTTGTGCCCGCAGTCGCAGGTGCCGGATCAGCACCTCCGTGCGTTCTCCACTCACATTCGTTTCTAATCACACAAGTTTCACAAAGTGGCGCACGGGCGCTGCACACCGTTGCCCCAAAGTCCATCATCACTTGATTCCATTCCCATCCAAGGCCTTCGGGCACGATGGCATCGGCTATCAACTGCACTTCCTTTTTGCCAAGCACCTTGTTGGTCACTCTGGCGAGCACCCGTGCAACGTTGGTATCCACCACGCCAACGTCGGCATGATCAGCAAATGCCATCACTGCTCGCGCCGTGTAGTCGCCAACACCGGGCAGAGCCACAAGTTCTTCGAGCGTTGCAGGAACTTCCCCGTTATGGCGCAACACCATTACTTTTGCTGCTTCATGCAAGTTTCGACATCTGCGCGGGTAACCAAGACCTTGCCAAATTTCTAACAACTCACCGAGCGACGCACCCGCACACTCTGCTGGCGTTGGAAACTGCTCGAGAAAAAGATTGAACTTGGGCACCACACGATGCACCTGGGTTTGTTGCGACATCACTTCACTCACCAGCACGTGCCAGCGGTTATTTGTTTGCCTCCAGGGAAAGTCGCGTAACTGCGGAAGCCCCCAACCCAAAAGCGGATCGACGATCGCGATGATCGCGATGTTTGCGTCTATTGGCCCCACACGTCTTGACCGTCGTAAGGGCGGTCGCGAGTTGGCAGTGCAGACCGTTTCCAAACCATCACCCGGCGACGGAAGTAGCACACCTCTTTACCATCTTGGTTGAAGCCTTTAGTTTCGACAGTTACAACGCCGCGATCATTCTTTGATTTTGACTCCTGCACATCGAGGACTCGAGTCTCTGCATGGATAGTGTCGCCATGAAATGTTGGAAACTTGTGCTGCAAAGTTTCTACTTCAAGATTGGCGATCGCTGCACCGCTTACGTCGGGCACGCTCATGCCAAGCACCAACGAATACACCAAGTTGCCCACAACAACATTGCGACCTTGCACACTTTGCTCAGCAAACCAATCATTCGTATGCAGCGGATGATGATTCATCGTGATCATGCAAAACAGATGATTGTCTGCTTCGGTGATGGTCTTGCCTGGCCAATGCCGATACACATCTCCAACAATGAAATCTTCTAAACATCTTCCAAATGGTCGCTCGTGCGTTGTCATGTCAGTAAACGCTACCGATTTCTATCCATGACACGAGAACTGGCATGTCTCATTTTGGAGTGTCGTCAGCATCGGCAGAATATGAGCCCTTAAAGTCAGGCAACGGAAACTGACCCGTACGGTCCCGTGGTGCGTAGTGCTCGGCCCAGTTGTATTTGCTGCTTGGATGTTCGGTTGCATCCACAGCAACTCTGCGGAAAGACTCGAGTTTTTCTTTGCGATCTATCGCCCAAGGACCGACTCGCAAACTCAAGTAGACCAATGCTCCAACGATCAGTGGCATCCAATACTGCGCAATTCGATAGCTCAAAACTCCAACGGTTGCCACACTTCGTGTTAAGCCAAAACCAACAAGAGTTGGAATATAAATACCTTCAACGATGCCAAGCCCACCAGGCGTGATGGGCACCACGGCCATGATGTTGGCAAGACCAAATGCAACGATCAGTCCACGCAAGTCAACATGAGCACCGAATGCGAGCAAGAACACCCACAGCGCTGCCATGTCGAGCAACCAATTGAGAAGTGCCCAAATGAACACCCGTTCTTTGAGTCCTGGTTCGCGCGCCAAACCCTGCAACCGAAAACCTAATTGACGCAACACGTCGGCAGCATTGTCTGGGTCTGTTCGCAACTTTGTCGCAATCCATTTGATGCTTCGCTCAGCTCTTCCTTGACCGTCAATAAGTCCGACTACGAGTGCCGTTGCCACCAACATCAAAATCACTCCTACAAGCGCCGCAGACCCGTAAGCAGCATTTACACCACGACCAGGAATAGATGCAATCAGTCCAACCCACAACACGAGATTGAGCACAACAGCCGATCCGAGCCCTGCTGTTGCAAGAGCGAATCCCGCGTCTGGCCCCGGCACGCCGGAACTGGTGAGCAATTTAAATCCGAGTGCGCTACTCGCTGCGCTACCAGCGGGCAACACTTCACTCACCGACTTGGTGCTCAGCTGAATACGGAACAGACGCCAAATCGAAATTGAGTGACGAGATTCACCGAGGGCTGCGTGCGTAAGTAACGAGTATGCAAAAAGTGCTGCTAGTTCAAGGCCAAGCCCCAACACCAACAAACTCGGCCGAACCCTGGAAAGTTCCGAAAACGCTTTTCCAAAGCCTGGTATCAGCGGCAGGACAAAGAAATAGATGATGATGGCAAATATGAGCCACTTGAGCGCCACGAGGGTCGACTTCAGTCCGCTCGGGAGTGCCATTGGTAAATCGTAGGTGCTGAGCGTGCCCGAGTTGCGCCTCTGACACAAAATGTAACTAGCGTTTAGTGCATGTCAAGCACAAGCGATCTCGCCCAAGCGGCGCAAGCGATTGAATTAGCCAAAAAAGTTGTCGCGACCGGTGTAGCGCATCTTGCATCTACTGGTGGACCCGATGTTCATCAACAACTTGCATACGATCTTGCGCACTCTGCCGCTGCGGTAGAAACAGCACGCTCAATGCTCGACTACGGATCAAAGGGTGAGACTGAAGCACTACTCACGTGTGCGTTCACTGCTGACATGATCTTTGAAGTTTCTTCTCGCCTCTTGGGCAGAGAACACCTGTGGGGCATTGAGCCACACCCGCTTGAGGGTGCATACGACTTCATGGCAACGTTTCGTGATCCAGTATTTGTTGCATCGCTCGCCGAAAAATCTGGACCACGTCATCTCGATGACGATTTCGAAATGGTTCAAGATACTTTTCGAAGTTTTGCCAACAAAGTCATTGCCCCTCGCGCCGAGCATGTACACCGCTTCAACGAAGATGTTCCTGAAGAAGTAATTGCAGGACTCGCAGACCTCGGTGCATTCGGCCTCTCAGTTCCTGCGGAATACGGCGGCTTTTCCGAAGGTGGCGATGGTGAATACATGGCCAACTGCATCGCAACTGAAGAGTTGTCGCGTGCATCCTTAGGAATTGGTGGATCACTCATCACACGTCCCGAGATCCTCACACGCGCACTTGTCAATGGTGGCACTGAAGCTCAAAAACAATATTGGCTTCCAAAACTCGCAACCGCCGAAGTGATGGCTGCAGTTGCTGTGACCGAACCCGACTATGGCAGTGATGTTGCAAATATTAAAGTCACCGCAGTTAAAGCAGACAACGAAAAGGGTGAAGCCGGCTACGTCATCAACGGTGTCAAAACTTGGTGCACATTTGCTGCTCGCGCAAACGTGCTGATGCTCCTCGCTCGCACCGACCCAGATCGCACCAAGACACACCGAGGCCTCAGCGTGTTGATCGTGCCAAAACCGCTTGGCGACGCACACGGCTTTATGTTCGATCAGCCAGGTGGCGGCAAAATGGAAGGCCGCCCAATCGACACCATCGGTTACCGCGGCATGCATTCGTATGAAATCGCCCTTGAAAATTGGTGGGTTCCATCCGATCACTTAATCGGTGAAGAATCTGGCCTCGGCAAAGGTTTCTATTATCAAATGAGTGGTTTTGAAAATGGCCGTCTGCAAACAGCAGCACGTGCAGTTGGTGTAATGCAGGCTGCTTACGAAGCAGCACTCGCCTATGCCAACAATCGCAAAGTGTTTGGTAGCAACATTGCCGAATATCAGCTCACCCAAATCAAGCTTGGGCGCATGGCAGCCATTATTCAGGCCTCACGACAATTCAGCTACGTCGTTGCCAAACTGATGGGTAAGGGCGAAGGCCAAATGGAAGCAAGCATGGTCAAGGCATACGTGTGCAAAGCGGCCGAGTGGGTCACACGCGAAGCAATGCAGATTCACGGTGGCTTTGGCTACGCCGAAGAATATTCGGTAAGCAGACTATTTGTCGATGCTCGCGTGCTCTCTATTTTCGAAGGCGCCGACGAAACATTGTGCCTCAAGGTGATCGCACGCAAACTCGTTGAAGAGTCCGGCACAAAATAACACGTTGTATATCTAGCTATAACTAGATAAATGCAAGCAGGTCGTGCAGCGAACGTATTCGCTCGCACGTTTCATGCGCATGGTGGTCGTATGGGTCGAGCAAGATCGGCACGAGTCCTGCATTGCGAGCGCCCCCAATGTCATTCACATATGAGTCGCCAATATAGGCAATGCGATCGTTGGTAAAGCCCTTCCCATTCATGAGGCGCAAGGCGTCAGCAAAGATTCCAGGGTGTGGTTTGGCCACACCAATCACATACGAGTCGGTGACGATCTCTACAGGCACACCTGCTCCTGACCCCACTTGACAAATGCACTGATTGGCAAGTGTCGCCTCAACTTGTCCGCTTGCATTCGACACAATTCCAATCGGTAATCCTGCAAGATGCATCTTCCACAGCGCAGCAGCCGACTCGAGTAATGGAAATCGCCATAAAAATGGCGAGAAGACATTGCGCATCTTGACGATTGCTGTTTCAATGTCTTTTTCTGCCACGCCCGCGCTCAACGCGTACCCGCGCCGATATCCATCCCAACTAAAAGCATCGACTGATTCGCCCTGCTCTCGTTGAGCAATCGCATCTATTGCCGCCATGCCTGCGTAATGCGCGCGAGTGCAACTTTCGATACTTCCGTCGCCGCCAAGCGGGCGGATGATTGCGCCGAGTGTTACTGGGTCGGGAAGTAAAAAGATTCCGCCTGCATCAAACAGGATCGCATCAAAACGTTTTGTCACGCTTGTGGAGTGCGGGTGCGACCTGCGAGCTCACCGCGAGTGATGAACTTGAGAGCCATCTTGCGACTTGCTTCGTCAATCATCTCGAGCCCAAACATGACGGCACCTTTGCCATCAGTTTCGGTCGCCTGGTTGTAAGCATCCAAAATCTGCCATGCCTTATCAAACTGTTCTTGCGTTGGAGAAAACACATCGTTGAGCACATCCACTTGGTCTGGGTGCAACGCCCACTTGCCGTCGTAGCCAAGCGTGCGAGTGCGTTTTGCATATTCACGCAGAGCATCATTATCACGCACATGCAGGAAAGGTCCGTCAATTACTTGTAGTCCGTTTGCACGACCGGCCATCAAAATCTTGCTGAACACGTAGTGGAAGTGATCGCCTGGATAGTCAGGAATCTGCACACCACCGGTGAGAACAGGCATTTCCATACTTGCCGAAAAGTCTGCAGGACCAAAGATGATTGTCTCTAAACGCGGACTTGCTTCACAAATCTCTTCGACGTTGATGAGCCCACGTGCGGTTTCAATTTGTGCTTCGATGCCGATGTGACCAACTGGCAGTCCGCTTGCAATCTCCACCTGTCGCAACAACAAATCTGCAGCCACTACTTGCGCTGCATTTTCTACTTTTGGCAACATGATTTCGTCCAAACGCTCGCCTGCATTACCAACAACTTCCAAGATGTCGTACGCAGTCCACTTGGTGCTCCAGTCATTAATGCGCACACACAAAACTTTGTTACCCCAGTCGTGTCCGCGAATTGCGCTCACGATGCGTGCACGAGATGCCTCTTTTTCTTTCGGCGCAACGGCATCTTCAAGATCCAAAAACACCATGTCGGCATTGGTGCCAGGGCCCTTGCCCATC
>Ga0214919_10011739_pt1 | contig 10885 bp, 15 predicted proteins | sample LL1503_MetaG_FD_177994 | JGI IMG/M metagenome (GOLD analysis project Ga0214919, IMG submission 177994) | Freshwater microbial communities from Lake Lanier, Atlanta, Georgia, United States - LL-1503 | ecosystem: Environmental > Aquatic > Freshwater > Lake | place: USA: Georgia | collected...
CGTCATTTGTTAAATATTGTTTCCAGTTATCTAGATGATGTAATGACATTTTATATGTAATAAAGATTCATCTTTAATATATTTTCATATATAAAATGGGCGTTTTAAATGAGAAAAGGTGTAAAAGAATTCGTACTGTCGCACTGTGACATCCGTCCGTTCGCCCATCCAACCCCGCTTCTAACCCCGCTCCCATATTTTCCCGCAAATTCGGCGTCTATGGTATCGACTATGTTATTACGTCCTATTAGCAGCAGCAGTCAGCAAGACTATGGCATCAACAGTGGCATCAAGTGTTATACTGTTCATTTTTTCGCAGACCATATTTGCTTACAAATTCGGCATCAAGATTTGCGAGAATATTTTACTACTATTTTTTACCCTAAGAGCAGCAGTCAGCAGGTTTACTAAAAATTTATAAGTTTTAGGTTTTTTCGTTTTTCTATACAAAAAATAAAAAAATGAAATACTTTTTCAACTTTTTAAGTATTTTAAAAACAATAAAAAAAGCAAAGTAAAAGCAAAGTAAAAGAAAATGTCCGTAGTAGAACGTGCTCCCAGAAAGTGCTCTCAATGCCGTCAAGAGAGATGTAATAAAAGTAAAGCAACTTGTCCGGTAAATGTTGCTAGAACCGGGTATACTCTTAGGCAATTACTACCCGTAGCAGGCCCATGTAATTTGTGTCATCGCCCAGGGTGTTTTACCGAGTGTCCCATAAAAATGTTAATAGACCATCATACAAGTGTTGCCAATTCGATGATTAACCCTATTACTATGGTTGGCAGAGTTTATTACCAAATAAATATTAACCCTAATTTGTATGACCATATTGAAAATATCACTCTTAGACAACAATATTTAACACGATTGAAGGAAACCATTCGAGATATCTATATGCTTCCAGTTGTTAACAATATTACTAGAGTAATAAATAGTCCAATGGTGTTAAAACAATCCGTCATTCCTCAAAAAAAAGTAGTATTTGATGTTTTACAGGGGTATAAAATGTGTAGCGAAGAATGTGGGATATGCTATGATAAAACATGTGATGTTACTTTTAATTGTAACCATAAATCATGTGTTGACTGCTTTAAGGGTCACTTTACTTCTATCGCAGCGAAAAATTTCCCAATTCTTAAATGCCCATTTTGTAGAAGCACTATTGACTCCGTTCAATCCAGTGATAAAAATACACATGATACACTTGTGAACCTGAAGTAGTTAACTATTTAAAAGAGAAAAAAGGAAAAAGAGGATGTTTAAGTGGTTCCCTCTTTTTTCCTTTGAGAGGTTTAATTATAAAGTAATTGAAGACTTCTAACTTGCCACTGTACAAGCATCGCATATAGACATCCACTTTGATATTCTTTTTTTATATCTAATTTAATGTCTACAATATATGCCTATAATGGCGACACTGTATTACCCAGTTTGGCAGCAGCAGCAGGCAGCAACACTACATATAAGGTCTTTGTATTTTCAAAAATAGAGAGGATGGAATAAAATAACCCTAGTTTTAAATTTTAATATTTTATTGGGAAAGTTTTTTTAACTTTTCAAAAATGGACAAAAAAAATGTCCATTTTTCGTTTTTCTAAAATAGTTTGCCCAAAAACATAAATTTGTGACCATAAAAATTTTTATGGTCTCATCACTGAAAAAGTTTTTTCAATTTTGTGACGATAAAATTTTTTTATTTTTGAAATTAAAACTTAAAAATATTTTCTGTTACTATTTTATGGAAACTTTAGGAAATAATTTGGAAATCAAAACGAGCAATATTTTTGATACAGAATATTTTTGCGACGTTTGTGACTACAGATGCTCTAGAAAGTTTAATTGGGATAGGCATGTGTTGACATCAAAGCACATTAAAGAAGTTAATAGGAAATCAAAAGGAGCACAAAACGAGCAAAACGAGCAACAACTTATAATTCATGGGTTTACGTGCGAAAATTGTAACAAAATATATCAGACTAATGCCGGATTATGGAAACACAAAAAACTATGTACAATTGAAGATAATCAACAAGACAATACCGTTTATAAAAAAGACGAATTAATAGATTATCTTATGAAAGAAAATAAAGAAATTAAAGAATTAGTTTTAGAATTAGCCAAGAAAGAATCCTACGTGTCTAATAGCAATAATAACACTACTACTAACTCTCATAACAAAGCATTCAACCTACAGTTCTTCTTAAATGAAACCTGTAAAGATGCCATGAATATTATGGAGTTTGTAGAATCTATACAGTTACAACTTTCTGACTTAGAGAGGGTAGGAGAAAAAGGCTTCGTTGATGGCATCTCTAATATCATTATTAAAAATCTTAAAAATCTTGATGTTACTCAAAGACCCGTTCATTGTACCGACAAGAAGAGAGAAACCATTTATGTCAAAGATCAAGACAAGTGGGAGAAGGATGATGCTAATGTTAAAATGCACAAGTTGGTTAGAAAGGTACAAGACAAAAATTTCAGGATGGTTCAAAAATTTAAAGAAAAATATCCGGATTATAATCGCGCATCATCTAAGCATTCTGATACTTATAATCATATTATTATTGAGTCTATGGGTGGCAAAGGCGACAACGATTTTGAAAAAGAAGAAAAAATCATTAAAAAAGTTTCTAAGGAAATTACTGTTGAAAAATAAACACTATTAGCATCCACACTCTTACATATACTTTGATATCCTCCTCTCTTATATCTAAATAGATGTCTAATTTTTATGCCAATTAAGCCGACCTTATGCGCCGTTCCTTAAGTCGTTCCTTAGGTCGTTCCTTACAGCAGCAGCAGGCAGCAACTACCGAGAAAAAAAGATATTGGTCCTTAGACCTCACTTCTTTCTATACAGGCAACGACAATACAATAACATTTTTATTTTTTATTTTTTATACAACAACACCTTTTTTTATTTTATGCTTCATATTCCTCTTCCTCTTCTTCTTCCGAATCACTAAATACATTTATAAACATTATACACTTTTTTTCTTCATTCCACGTTCCCACCATCACTTGGTCTCCTGTGAGAACATACATGTCATAGTCATATACTATTCCTGATTTCTTTGACTTTAAGTATTGCTTACCTTCGAATTTTATCTTTTTCACTACGTCCGCTTCTTCTACGACTCCGACTTCTTCTACAGCAGCAGCAACAGCAACTTCTTCCTTAGCAACTTCTTCTACCTTTTTCTCCGCTTTTGGCTGCTTTACTTTTTCAGATGTCTTTAAAGCCTTTGATGCTTCCTTTGCTAGACGATCAATCTCCTTCTTTACTTCACGTTCTGCTTCCTTTGCTAGACGATCCGCTTCCTTCTTCGCTTCCTTCGCTACTTTTTCTGCTTCCTTCTTTGCTTCACGTTCTGCTTCCTTTGCTGCTTTATCCGCTTCCTTCTTTGCTTCACGTTCTGCTTCCTTCGCTGCTTTATCTGCTTCCTTCTTTGCTTCACGTTCTGCTTCCTTCGCTACTTTATCCGCTTCCTTCTTTGCTTCACGTTCTGCTTCCTTCGCTACTTTATCCGCTTCCTTGGCCGCTTCACGTTCTTCTTTTGATAACGTTGGTTTTCCTTCCTTTTTTGATACTGCTTTTTTTATTGCTTTATGAACTACTTTTTCTAATTCACTTACCTCTTTTACTTCATCTACTACTACTTCATATACTACCTTTTCGTCTACCACTTCTTCGTCTACTACTAATTCATCCATTACTTCCGATAATGCTTCCTCCGCTACTTCTTTGCTTGCCTCTAATACCAGTCGAGCAAATAAATCTTCCGGATCCGCTTCTTCTACTTCTTCGATTACCGTCTTTTCCTTCTTTGGGCGACCTTTCTTACCTTCTTTTTTTACCTTCTCTTCACCTTTTGGACGACCACGTTTCACACCTTCTTCTTCCAAGTGACATTCCATTAATGTTATACCTTGCTTTAAGCATTCTTCCATTACTGCTTCACGGCTTACTTTTAACTTTTTCATCACTTTTGTATAGTGAATTGCCTTTCCACCTAATGGGTCTACGTATTCCATTAAACCCACTTTCATTCGATCCATTGTTGTTCCGTATTCCGGCACTGAACTTCCAATCTTTTTCATCTTTTTATCGCACGATTTACAGTATTCTACATCTTTTTCTTTTTTACCTTCGCATTGCGTATATAGACCGTTGTTCTTACGCAACGCTACACAGTTTAACACATTCACGTCTCCATTGAAAGGCAAGGGCACCTCACTTTTTACCACACTTTTTACTACACTTTTTACATTTTTTACATTCACATTACACACTTCATGTGCCTCACTCTCTACCAGGTTATAGTGATCACATATCGCTTTTATTACTCTTAATACTTCTTTTGACATCTTTCTGCTTTACTGCTTTACTTTTTTACTTTTTTACTCTTCATTTTTTTATTTTATTCCATCTCAATTTTTTTTTTATTATACTTTTTTCACCTTTTACTACTTCTTCTTAAATTCCACCTTTGAAAAGGTGGAGCCAAACTTTTTTATGAGTGTTCCTTTGAAAAGGTGGAGCCAAACTTTTTTATGAGTGTTCCTTTGAAAAAGTGAATCCAAACTTAGGTTATTTAAATAAGTTTTTTATAAAAAAATAGTTAAACCAAAAAAGCATTCAAAGAAAAAAAATTGAAATGAATTTTAATGAATTACTTATACAACAAACAAGAAATAAAAAGCATTAAATTAAATTAAGCAAAGTTAGAAATGTCTGTGATTAAAAGCCTCTTCATTACCTGCATCGAGTCTGAATATGATGCTGACTACATTATGGATGTATTTTACAATAACAATATTGCGTCTGTAAGCAGAATTACGTTGTTACCTATTAAATCGACATGTGGTGATTATAATAGAGCGTATGTTGATATCGCACATTGGCACGATAATGAAATGGCATACAATTTTATTCAACGTCTAAAAAATCCAAATGTTGAGACCCATATTGTTCATAACGACGACTTTTGGTGGAACGTTAAAATTAACAAAAAATATGATATTACTCATTCTAAAAAGTATAACGAATACACTAGTGTAAACTATTTACTTGAAAAAGATGAAAATGTCTATGATTATAAGTTGGTTTACAATATGGATGATATTCAGAAACCGTTTGAAGTTAAAACTAACGCTACTGGTGCGAAACTGCTCGCGTATATCATGAATAACGGTTCCATTTCAACCCAAAAGACGTATATGAATGAAGATGAACTGGAATGGTTCGAACTTCAAAAGGAATTGAATAGCATGTCAATGTTTCTTCAAAGACAAGAGTACGAATATTAAAAATATAAAAAAAGTAGTGTGTTAAAAAAATAAAAAATATAAAAAGTAGTGTGTTAAAAATAAAAAATATAAAAAGTGTTTTAATTGTATAAAAAATAAAAATAAAAAGTGGGTAGGGAGGTTTCCTGCTCATTTTTTATTTTTCCATATTTAAATTTATAATTAAAATAGGTTAAAAACTAATTTAATGTATACTTTAATGGAAGCAATTTATGCGATAGATTCGAAAAATGGGTTATCCAAGGAAGGAATGATTCCTTGGAAGTCAAAAAAAGATATGAAATTTTTTATGAATAAAACAAAAACGCATGTTGTTATTATGGGCAAAAAAACTTATTTCTCTATATCTGAAGAACACAGACCTCTAAAGAATCGGTTAAATATTGTTTTAACGTCTGCTCCAGAATTGTATACCTTTGAAAATGTTAAAACTTGTGAAAATGTAAAAAATAGCAACAATGTCATTTTTACAAACAACGATAAGATTCATGAATTAATTTTAGAAGATAGAGAGAGGTACTCTAGAGCATATCCGTCTTTAAGTATAGATTTCAAAATATTCTTTATTGGAGGCAAAACGGTATATGAACAATTTATACCGTTATGCGATAAGGTGTGGGTAACGCAGATTAAAAACGATTATGAGTGCGATTTATTTATCGATTACGATTATTCAAATGAATTTAAAGCATCCGTTTTAGAAGAAGACGATGAACTAGTGATTACGGAATATAGTAGGGTTTAGGACACAAAACGTTAAGCCGTTTCAACCACATTCTTAACAAAATGCTTATTCATATACTTTTGAATATTGAAATAAGTCAATTCGCTTCCATCTTCGAGTCCAAGCAAGACCTTCAATTTGTCGTCCGGTGAAATAATCTTGCTATTCTTGGCATCTTCCAATTTGTTCTGTTTAATATAACTAACTAGTGCCCTTGTTACGTCTGTCCTTGCTATCTCTGTGCCTTCATCTTTGTTCATGAATTCACATAGTTCCTTGGTCACTTTGGTCGGTTTTGCGAAACCGGAGGGTTGTCGATTACCCTTGTTCTTTTTCTTAGTAACCTCCTTCTTTAATCCCTTCATCTGCTTCTTAACGCTCTTCTCTAATACCTTCATCTTTTGCTGAACGGTGCTAATCTGGGTTTTAATTACGCTTAAACTTGTTACGATTCCTTCAAATGCTTCCAATAAGTTAGCCGCATCTTCTTCCGCGTTTAGTTGTTTAGACAATTTATTTGACATTCTTATATATCTACATATATGAAGCAAACTTTAAATTCATTTATATGAATAATATTTATTACATTTTTATTTATTAACGGCGTTTGGTTCCCTTTCCCTTTCGCATATTTTTACAAATAGGACAACCACAATTTGCCTTGTGTCCGTTACCCCTTTTTTTCATACTTTTTTCCATACTTTTACGCGTTGTTTTACGTTTACGACCTCCACTCACATTTAGCGTCTCAGAAGAAAGAGCATTGCCTGTTTCATCGATTGGTATTGATTCATTAATTTTTTTTTGTTCTTCATCTCTAGATTCAGGAATATTCTCTACGTTTTCATATTCAGCATCTGTTGCTTTTAATAATAACTCGTTATCCTGTGCTTCTTCTCCTCCATTTCCTTCCCCTTCTCCTCCTTTTTTAGATTTCTTACTCATATTTTTACAAATAGGGCACACGCAATTCATCTTGTGTCCATTGCTCTTTTTTCCACCTTTCATCGATTTCCCGACTTTCATTGTTTTTCCCTTAGCATTTCGCATATTTTTACATATGGGGCAAGTACAATCCGGTCTATGTCCGTTCTTCTTTTTAGAGCCTCCCATCATGTTCAATATTTTTTTTTGCTCGTCTTTTTCGTAACCTCCTCGTTTGGCTTTATTTTTCATGTTTTCGCAAATATGGCAATCACAATTCATTTTATGCCCGTTTTTTCTTTTCGCACCACCTAATTTCATCGCAGCCTTATTGTCCATACTCATTATACAATAAGTATATAAATTAAGTTTTTCAAAAAATAGTTAATTAAAAGTATTTTTTGAAAGAGTTTATTTTTACTAAATTTATTTTATAAAATTATAAAATGTTTACTTGGAGGTTTGTTCCGCAGTTTGACGAGGCACTCTAGGTCTAGCAGTTCTAGGCTTATTCGGCGCCACTAAACTCCACTCCTTCTTATCTCCTTCTCTGGGTCCCTCACCTCGAGTTCTTGGTTGTCTTGGCGCTCTTTGCTGTCTAGGTTGCTCGGTAACAGCAGACGAATGAGTCTCGGTCTGACTTACGCTCTTGTAAGCGTTTCTGGCCATCTTTGTCTCATTTCTGGTCTCACACATCAACTTACCACCCTTAATACCATGAACATTCGATGCCTGCCATTCGTGGGCGCCAGTGGCAGTATTCACCAACTCAAACTCCACATACTCCCCTTGAACTAAATATTTGTATTGTTGGTTTTCTACTTGGATCGTACTATGATGGACGAAAACGTCGGTTCCAGAACGACTTCCATCGGTAACAGTAATAAAACCATAGCCCGCTTTGTTATTGAACCACTTAACACGACCGAGTAAGGATTCAGCGAGGACTGGTGTAACAACGTTTTCACTAGATGACATATTATTATATATTTTTAAAGCAACATGTCTTTATATCGTTTTTTAATGGTTAATATTATATTTATTTAGTATATAACATGAGTTTTGCATCAACAATAGTAACTGGATTAACTGTAAATGAAATCGCACCAGTGGGATCTATAATTTCATATTTAGGAACCTCAGATATTAATGGTTGGATAATTTGTGACGGCGTTGCTCGAGCAAATACAAATGGAATATACAGGAGATTGTTTGGCATGTCAATTGGCACATTTACAGGAGCAACTTCTGGCGTCGGCGGCACATATACGCCGCCTGATTTAAAGGGAAGGTTTTTATACGGAACCTCTACAACTACATCAGTACAAACTAATGCCGGTTCCGCGTCACAAAATGTAACATTGACAACTGCTAATTTGCCGGCGCATAATCATACAATTACTGATCCAGGACACACTCACACTTGGAATTATGGAACAGAACCAGATGATGCTGGAGCGGGGAATTCAAATAAAGAATTTACCCTACTTCCAACTCCAGCAGTTACTCCTACTCCAATAGCATAAGCATTTACTGGTATAACAATAAATAATACAGGTAGTGGTACTGCGTTCACAGTAAATACTCTTCCACCTTATATTACAGTTAATTACATAATGAAATATTAAATAAAATATTTCGTAAAATAGTTACTCATTGCCCATACTTTTTCATAAACTGTAAAAAAATCCTATTTTCTTATTTGAGAACTTCTTATTTTTATATGTAAATCTTTCTAAATACTCATAAAGTATTTTTGATAACACGGATTGAACACATAAAAACTCGAATCCAGTTCCGATGTTATCAATTAAATATTGTAATATACCCCTACATAAACCTTTTTGCCTATATTCCGGATAAATATATATTCCATGAATTGTAATAACATTCGGTTTTTTCTTGTAAAATATAAGTTCTCCCTGGTCACATTCGAGTTCGACTTTTCCATTCTTATATGTAGAATAATTTGACAAATAAGTATCAATTAATTCTATAAAATTTTTCATTTATTATTGCTAACTAGTAAAATAGGTTTATGTCCTTTTACAAAATTTTATGATTTCATGCTTTCGATTGTGTTATATAATATACATGCGTAAGAACAAACCTCTCTAAATCGGAATTCTTAGTGGTGTCTACGTCCGTCATTTCTATTTTTGTAAAGTCATATAACTCAATATTGTTATGAGAAATGTATTCAAAGACCGGTATCAAATTAATGCTATCTGGTTCATTTAACTTCTTCAAGTCAATTTCATTATCTTTCGCCATTTTTCGGACATAATTAAAAATCATTAAAGCAATCATCTTTAATCGCTTATCCTGTTGTTTTTCTGCTTTTCGGTTCACTAATTGAAACACGTTAAACATTGTTTCTACATAATCGCTCATTTTGTCATATAAAGTTGTGTTTGTTTCGGACATTACGTATTTATATTATATTACATATTAGTTGTTTGTTTTTAACTAATTTTTTTGGTTAAACTATTTTTCTTCAACTATTTTTTAAATAATTCTATTTGTTTTAGAAAGGCGTTGATGAGCAATGTGTAATCCGGTTTTTCCTCAAACGCTAACGCTCGAACGTATTTCATATAATTGGTTAAAACCTCTGGTAACGAGTATGTTTCTACTATTTGGGTTTTTAAATATATTATAGAGGATTCATCTTTGCCTTTACTATTGTAGCCATTGTTAGATAGTTCAGATATATCCTGCCATGATAAGGTGCCTAAATAAAAATATATTAACATATAGCCAACGGATTCTAGGTCATCTCGTCTACTCAACTCTATAAATTTATGAGCGTTTATGCTAGCGTAAGTATGGCTCCCGATTAAATTATTCGTTTTTTTCTGTGGTATATGTTTATCGTCTTGAATAAAAGATTTACAAAACCCAAAATCTATCATATATAGATGCTTACTCTCATTGTTTAATCCGAATAAAAAGTTCTCCGGTTTGATATCTCTATGTATTAAACCTTTATCGTGTATTTTTTGTAAGAGTTGTATCACTTGGATACCAATTTGTAATACTATTTTTAAAGGGAAATTAAAATGCTTGTATTTGACGTCTTGCAATGATTTACCGAGCAAATTAATCACCATATAGTAATTATTATCGTCTTTACCAAACCATTTTACGGAAGGCATGCCTTTCACATTATTTAAGTAATGATATATGATTGACTCATTTTTTAGTAACTTAGTGGCGTTTTTAATGGGTTCAACCTTGACGGCCACGTATTCTTCCGTGCGGATATTATGAGCCTTATAGATTGAACCGAATGACCCCTCTCCGATTTTATCGAGTAATTTGTATTTTTTATTAATAATGTATGTCATTACTAATAAAATGTAAAATATTTTTAAATATAAATTTCTAAATGTAAATGTGTAAATGTAAATGAATTTTTTAAATAGTAAATACGTATAACGTAATAACGTGTGTCATAATCATAATAAGTTGTTGCATAACCATAATCAGTTTACCATAAAAGGTTTCCGGATAAATATTAGAAATACCAACACCTGCCTGAATAGTCGTACTTAATAAAACGCTATCAATGACGGTAAAATCTTCCTTTCCACGTAAATAATTCTCTCTAAAATAATAATAGAGAAACGCAAAAACGGAAATACATAACATATGAAAAACCAATGTGCGAATAACAAACTTCATATATTATAATTAGATATTATTTCTTATACGTAAAGCGACTGATTCGTAACGACGTATTTAAGTGTCATCGCTGGAATTTCTTTTAGTTTACTTAAGAATTCGATATTTCCAGTGAGTTCAGCGATTTTCTCCATTTCACACGAAATATTATTAATTTTCAGAAGCGCCTTTACAAATTCGCCCAAAAAGATTTCCTTTTCAGCGCCTATTTTTTGTAATAGTAACTTACAGGATTC
>Ga0214919_10011740_pt1 | contig 10885 bp, 9 predicted proteins | sample LL1503_MetaG_FD_177994 | JGI IMG/M metagenome (GOLD analysis project Ga0214919, IMG submission 177994) | Freshwater microbial communities from Lake Lanier, Atlanta, Georgia, United States - LL-1503 | ecosystem: Environmental > Aquatic > Freshwater > Lake | place: USA: Georgia | collected 2015-03-15
CCCGCTGGCGCAGATAGCGCTTGGCACCGACGCAGTAGACGCAGAAGGGAGTGGCGTAGACGGTGACCTGAGCCATGAAGTGATGCTACTCGCGACCGCCCGTAAGTAGGTGGCAGGCGATGGCCGCCGCCGCAGCGACATTGAGCGAATCAACACTCCCTGCCATGGGGATGGTCACGCGGATATCGGCGCCGCGCAGCGTGGCATCGTCGAGTCCGGGACCCTCAGCGCCCAGAAACAGGGCCACCCGCGTGCCGTTCATCTCCGCGAGGGCCTGCGCGAGGGGCAGGGCATCCGGGGCGGGGGTGAGCGCGAGCGTGGCGAATCCGTGCTCGCGACAGGTGGCCAGCGGGTCGTCGCTGATCGCCCATGGATGGTCGAGCGCCGCACCCATCGAGGTACGAAGCGCGCGCCGCCCCAACGGATCACCAGATCCGGGGCCGATCAGTGTGGCGTCAACTCCCAGCGCTGCGGCACTTCGGATGATGGTGCCCACGTTTGACGGGTTCGCCACTCCCTCAAGTACGAGCACCCGCTGGGCAGCGGGGATGACCGTGGCGGGGTCTGGGTCGGGCGGTCTGTGAAACATGGCGAGCAGGTCGCGCACGGCGCCAAACCCGGTGAGCGACTGGATCTCGTGGGGGGTCAGGTGGACGACCGGACATCCCAGGTCGGGCGGCGCCTTTGTGTATTCGGTGTTCACCATCAGCGCCTTGGGCACGTGCCCCGCGGCCTGCGTGCGCTCCACCAGCCGCACGCCCTCGGCCAGGAACACGGCGCCGTCACCCGCCGGTGGTGGACGCCGCAGGCGCGACTCGTGACCGCGCAGGTCGCGGAACATCTCCATGAGGGCGGCGCGATCGGTCATCGGGGGTCATCTTCGCGTAACCAGCGTGTGTAATGTCGCCGCCGTGACCTCCCCGGAAACCCCGACACCGAACGACGCCCCTCCGGATGATGGGCGCCTCGGCCGATTGGGCCGTTTCTGCGCGCGACACCACTGGTGGATTATCGGTGCGTGGGTCATCGCGCTCATTGCCATTGGCCTCACCGGGCAGTCGCTCGGAGGCCAGGCCGACGACACGGTGAGTCTGCCGGGGGTCCGGTCGGCCGAAGGGCTCAGCATCATCCAGGAGGCCTACCCCGGTCAGGGCGCATCACAGGGGATCGTGGTCGTCTATTCACCCACCACTCCTGTGACCTCGCCGAGCGCGAAGGCCGCTATTGCCCTTGGATCAGTCCGCCTGAAGAAGGTGCCCGGGGTCCTCTCTGTGACTGGTCCACAGATTTCTCCCGACCAGCACATCGCGCAGTTCGTGGTGCAGTGGTCCACACCACCGCAGGACCTTGGAACGGCGAATCTCGACGCGTTGCAAGATGCGTCCGCCCCGCTCCGCGCCGCCGGTCTGACCGTCGAATACGGCGGCTCGCCCGCAATGCAGGCCGAGGCCGATGCCCCCGATTACTCGGTGCTGGTGGGCGTGCTGGCTGCGATGATCATCTTGCTTCTGGCATTCGGGTCGGTCATCACGATGCTCATTCCCGTGGTGGGGTCGCTCATCGCCGTGGCGATGACCGCGACCATCCTGATCGTGCTCGAGTCATTCGCTTCCATCAGTTCCGTGGGGCTGGCCATCGCCACCATGATCGGCTTGGGGGTCTCGGTCGATTACGGGTTGTTCGTGCTGACGCGCCACGACCAGCAGATGGCCGCGGGGATGCCCGTGGAACGGTCCGTCGGCCTCGCGGTCGCCACCGCCGGCCGTGCGGTCATCATCGCCGGTGGCACGGTTGCCATCGGCGTGCTGGGGTTGGCAATCGCGCAGGTGCCCTTGGTCACCCGTATGGGCCTGTGCGCCGCGCTGTCGGTGCTGGTGGCGGTCACCGCAGCCCTCACCTTGCTGCCCGCAGCGCTCGGCCTGGTGGGCACCCGCCTCTCGGGATGGCGCATTCCAAAGATCACGCGCCCGGGCCCGGTACAGCTCGAGGGTGCCGACGGCAAGCCGCATGGCTGGGCCCGATGGTCGCTCATGGTGACCCGTCGCCCATGGCCCTTCCTGGCCGGCGCACTTGCCATCCTCATCCTGCTTGCAGTCCCGCTGTTCTCGATTGATCTCGGCATGGTCGACTCGGGCAGCGACCCGAAGAGCAGCACCACCTACAAGGCATATGGCCTGGTTTCGAAGGGCTTCGGCCCCGGTTCCAACGGACCGATTGAGGTCGTGCTGTCGGGCCCCAACGCGCAGGCCTCGGCCGCCGCGGTTGCCGCGGCCGCGAAGAAGATGCCCGACGTGGCTGGCACCATCGGACCGCTTCCGTCGCCCACTCACCCGGTATCACTCGTCACTGTGGTGCCGCAGAGTGCTCCGGCAAGTCAGGCCACCGAGACGCTCATTACGCAACTCGAGAGCGCCTTGCAACCGGTCGCAGGTGCGGGCACACAGGTGTATGTCACCGGCACCACGGCTGTGGGAGCGGAGCTTGCCGCCAAGGTCGCCGCACGCCTGCCGTGGTTCATCGGTGTGGTCATTCTCATCTCGTTCATCTTGCTGATGATCGAGTTCAGGTCGCTGTTGGTGCCGCTACAGGCGGCGATCATGAACTTGCTGTCAGTAGGTGCCGCCTTCGGGGTGGTGGTGTTCGTGTTCCAGGAGGGGCACGGGCTGTCGCTCATCGGGGTGGACCAGCCGGTATCCATCGAGTCGTGGGTGCCGCTGATGATGTTCGCCATTCTGTTCGGGCTCTCAATGGACTACGAGGTGTTCCTTCTCTCGCGCATCCGTGAGGGCTGGATGGCCACTGGCGATCCGCACAAGTCGGTGGCCCTCGGTCTGGCCGGCACCGCACGGGTCATCAGCGCGGCCGCACTGGTGATGGTGTGCGTGTTCCTGGCCTTTGTGCTCGAGCCCAACGTGGTGGTGAAGATGCTGGGCGTGGGCCTGGCCACCGCCGTACTGGTGGATGCCACGGTGGTGCGCCTCATGCTGGTACCGGCCGTCATGATCCTCGTGGGCAAGGGCAACTGGTGGCTGCCCAAGTGGCTCGATCGGATTCTTCCCACATTGAAGGAGCCGGGAGAGGGCTGACCGACCGTGCGCTCGCGTGATCCGGCATCGGAAATCACGCAGCGTGGATCGGGGGATTTACCCATGTGCGCGGACGATTGCCGTCGTACCGTCGTGGAATGAATCTGACCGCAACCCTTCTCGCCGATGCGGGGTCCGACCCGGGCCGTCTTGTGCTGGTGGGCGATTCCGGTCCTGTGGGGCTTCGCGATCTCGGCGACCGGATCCGAATCGCCTCTGCCGTGCTGGCAGCCCACGGCGTGCGCGCAGGAGATGTGGTGGCGCTTGCCTTGCCCGACCGCCCCGCATGGATCGCGGCATTTCTGGGAATCGCCCGCATCGGGGCGATCGCGGCGCTCGTGGGGGAGGGCATGGGCTCCGGTGGTGCGAATGACCTCATCGCCCGTGCGGGCGCCCGGACGCTCATCACCGAACGCGATGACCTCATCTGTGCTCAGGTCTTGAGGATGCGCGACCTGCGGGAGGCGGGGGCTGCATCCGACCCGGGCTCCCGCGACATGTTGCATGGCGATCCTCTTTACCTCCTCGCCACCTCTGGATCAACGGGTCCATCGAAGTGGGTTGTGCACGTGCACGGCGACATCCCTTCCTGCATCGCCACCTATGGGCGACGGGTGCTCCGCATGGGTCCCGGAGATGTGACGTGGTCGGTTGCCTCTCTGGCAACGAGTTACGGACTCGGCAACTCCCTGTACTTCCCAATCGGAGCGGGCGCTGCGGCATGGCTGGGGGGCGATCGCGACCCTGCGGGCGCGGCGCACGCCTGCCAGGAGGGTGGGGTGAATGCGATGTTCGGGGTCCCCACGTTCTGGGCTCGACTCGCCCGGCACATTTCCGAGGGCCGCGTGCCCGCCGATGCATTTGCTGCGGTGGGACTGGCGGTATCCGCCGGGGAACATCTCCCTGAGGCGGTGTGGAGAGCGGTTGAGGCCACGACCGGCATGCGCCTGGTCAATGGGCTCGGGTCATCGGAGGCAACCAACCTGTACCTGTCGGACCGTCGCGGATCGCCGCGTCCCGGGCATGTGGGCTGGCCGGTGCCGGGGTACGACGTGTGCATTTCGGGATCGGACGGTCCGGCCGTGGGTGATGAGGGCGAACTGCTGGTACGCGGACCCACAGTGATGCGCGGGTATCTCGACGATCCAATCGCCACCGAACGTGCGCTGGAGAACGGCTGGCTGCACACCGGCGATGTGGTGCGGCGTGAGGCCGACGGCCGTTACCGATTTGTCGGCAGGAGCGACGACGTGTTCAAGGCCGGGGCGCTCTGGGTTGACCCGCTCAAAGTACAGGCGGTGCTCCTGGACGATCCAGAGGTGCATGACGCCGTGGTCCTCGGGGCCGAGGACAGCAACGGAGTGACCCGCCTTGTGGCGGTCGTCGTGGCTGAGGCCACCCCGGATCTGGTGACCAGGCTCATTGGCGCCTGTCGCGACCGGCTCGAGCCACATCTGGTCCCACGACTCATTCTCACGACTGACGTACTGCCCGCAACGCCATCGGGCAAGGTACGACGCGACGCGATTCGCGAGATGTTCACATCGGCGCTGAGCGACAGGAGTGTCGCATGAGCGTTGACCAGGCGGTGCGCGATCGTTGGAACAACTGCGGGTGGTATCAGCTCACCGCACTCCGGGTGCAGGAGGCGGACGACGACGGGAGCCGGTTCACCATGGCCATCGGCCCGGAGCATCTGCAGGCCTATGGCACCGCCCATGGCGGATCGATCGCGGGCCTGCTGGATGCCGCAATGGGGCTCGCCATTATTGGGCGCCTCGAACCCGATGAGGGCTGCGCAACCATCGAGATGAAGCTCAACTTCATGGCCCCGGTTATGCCGGGCGAGGTCACCGCCACGGGCCGGGTCATCACCATGGGGCGTCGCATCGTGGTTGCATCAGCCGACGCCGTGCTTGGCGATGGGCGCATCGCCGCAACAGCGCTCGGGACCTTCAGCCGGTTCGCAGAGGCGGCGGCATGAGCGCCGACCTCACCCGGCTCGACGGTCGCGTGGTGCTGGTCACCGGCGGGGCCGGGGGTATGGGCCGTGCGATCGCCCAACTGGCTGCAGCTCGCGGCGCGAGGGTGGCCATCATGGACCTGCCGCCGGGTGCGGATGATGCCGTGGCGTTGAGCGGTGCCGAGATGGGGGTGGCCACCGATGTGACCGACCACCATGCGGTGGAGGCCGGAGTGCGGTCGGTGCGCGCCGAGATGGGCAGCATCGACGTGCTGATCAACGGCGCTGGGTGGGATAGCCCTGCGCTCTTTGCCGATACCGATCACACCCTGTGGCAACGCTTGGTGGCCATCAACTATCTGGGTGTGCTCGCGGTCACCCACGCCGCCCTCCCGGCGCTTCGTGAGGCCGGCGGATCGGTGGTCTCAATCTCATCCGATACGGCACGCGTGGGCGGGTGGGGAGAGGCCGTGTACGCGGGTGCGAAGGGTGCGGTGGTGGCGTTCAGCAAGTCGCTCGCGCGCGAGGAGGCCCGCTATGGCGTGCGGGTCAACTGCGTGTCACCGGCGGTCACCGATACCGCGTTCAAGGATGCGCTCGAGGCGGATCCGGTGGGGAAGAAGATCGTGGAGGGCGCAGTGCGCGCCACGCCCATGCGACGTACTGGGCGCCCGGACGAGGTGGCCGAGGCCGTGCTGTTCTTGGCGTCCCCGGCCGCGGGGTTCGTTACCGGGCAGGTGCTGTCGGTGAGCGGCGGGGTGGCCATGTAGCCACCCCGCCGCTCACCGGGAGTCAGTCCGCCCCGCGCGGTGGCAGCGAAGGCGTGGTGCGCAGGATCTTGGCGGCCCAGACGGGCAGCCACCAGTTCCAGCGCCCGAACAGCGACACCAGTGCAGGCACCAACAGCGCGCGCACCACAGTGGCATCCAGAAGGATCCCTGCTGCGAGGCCCGTGGCGAAGATCCGCACGGTTGTCTCCGGGGTTGCACCCAGGGCGATGAAGGCCATAAACAGGATGAGCGCGGCGCTGGTGACCAGGCGCCCTGTTCGTCCGATGCCCACCACGATGGCACCGGTGTTGGACCCCTTCGCGTCGAACTCTTCGCGCATGCGACTGAGGATGAACACCTCGTAGTCCATGGACAGGCCGTAGAGAAACGCGAACACCATCAACGGGATCCAGGCGTCAATGGCTCCGGTTGCAGGGGTATTCCAGATGGTCTCGGAAAGGTTCCCCTCCTGCCACACCCACACCATGATCCCCCACGCGGCGGCCACCGACAGCACGTTCAGCAGCACGGCCTTGAGCGCGAGCAGCAGCGACCTGAACTCGCGCGCCAGGAAGATGAAGGTGACGATGGCGATGAGGGCGATCATCAGCGGGAACGAGCCGTAGACCGCCGAGATGAAGTCGCGGTTCTGGGGTCCGAGACCACCCACCTGCGGAGATTCGGGGAGCGCCGCCGCGGCGTCGCGCACCGCGCCGATGGCATCGCGCCCCGCTGCCGTGGAGCCGTCTGCATTGGGGACCACATCAATGATCGATGTGGCGCCGTTGCTCCATTGAGGCACCTTCGGTGCGGGTGCTACCGCGAGGCGGATTCCAGGGACGGCCGCCAGGGCGGTGGCGGTGGCGGCTGCTGTCTCCGGAGTGGCGAGTACCTCCATTGGGGTGAGCGTGCCGTCACCCATTCCTGCGCTGTGCAGATCGTTGAGCGCTGTGGCGGCCGGCCCGGGATTGGCGAGCGACGTCGCCGATGGCTGGCCCACCACGATGTTGAGGGCGGGCACGAGCAGCAGGCCCAGAATTGCCACGCCCACGATTGCCGCGATCCAGCGATGGCGCACGACCAACCTGGCCCAGGCGCTCCAACCGCGGCTGGCGTTGGCCTCCTTGCGAATGCGCGGCCACTCCAGCTTGGTGCCCACCTTGGAGAGGATGACCGGCAGCAGCGTGAGGGCAACAAGCACGCTCACGACGGGAATCAGGAGCCCGCCGTATCCGATACTGCGCAGGAAGGGCACGGGAATGACGACAAGCGCGGCCAGCCCGATTGCCACGGCGGCTCCCGATACGAGTACCGCACGACCGGCCGTCTTCATGGTGCGCACGATTGCTTCGTCGCCCTCGGCTCCAAGTGCGCGTTCCTCGCGCCATCGGGTGACCACCAGCAGGGAGTAGTCAATGGCCACTCCCAATCCGATGAGCGACACCAGGAACTGCACGATGAACGAGACATCGGTCAAGCGTGCGAGACCGTTGATGATGAGGAGCGTGGATGGGATTGCCACGATGGCCATGAGCAGCGGCACGAGGGCGAGGAACGACGCAAACACGAATGCGAGCACCAGGAGGGCTCCCACGCCCCCAATCAGCACCTCGACGAGCAGGCTGGGACCATTGCTACTGCCACCGTTACCCGACAGCAGTGCGATGCCAGTGAGCTGGATGGGCTGGCCGGCCACCGTGGTCGAGTCGAGCGCGGCGGTGATCTTGGGATACGACACCGGCTTCAGGTCGAAGCCCGGGATGACGGGTGCATAGATGTAGGCGAACGTGGTGCGGCCGTCCGGCGAGATGAAGCGTGGGTCATGGGTGCCGGGGTAGCCCACCACGCGGATGTCCGGGCCCGCCTTCCGCACCGAGTTCAGCGCCCGCGCCAGCTGTGCCTCAGTGGCTGGTGCGGTAATCGACGAGCCCTCTGGCAGCTTGACCACCGCCACCAGCGGTGCGGAGATTCCACCATTGCCGTACTGCTGCAGCAGGGCTTGGTTGGCCTCGTATCCCGGCTGCCCGGGTAGTGAGAAGTCCTTTGACAGCACACCGGAGAGCCCCGGCGCGGCGATGAAGCCGATGACGGTCACCACGGCCCAGAACGCCACCACCATCAACTTGTGGCGCAACACCCATCGCGTCAGATTCTCCACGTGCCTCATCCCCCGGCGTCGTTACCGACGGGCAACCTAGTCGGTGTATCGGGCCACCGCGTGTGAGTACCGGCCATGCTGCAGCTCGGCAGCAGGCCGACCACCAACGGGGAGAGGGCGACATGGACGACGAGCGCACCCGCGACGAGATCCACGCCGATGGCGTGAAGAGGGTGAAGGAGATCCTCGGGCCCAAGGCCGAAGAGTCCCTGGCGACCCTCGGCGAGTTGGGCGACCGCATTATTGCGACGATCTACGGCGACATCTATGGCCGCCCAGGCCTCGGCGTGCGCGAGCGCCAGATCGCCACACTCTCAATGCTTATGGCGATGGGAGGCAAGGACCGCCAGGTGAAGGTGCACATGCGCGCGGCCCTGCGCGTGGGCATCACCGAAGACGAGCTGCGGGAGCTGGTCATCCAGTTGGCGTCGTATGCGGGTTTCCCGGCGGCCATCAATGCACAGGCGCAGTTGAACGAGGCACTGGCCGAAGAAGCGGGCTGATCTCGCAACGCATGTTGTGAGGATGCGGGCACTCGGGGGCGAATGAGAACCCGACATGTTCCGCCGCCGCGCCCTCATCACCCTCATCAGCCTCATCGCCGTGTGCACCACCACCGTGGTGCCCGGCGCGGCATGGGCTGCGCGCGACGTCACAAGTCTGAAACAGCGGGCAGCGGCATTCGAGGCGCGGAGCGCGCACCTTGACGCCCTGGCCGGGGAGGCCGCATCGCGACACAACCTCGCGATGGACCGTGTGCAGCGGGCGCGCGACGACGCCGCACAGAGCCGCCGTGCGCTTGCGACAAGCCGCAGCGCCCTGATGTTGGCGGGCGAGCGGCTTTCGGAGCGCATCAGCACGTTGTACCGCCACCCCGACCCCGGGCTGGTTGAGGTCATCGTGTCGAGCGGATCGATAAGCGACCTCATGGCCGGGACTGAGGCCCTGCGGGCGGCGGCCACCGACGACGCCCGTCTGGCAGTGACCATGCGCCGTCGAAGCGCCGAATTGGCAGCCGCGCAGGATCGACTGGCGCGCGCGATCGTCACGGCGCGCGCCGGGGAGCGTGAGGCATCCCGCGAGGCGGCCCGCGTGAAGGGGCTGGCGAAGGCGCAGCGCATGCGGCTTGAACAGGTACGTGGCGACCTCCGGGCCGAGCTGCGGGTCCGTCGGGCGGGCACCACGCGCGCCGCTGCCTCGGTGGGCACCAGCGACCCCGTGCTGGCAGCACCCGGTACCGAACCGGTATTTCCCGTGGCCGCCCCCACCACGTTCAGCGACGACTGGCTGCAGGCGCGCGGCGGCGGTCGCCTGCACGAAGGTATTGACCTGATGGCAGCGATGCAGGCACCCATCGTCGCCGTGGTGACGGGCACCGTGATGCGACCGGGCAATACGCCTATGAGCGGCAACCGTCTGTGGGTGCGGGGTGCCAACGGCGATGAGTACTTCTACTGCCACCTCGATAGCTTCGCGGATATCACCCGTGATGGTGCGTCGGTGAAGGCGGGTGACGTGGTGGGCTACGTCGGGATGACCGGCGATGCACAGGGCACCGTGCCGCACCTGCACTTTGAGATCCATCCCGCTGGTGGTGGTCCAATCAGGCCCTACCCGCTGGTGTCGGCCTGGCCCCGCGTGGGTTGATCCGCTGCACGTCGGTCGCCGCGCGCGGCCACGCTACCCTCTCTGCGATGACGCACCCGCATGAGCAGCCGCCACAACGAGAGAGTCGCGAACAGATCGTGGCCCGGGTCGCCGCCCAGCAGGAGGGGCTCCATCCCAACCCGGAGTATTCGCAGGTGGCGCGCCGCCGACTCTGGGTCATCGGCCTCACCATGGTGCCGTTCAGCCTCGTGATCGGGTGGCTGATCGGCCTCGCCCTCGATTGGCCTGTGCTGCTGTGGGTGTGGGTGGGGCTGGGCATCAGTCTTGGGGTCTTCTATGTGGCCTACGTCATCTTCGCCGAGCGCGACGACGGGGTGATTCAACGCGAGCTCGACGAGGCCCGTGCACAACGGGAAGGCGGGGCGTGATGCAGATCGGCATCTACTCATTTGGCGACGCGACGCCAAATCCGGCGACCGCGCGGCGACCCGATGAGGGGCAGCGCATTCGCGAACTGGTAGAGGAGATCGTGCTGGCCGACGAGGTGGGCCTCGACATCTTTGGCGTCGGCGAGCACCATCGCCCGGACTTCCCGGTGTCGTCACCCGCCATTGTGTTGGCTGCCGCCGCCGTTCGTACCTCGCGCATCCGGCTCACCAGTTCAGTCACTGTGCTGTCGTCAGACGATCCGGTGCGGGTATTCCAGGACTTTGCCACGCTTGATCTTCTGAGCGAGGGTCGCGCTGAGATCATGGCCGGGCGTGGATCGTTCATCGAGTCATTCCCGCTCTTTGGATACGATCTCGCCGAGTACGAGTCGCTCTTTCTCGAGAAACTCGATTTGCTGCGGCAACTCAACGATGAGCCGGTGGTGACGTGGAGCGGACGCCATCGCGCTCCCATTGAGGGCCGCGCCGTGTACCCGCGCCCCCAGCAGGACCACCTGCCCATCTGGGTTGCCGTTGGTGGCACGCCGCAGTCGGCGGTGAACGCAGCCATGCGCGGACTGCCCATCAACATCGCCATCATCGGTGCCGCCGCGCAGCCATTTATCCCCTTCGTCAACCTGTACCGCGAGGCACTGGAGGCGTCGGGGTTCGATCCCGCGACGGTGCCGGTGGGAATCGGATCGCATGGCTTTATCGCCGATACCTCGCAGAAGGCTGCCGACATCTCTGCTCCCGGGCTCATGGCCGCCATGAACCAGATCGGGCGCGAGCGTGGGTGGGGGCACGAGATCGACAGACCTGGGTTCGACCGCATGCGCGAGCCCCACGCGGCCCTGATGGTGGGAGCCCGG
>Ga0214919_10011741_pt1 | contig 10884 bp, 24 predicted proteins | sample LL1503_MetaG_FD_177994 | JGI IMG/M metagenome (GOLD analysis project Ga0214919, IMG submission 177994) | Freshwater microbial communities from Lake Lanier, Atlanta, Georgia, United States - LL-1503 | ecosystem: Environmental > Aquatic > Freshwater > Lake | place: USA: Georgia | collected...
AAAGGTGTGAGAAGAGATCTCCACAATACACTAAAAATTATTTACTTGCAACACTTGTTTTTATTGCTATAGTTTCCCATATTAAAATGCAGAAAGCATAAATAAACAAACAAAAAGGAGAAGAAATGGCAGACCCAGCAAAGTATAAATCAGTATCTGTACCAATGGAAATATATAAAATTTTAGTATTTCTTGGTGATGGTAAATTAACGGATGCTAATTTAACTATAAGTAAAACAATAGAAGTATTAGCAAAGAAAGAAGCTAAATCAAAAGGATATAAAAATGGACACTCAAAATAGAACTCATAAAATTATTTGTCATGATTGTGGTGGCAATGGTTATCGTAAAGATTGTTATGGTGAAGTATATCAATGCAAGAACTGTAAGTCTCAAGGTGAAATAGAGTTTACAGAAGAAGAAATGTTAGAAAACATTGATGATGCAGGAGCTATAGTATGAAAAGAAAAATATCTGGCTATTACGGTTATTGGTGTCCTATCAAAAAGAAACGTGTGTTTAAAACTTTGTATGAAAAAACAAAATGACTCAAACAGTTATAAATATAGTTTATGCTGAAATTACTGCAATAGTTGTGATGTGCATAATAATTTATTTACTATATCTTAATAGAAAATGAATATATTTCATTTAGATAAAGAACCAGAAATTTGTGCAAAATATCATTGTGACAAACATGTTGTTAAAATGATTCTTGAAACTGCACAAATGTTATCTACTGCCTACCAAAAACATTTTGGTGTTAACGATAAATTATATAAAATAGCTTATCCAAAACATCCAATGACTTTGTGGGTGGGTGAATCAAAAGAAAACTTTTTATGGACAATGGACTTAATGAAAAATTTATTATTTCAATATACTTTAAGATATAAAAAAATTCATGCATCTTATCGTGTATATGAAACATTAAAATCTTTAGACATAACTAATTTTTCATCTTCTGGTTTTACTAAACCACCTTTATGTATGCCAGATACATACAAAGTTGAAGATTATATTCAATCTTATAAAAACTATTATGTAGCTGAAAAAAAATCTTTTGCTAAATATACAGCAGTTAACATACCAGAGTTTATGTTATGAAACGTGGACCAAATGATTTAGATGAAATTATTAATCGTTTAAAAAAAGAAAACAAAAGGTTGAAGAAATGTCTGAAAGAACAAAAAAGAAAATAGGTAGTATTGTAATTCACGACGTAGTGAAATATTGGATTGAACCTAAAAAATATGGTTATGAAATACGTATTTTGGATGAAGCTGAAGATTTAACTACGATTGAATGTCATATGAAGAAAAAAAATATACCTAATGACGAAAAAAGATAAAAAAGAATTAGAACTTGAAATAATATACGGAGAACTATTTGATAAAATGGTTGAACTTGTTTTAAGGACTAATGAACCACAGATGGTTGCATCTACTATGATGGCGCAGGCAATGCGTTTATATAAAACTGTATTTAAACATGATGGAGAATTTAAAGAAGCTATGGAAACCATTATGAAACAATCTGATACTATTAAACCTTTTAATCATACCACCTTACATTAAATGAGTGATCAATTAAAATTATTTCCTGAAGAAATTATTTATAATGATATTGAATCATTTGATATTTCTAATATTCCTGAAGATACGTGGAGAAAAAATTTTAAAAAATTTAGTGATATACAAAAAGACACTTATTACATTTATAAAACAGGAGGAATAAATCCTTATATGGAAGATAAAGGACCTATATTTCCTTATGTACAAAACAAAAAAACAGGAAAAATTTTAGCAATAGGTTCAACTGCAACAGATCATTATCCTAGATTTGCTGTTCCTGGTTATGGACTTCGAATTCATAGAGTTGCTGCTCAATCTTTTATACCTAATCCTTTAAATTTAACTGATGTAGATCATATTGATGGAAACATTATGAACTATGCTTTAAATAATTTAAGATGGGTTTCAAGGTCAGAAAACATGAGAAAAATCAACAGAAATGATCCTAGATATTTAATACGACAACTTAAATTAAAAGAATCAGGAAGTGGATACTATTAATGACTAAAGAAAATAAAAAATGAAACACAATCCTAAATTTATATATCCTACTTCAACACGAGCATCTGTCGATGGTCATCGGCACTATGATTTAGGCACCGCTAAATTACCATCGGTAACAACGATTCTATCTAATACACAGCCACCCGAGAAAATGAAAGCACTTGCCGAGTGGAAGTTAAGAGTAGGCGAAGTTGAAGCAGCGCGGATCGTGGATAATTCTGCAACGCGTGGAACGGCTATGCACAAAATAATAGAAAGCTTTTTAACTGGTCAATATCACTTAGATTTAACTGATATTGGTCGTAATGCTCATACTATGGCTCAAACCATCATAGATAACGGATTAAAGAATAAAATCACAGAATTTTATGGCATGGAAGCTACCTTATATTATCCTGATTTATATGCAGGTGCGACTGATTTGATATGTCAGCATCTTGGAAAGGACTGTATTATTGACTTTAAACAAACCAATAAACCTAAAAAACGAGAATGGATTGAAGATTATTTTATTCAAGTTGCAGCTTATGCAATGGCCCATGACCATGTTTATAGAACTGAAATTGACAAATGTATTATTATGATGTGTGATCCAAACAATGTTTATCAAGAATTTGTTATTAGAGATTATGAGTTAAAAAATTATAAACACAAATTTTTAAGAAGACTTGATCAATACTACAATCAGAAAAAATAATGTCTAGAGATCCTGTTAAACAAAGAGCTTATAGCAAAAAATATTATCATAAAAATAAAGAAAAAAATAAAGAAAAAAATAGAAAAAGATCATTACTTTGGGCACAAAACAATAGACAACGAAGTGTTGAAAATGCCAGAAAATATTATGTTAACAATAAAGAAAAAAAAATAAAAAAAATAATTGCTTACCAAAAAATTAAATTCAAAACAGATCTTAATTGGATTTTGAAAAAAAGATTAAGAACTAGAATATGGCATGCTTTAAAAGGAGAAACTAAATCTAAAAGAACTATAGAATTATTGGGTGTTCCTCATATGGATTTTTTTAAAACATGGATAGAATGTAAGTTTAAAGATGGAATGACGTGGGAAAACAAGCACTTATGGCATATTGACCATGTAATACCTTGTTCACATTTCGACTTGACAAAACCTGAAGAACAGGCAAAATGCTTCCACTATACAAACTTACAGCCCTTATGGGCCAGCGAAAATCTGTCAAAAGGAAACAGAATAAGCTAAAAATCAACTAACATTGCAGGAGGAATACGTGAATAATTTAAAACATTATGTACTGTATCTAATAACGGTTCTGATCTGGTTATTTATTGTATTATTCGTTGTGTTTTCTGAACCCGCCTTTGGCTACAAGAACAACAAAGAATTTGTCCAATCGGTCAATAAATGTGCGGATTATTTAGATAAAAAGTATAAAAAAGAAGAAAGAATACCTAGAAAATTACTACTTACACAGGCGGCTTTAGAATCTAATTATGGTCGCAGTCGTTATGCTATTGAAGGAAACAACTTAATGGGTATCTATCAATTTAAAAATTTACATACCGGCATGGCACCTAGCCAGAACCCAAATGCGTCGTTTAGAGTGGCTAAATTTAAATCTAAATGCCATTCTATTGAATATTATATAAATCTATTAAATACGAAAGATGCTTATAAATCTTTTAGAAATGAACGCGAATTACAGTCTAAACTGCGTATTAATGATGTTAATCGCTATTTTAATTTACTATATAATTATTCTACTAACCCTGAATATCCACAACTGTTAAAAAGAACTTATAGAGAACTTGTTGAAATGGGGTTTTAATGTGGGGTTTTTAGGCCCCACACCGTTTGTTTACTCGTCGTCTTCGTCTTCATCCTCGTCATCTGACCAGTCTTCTGGTTCATCTTGTTCTTGGATGTCGTTTATTCTATCCTCTAATAGATCTAACTGAGCTCTAATATCCTCTAGAATATCTTCGATTGATTGTTTTTTCTTAGCCATGCTGAATTACCCCCTATCCGCGATTCGCTAATACCAGATCATTGTGGCAGGTCAATGATAAACCTCTACTCCCCCTGACGAGAGCTTCTACTCCCCCTGACGAGAGCTTCTACTCCCCCTGACGAGAAAATAGCGGAAAATGGAGCGCGGAGCGTGGATCGTTGATTTATATGACTTTTTTAACGCCACCAAAGCCACCATAAGTGGAGGTTTGGGGGGTCAATTAAAAAATATTTTTGAAAAAAAAAGTCGTGGCGGCGTGGCGTCGTGGCGTTTTGTTGTATACCAACGGTTTTAGCGTTTTTGACAAAAAGACGCCGTGGCGAATCGTTGGTATTGGCTACTGTTCGCTTGGCGTTCTCATCATTTTACGCCATTTACACGTACTCGGCTACGCGACCCCCTTTTTTATTTTTGAAAACCAATTGACCCCCTAAAATTCCCCTTATATAAAAATAGAATAATGCAAATAAAGGATTTCAAAAGAATTAGATTACATTGGATTGATATCTTAGGTGATACTGCTTGGGCTGATACTGATGAATTTAATGAAATGGAATGTAGTACTTGCGTTAGTGAAGGATATCTGTTTTACTCAGATCAGAATAAAATAATGACTTTTGCTTCTTATGAAGCTGAAGATGGAGAAATAATTAGTTATGGCGACAGAAATGTCTATCCTATTGGATGTGTTAAAGAGATCGAATATCTCTAGTTGTATATACAAAACAAATTTTGGGTGTTTGTTGTTAGAACAATGTAGATGTAAATAAAATGGAACTAGGTGGATTAATTTTATATATTTTATTAATTATAATAGGCATTGCCTATATGATTGACACGCATGACAGAAAGTAAAGCTATTCTTCTATTGCTAACTTTTCTTGTTGTTTATTTTGTTCTGAATTAATAGTTTCAAAATCAGTTTCAACTAATAGATCTTTGTGATCTTCTAAGATTTGTTTCATCTTTGCTTCTATCTCAGCAGGCGTTAAAGAATCTAATGTTCCATATTTAACAATTTTTTGGTCTATATATAAACCTGCAGCTTTACCTCTAGCAACTTCTGCATTGATTGCAGCACTCCAGGACCCAGATGCTTTTGATTCATCTCTAAGTTTTGCAAGTTCAGCTATATGTCTTTCAAAAGTAACTTCATGTTTCTTTTGCATTTCTTCTCTAAGTTCACCAATGTATTTAACTACTAATGGAGATATCTTTGGATTAGTTAATTCATGAGCAGCTTGTCTTGGTCTTGTTGTATAACCTGCTTCCATTGCACATTCAGTTTTAGTCTTTCTACCCTCATTAAAAACTAATAACTCTGCAAATTTTATTTGTCGTTCTGTTAATTTTGCTGGAATACCCATGACTTGACGTATATCGTAACTTGTAGTACAAATCAATTGTTGCTTATTCATATTTGCAACTTTTTTTTTGTTATATAGTGGGGTCGGCTTACGAGAAGATGATTGATCATGCCTTCAGATACTGGGCCCCATTTAAAAAGGTGATATGATACACGGAAAAACATTATTATCAGTATTAGAAAAATTTATTAAAAAATCTGAAGTTGCAGGCAATGCAAGAATACAAGTTCAAATGCCTAATGGAGATTTGCACGACATTACAGAAATAAAATTAATGGAAAACATGTTAATTGGTAATACTGAAACCCATAGAATTGTTTTAAAAACTGAAAAAGAAAAACATAAAATGTCTAAAGTTATCCGTTCGAATCAGATAGTTTAGTACGATGAAACCTGAGTCAAAATTTTGGCAGGTTGTTAAGAAAAATACTCCTGAAATTAAGTGGACTAGATTGGAATCTTGGGCATCGTTCGGTGTTCCAGATTTATTGGGATATCACGATTCTTGTGCATTTTTTATGTGTGAGCTGAAGATTGCACGGAACAGAAAAGTACATATGTCGCCTCATCAAATCCTATTCCATCGCACCATGACAAAGCGTAACTTTATCCTAGTAAAAGCCGACGCTCCTCGTTCCGTAAAACTTTTTCCATCATCCGCGGTCAGCGATTCGGGGCTCGTGCTTGATGACGCGCTTGCTTGTGCGCTTGATGACTGGTCCGCGATTAACGCTTGCTTGCTCGCGCGCTAGCTTGAGCGCTCGCTTGCTCGCGCTTGTGCTTTTTGGCGATACGCGAAGCGTGGGTTGGCGGGCCTGAAAATTGGGAAGACAAGCCCATGTTAGTGTTTACCATATGCAATGTTAGGAATTGATTTGTCCCAACATGCTCTGCAGCTCAAACATTTGTTGTCTTGTTCGGCTGCAGGGCAGGTCTTTCCTTCAGTGACTACAGTTGAAGTCCACGGCCAGGAACTCGGAGGAGCGCCGTCGACTTTGGTTGCTGAAGCTCGTATAATTAAATTAGCTGGAACCTCTTCGGGTTTCACCTGAGCCAATATTCCCGCTTCACGGGTCGGCATCCAGTGATTAACATCCGGTGTTAACAGACATACAGCAAAGATTTTCTTAAGATGATCAAGTGATTGTATATCTCCAGAGTCGTGCCAGCGGAACCATTTAGACTTGTGGCGTAAAATTTGCGCAGCCATTGCCTGGACCCATCGTGGATCGTCAATTGCGTTTAATCTTTTGTATTGAGCTTCTTGTACGTTCGGGAACACGTAACATCCTTTAAGAGCGTAGCAGCCATGACAGACAGTCCCTGGAATCTTTGCAAGCTTAGCTCCAGTCTTGCATTCTTTTGCAGGTATACCGTACGCCCATCCAGGCATCTTTGAAGGTTTTGATAAGGTCCCTGTAATACTATCTAAATCTTTTACTTTCATATATCCCATATAATCTTATAATACTAATTTGTCAAGCTTGAGCGCTCGCTTGCTTGCGCGCTTGCTCGTTCGCTGTTTTCTTGGTGTCGTCCGAATGCTTTCGTGTCAACGCTCCGCGATGCGCTGGCAGCTGGACCGGGGGCAGGGGCTTTTGGCCCCTGCTTTGAATTTTTGTTACCAGCTACAGTCATAGCCAATATCTTTACCTAATTTTAATTGTTCTTTTGCCCATTTAATAAATTGTTCATCTTGGGCTTTATATTCTTTAACTTGTTCTTCTTGGAACTGCTGTCCCCAAAAGAAACCATCAGGAGCAAAAAAATCATAGTAGTTAGATTTAAATGCTTCTTCTAGTTTTTCTATTAACTCTAATGTTAATTTAACTCCGCCTTGTCCACCATTAAAACCTAGATGTTGCAGTTCGGAATTATGTTTTATTTTTTTATCTTTGTTTTGATAATCAAATGCTATTGACATAAATTGTTGCAGTCTTGCATGTTTACGCCAATAGAACTCTTCGTGTACCTCACCGTTGCTGTCACGAAAACCAGCGTATTGGTCTAGTCCCATATATACTCCTCTGTTAGTTTTTCTTTCTTTGGTGGCTGAGACTATTGCCCGTACAGCTGTAAGGAGCCCGTAGCGTTGTACCAGCCACTATTTAAATACTATCACTTTCCACGCTTCGTGTACATGCGACATATTGTCGCAGGCCTGCTCGCGACTTTGCTTGCAGGCCTACTAGAAACTAGAAAATCGTATGGCTTGGGGCGAATATTAATAACGTCGGTCTGCCTTTCCGTCCCTACTGTGTACACTGACCGTGTCTATAGCTTTACTCCCCTTCAAGCTAGGAAGATTATTCTCTATCCATACTAAATTATAAAAATATAGCAAAAATAATTTCTCTATATTTATTTATAATCTATATCCCATATAATCCTATTGACACCTATTGTCAAGTAGTGTAAATAAATAATTCTAACAAACAAAAGGAGTGAGTATGACTACAAGTAAGTTAAGACTAAATACTGAGATAAGAAAAAAAATTGGCAATTTAATTTTATCTCATTTTGAAAACGAACAAACACCTGAGTTGGAAGCATACAAATCAGCAAGAGAGGATATAGATACTGCATACGATACTGCATTTAAAATTGCGAGTGCTGTTGTAGTTAGAGCATATCCTAAAGATGATGTTGCAACATTACAAAAATTTAAAAAGAAATATGGAAATGCTTGTGATGTTGTCGCTAAAGACAGTTGTTTTTATTTTGCTAATACTGAAATGGCAACTGAAGATGAGGAAGAAAACAACGAACATTTTGATTTTAAAATGGACGCAAATATGTCTGGTAGATTTGGTGGACTTGATTTTGCTAACGCATACTTTAGAAATGAACTAAAGAGTGCTGGACTAAATCCTGAAATCAATATCCAACACCAAAACAATAGTAGCAATCCTCATCACACTCAAGAACTTGAAAAGATTAAAAAGTTTTTGGGATATAATGACGGAACAGGAATATTTGCACAATGGAAAGACAAATATAGTTTAGATGTAATTGGCACTAGCTATTGTCGTTCAAGAACTATTCCTTGCACAGCAAAAGAGTTTGAACAGATGAAAGCATTTTTAAATGCTAAACAAGTATTTGTTCAATCTCATTATAGTTGGGGAGAAGCAATACAGAAAGATATGCGAGACATAACTTTAGCATTGAAAGATTATAAATATGTTAAAGACGCAATCGATTTGTGTGGTGCTTTAGGTTTAGATGTTAATGAGAACGAACTGCAAAGAACTGCTGGAGTTTCATTAACTATCTACCAACCTGAAAATTTAGCTAGTCTGATTAAATCAAGACGAGTTAAACAAGATAATAAAGCTGTAATTGCACAGTTTAAAAAAGCAAGACAATCTGCAGTTGCATTAAATTAACGATTGACACTTATGGGATAATATAGTAATATTATCCCATAACTAACTAGAAAGAAAAATATGAACATAGATAAAGGAACTCAGTTTGTAGTTAGCTACATACCTGAAACAATCAACGGAGTAAAAAATACTGAAACAAAAGTTGTTCGTCGTTCTGCATTGTTTGATGACAAATCAAAAGTTTGGACTACAACAAAAGGCGAAACAGTTTTAACTTATTTTGATTTAGAAAGAAATGGATATAGAACTGCGAAAAACTTTATAATAACTTTGAGAGGATAATATGAAACATATTTGTCAAGGACCAAAGTGTCACACCTTTGATACGCAATCAAGAGTTCGAGGACCAAAAGGCAATAAAGTTTTAAGAACTCGAACAGCAAGATACGATATGAATGAAAGAACAGCGAACGATTGGGCATATCCTTGGGAGTATTATTTTTGCGACGAGCGATGCATGCAAAGTTGGTTAAGACAACATATGGACCAAATAATTAATTATGTTGGTATTAATACTAAACCACAAGAAACACCAATTGATATTGTAAAAGAAACAAGAAAAGATTGGTCTGGTAGAGAATATATAAATACAACTATAAAGTTATTGACCGAAACAACAGCTTAATATAAATTAACTAGTGAGTCGCCTAACCTTGTAATGTAAAGCGACTCACTAAACTAGAAAGGAAAACAATGCAGACAGTAAAATATAATGACATCGAATATAAAATTCCATTTGATGTTGATTTAACATTAGACCCACAAGATAAACTAATTGAGGTTGCGAATAGATTTAGCGGAGAGAAAACATTTCTTCCTTGGTTTGCTGTTGCAATCTATGATTTGATTATGGGAGCAGAACAATTCAACGATTATAAAACAGTGCAACAAGGTTGCGATTGGTTTGCTAGACATTTCCCAAAAGAATATATGGTATTGCTAGATTGATATTCTAGCATAGGTTGTGCGCGCTTCGCGGCGCGCATGCGCCTTTACTTGTTAAGCGCTTCGCGCTTCGTTGGCTCGCTAGCTGGCGGGCCCACCCACCCTTAACACATCCGCATCAGTAACCCGTTCGTGCTTGAAATCCGACGGGCCCACCCACCCCCACCCCCCTAAATCAGAAAAGGGGTCCCAAAACTTTACCCTTTAGACCTAGATTTAGACATTTAACCATGATAAATACATTTTAATAAAAAACATAAGGTGCAAAAAATTATAAAAAATTTTTATGAATTTGAAAACGATTGACTTGAATAAACTTCCGCCTGACAAGCGAGATGAGTTTATTCAATATGGATTATTATTAGATCAAAAGAAAAATCAAGAGAAAGTAGAAAAAGATTTTTTAAGTTTTGTAAAATCTGTTTGGCCAGATTTTGTTGAAGGTAAACACCATAAAAAAATTGCTGACCAATTTAATCGTCTAGCAGAAGGAAAGATTAATAGATTAATTATCAATATGCCGCCAAGACATACGAAGTCTGAGTTTGCATCTTTCTTATTACCTGCATGGATGATTGGTAAGAATCCAAAATTAAAAATAATTCAAACAACCCATACAACTGAACTTGCAGTACGATTTGGTAGAAAAGCAAAACATCTAATCGACAGCCAAGATTATAAAAAATATTTTAAAACTACACTACGCGAAGATTCACAAGCCGCGGGCCGTTGGGAAACGGAACAAGGTGGAGAATACTTTGCAGCTGGTGTTGGATCGGCGATCACGGGCCGCGGAGCGGATTTACTTATCATCGATGACCCGCACTCGGAACAAGATGCTATGAATCCTGAAGCGTTGGAGCGTGCTTATGAATGGTATACTTCAGGACCTCGTCAGCGATTACAACCTGGCGGAAAGATTGTTGTGGTTATGACGCGTTGGTCGTTGAAAGATCTTACCGGAGCGTTGATCGGGGCTCAAAAAGGAATTAAATCAGATCAATGGGAAGTGGTTCAGTTTCCAGCTATTCTTCCAAACAATAAACCCGTATGGCCAGAGTATTGGAAGTTATCAGAATTAGAATCAGTTAAAGCATCTTTAAGTTTACAAAAAT
>Ga0214919_10011742_pt1 | contig 10883 bp, 8 predicted proteins | sample LL1503_MetaG_FD_177994 | JGI IMG/M metagenome (GOLD analysis project Ga0214919, IMG submission 177994) | Freshwater microbial communities from Lake Lanier, Atlanta, Georgia, United States - LL-1503 | ecosystem: Environmental > Aquatic > Freshwater > Lake | place: USA: Georgia | collected 2015-03-15
AGCGACAGAGGCGGCCTTGCGCGAGCGCTTACATCGCGCCCGCAAGTTGGCCCCGCAGACAGCGGTTTGCATTCAGTTGGCGCACGCCGGGCGCAAAGCCTCTAGCGCTGTGCCTTGGGAGGGCGGGCAATTGCTGGGCGGCGCGCAAGGCGGCTGGCAAACCCTTGGCCCTTCTGCCCTACCTCAATTGCCGCAAGAGGCGCCCCCGCTGGAGATGGACCGCGCCGCGATGGACCGGGTGCGCGATGCCTTTGTGCGCGCCGCCCAGCGCGCCCAGGCCATGGGTGTCGATGCTATCGAGCTGCATAGTGCGCATGGTTATTTGATGCATGAATTTTTGTCACCGATTGCTAATCAACGTACCGATGCCTACGGCGGTAGCCTGGAAAATCGCATGCGTTTTCCCCTGGAAGTATTTAGTGCGGTGCGCAAAGCGTATAGCGGCGTGTTGGGTGTTCGCCTTTCAGCCTCCGATTGGATCGAAGGCGGCTGGGACTGCGCGCAAAGTACGGTGCTGGTGCAGCAATTGCAGGCCCTGGGCTGCAGTTTTATTCATGTGTCTAGCGGTGGCGTTTCACCGCAACAAAAGATTGCGCTCGGGCCCAATTACCAAGTGGGCTTTGCCTCCGAAATTCGTAAGGCCGTCGGCATGCCTACGGTGGCCGTCGGTTTGATTACCGAGGCGCAGCAGGCCGAGGCGATTTTGCAAGCCGGTGATGCTGACCTCATTGCTCTGGCACGCGCCTTTTTGTATCAGCCGCGTTGGGGCTGGCAGGCCGCTGCCGCCCTAGGTGGGCAGGTGCAAGCGCACCCGGCCTACTGGCGCTGCCTGCCGCGCGATGCACAGGCAGCCTTTGGCAAGGTGACGATTGGCGGACGCTGAGCACTTGCCAACACCGGTGCACGCCATTCTTTTGGCGGCCGGGCGCGGCGAGCGCATGCGTCCGCTGACCGACCACACCCCCAAACCTTTGTTGGAGGTTCGAGGCAAAGCCTTGGCCCAATGGCACCTCGATGCTTTGGCCCGCGCAGGCGTGGCGCGTACTGTGATCAACACCGCGTGGCTGGATACGCAGTTTGAGCCGCGCTTTGGCAGCGTGCAGGGCCCCACCGATGGCCCGCACAGCGTGGCCATGCAATTGCGCTATTCGCACGAAGGCCGCGACTTTGGCCATGCCCTGGAAACGGCTGGCGGCATTGTTCGTGCGCTGCCTTCGCTGTGCGAAGACTTGGCCGGTGATGTCATTTTCTGGGTGCTCGCGGGCGACGTTTTTGCGCCCGGCTTTAGCTTTGATCCACAGGCAGTGAAGGTTTTTGCTGAAAGCGGCATGCTGGCCCATCTTTGGCTGGTGCCCAACCCGGCCCATAACGCCAAGGGGGATTTCGGTCTTGCTTCGCTAACCAATTCCACAGTGCCTGCGTTGGCGACTAACCCCTCGCCAGAGCGGCCTGGGCCTAGCTACACCTACAGCACCATCGGCTTGTACCGCGCCAGCTTGTTTGCCATGCCATGGTGTCCGATCGCCGCTGGAAACCCCTCAGGCCTAAAAGCGCCATTGGCGCCACTCTTGCGCGCTGCGATAGCGCAGGGCCGAGTCAGCGCGAGCCTGTATACCGGCCTGTGGGCCGACGTGGGCACGCCTGAGCGCCTGGCAGAGCTCCATTCCTTTCCCGACACAGATATGAATCACGTATGAACACCTCCAATTACCAAGAACGGCGCGCCCGCGTGGCGGCACAAATCGGCGCGCATGGGATTGCATTGCTACCCACGGCCCCGGAGCAGCCGCGCAACCGCGATGCCGATTTCCCCTACCGCTATGACAGTTACTTTCACTATCTGTGCGGCTTTGCCGAGCCGGGCGCATGGCTGGCGATCACGGGCGCAGGCAAGACTATTTTGTTTTGTCAGCCCAAAGATATGGAGCGCGAAATTTGGGATGGCTACCGCTTGGGGCCACAGGCAGCCCCGGCGGCGCTGGGGGTCGATGAGGCCTACTCCGTCACCGAGATGGACGCCCGCATTCCCTCCTTGTTAGACGGATGCGATGCGCTTTGGTACCCGTTTGCAACCCATGCGGGGCTGGATGCGCGCATGCAGCAATGGCTGCAGCCGCTGCGCGATCGGGTGCGCTTTGGTACTTTGTGCCCGGGTGCGCAGCGCGACTTGTGCGCCGTGCTCGATGAGATGCGCTTGATCAAAGATGCGCACGAGCAGGGCATCATGCGCCGGGCCGGCCAGATCAGCGCAGGCGCGCACATCCGCGCTATGCAGACCAGCGCCCGCATGTTGCGCGCCGGCCAAGACGTACGTGAATACCATTTGGAAGCCGAATTGCTGCATGAGTTTCGCTTGCATGGTGCGCAATCACCCGCCTATACCTCTATCGTGGCAGCCGGAGCCAATGCCTGCGTCTTGCATTACCGCGCCGATACGGCGCCGGTGCGGGCTGGCGAACTGGTGCTGATCGATGCGGGCTGCGAACTCGATGGGTATGCCTCGGACATCACGCGCACTTTTCCTGCTGATGGTCGCTTCAGCGGACCGCAACGTGCGCTTTACGAGCTGGTGCTGGCCGCACAGCAGGCGGCGGTTGACGCCACCCGTGCCGGCGCGCGGTTTACCGACCCCCATGACGCCAGCGTCGCGGTACTCTCGCAAGGCATGCTGGACGTGGGATTGTTCGATAAAGACAAAGTGGGAACGGTGCAAGACGTGATCGAGAAGCGTGCTTACTTTCAGTTCTATATGCACCGCACCGGTCATTGGCTGGGGCGCGATGTTCACGACTGCGGCAGCTACACCGAGCCATCTGAAATCGGTCAGAGCAGCACCCGCGTGGACGCATTAAGTGGACAGACCGTGGTGAATCGGCCTGCGCGGATTTTGCAGCCGGGCATGGTGCTCACCATCGAGCCGGGTATCTACGTGCGCCCCGCGCCAGGTGTGCCCGAAAAATTCCACCACATCGGCATCCGCATTGAGGACGATGCCATCGTCACAGCACAAGCGTGCGAGTTGATTAGCCGCGGCGTTCCGGTTGCTCCTGACGACATTGAAGCCTTGATGCGGGCGTAGACGGTGAAGCCCATGGTGCTGCGCTTATGGCCACTTGCGGCGTGTTTGCTGGCCACCAGGCTGTGCGCACAAGATGCGCCGCCCGCACCAAGCCCAACGCAAATTGATGCGACTCCCACTGCGGCAGCGGCTGAGCCCGCGCCTGCCAGTCCTGTTGCGGTGGATACGGTCCTCAAGCCGGTGGAAATTCGAGCAAACCGGGAGTCCGAAACGCGGCGCTTATCTACCGCCGCTAAGACGGTGGTGGGCCGTGAAGAAATCGAGCGCTATGGCGATAGCTCCATGGGCGAGTTGCTAAAGCGCCTACCCGGCATTGTCAGCAGCGGGCGCCCCGGCCGTGGCGGGCCGCCTGCCATGCGCGGCATGGGTAATGGTTATACGCAAATCATGATCGATGGAGAGCGGGCCCCACGCGGGTTTTCGCTGGAAGACCTTTTGCCTGAGCAAGTCGAGCGCGTTGAAATTATGCGTGCGCCCACCGCAGAAACCGGTGCGCGTGCCATTGCTGGAACGATCAACATCGTCACGCGCGGCGGCTACGTCAAATACCTGAACAACTTGAACCTTGGCGCCAGTGCGGAGACTGGCCACTTCAGCCCTGGTGGCTCGTGGTCGCGCAGCGACACGATAGATGGCATGGCCTATAGCCTGACCTTGTCTGCGGTGCATACCGAGCGCGCTAATGATGAATCCAAAACCACGTTGACAGAAAGCCTAGCCCAAGCCAACACGCCAACGATCTTGCAAACCTCGCAGGAAGCCGTTCACGCCCAAAACCAGCGTGACATGCTGCACGCCAACGGGCGACTGCAATGGGGTGGAACGGGCAGCGAAAGCCTGGTGCTGATGCCCATGCTAATCATGACCCACAACCAAGGTCAGTCCTCCAGTACGCTAAGTCAGAGCGGTGGGGTGTTGCCTTATGTGCTGAGCGAAACGGGCAGTGACAGCCGCTTTAGCCTGGCGCGGCTTGGGGCGAATTGGAGCCGCCGCGTCGATGAGGGCGCGCGCCTTTGGGTCAACAGCAGTCTGGCGCGAAGCAACTGGAACAATGGCGCGGCCACACTGCAAAGTGGTGGCGCCAACGGCACCATTCCTTTATCGCAGGACGCCGTTCAAACAGACACCACCTGGAATAGCAGCGTCAAATACTCATTTTTGATCGCCGACAAGCACAGCTTGGTCAGTGGCGTAGAACTTGAACTCAACCAACGCGACCAAAGTGCAAGCGCATTGCAAAACGGGCAAAACCTGCTCAGTGATTTTGATAGCAATCTGAGCGCCAAGAGCCAACGCATGGCGCTTTATACGCAGGACGAATGGGACATCAACCCCCACTGGTCCGCGCATGCTGGCTTGCGCTGGGAAGGCATCGGCACCAGCGGCTCTACCGGCCTGGATGGTGCAACGGTAAGCAACCGCAGTGATGTGCTAACGCCTTTGTTGCACGCGGTATGGCGGCCGGACCTGGCATCCAAAGACCAGGTGCGTATGAGTCTCACGCGAAGCTATCGCTCACCGGACTTGGGTCGTTTAATTGCAAGGCCAACGATCAACCCTTTCTTCCCCGATCGAGGTGCAAACAACGCCTTGCATCCTGACAGCGCAGGCAACCCCGATTTGCAACCCGAATTGGCCTTGGGCTTGGACGCCGCCTACGAACACTACCTTTCTGGCGGCGGCCTGCTGAGTGCCAACGTGTTTGTTCGCCAGATCGACAACTTGATGCGCGCGCAAACTGCACTCGAAACCGTTCCATGGGCCGACGTTCAGCGCTGGGTTTCGCGCACGCAAAACATCGGTAGCGCGATAACGAGCGGCCTGGAATTGGAAGCCAAATTCCGCCTGCGCGAAATCTTTCCACAAGCACCTGCACTGGACTTGCGCGCCAATATGAGCCTGCTGCAGTCGCGCATCACATCGCTCAACGGCCCGAATAACCGGCTGGAGCAGCAACCCGACGGTACTTTGAATTTGGGCGCCGACTACCGTTTGAGCGGCTTGCCACTGCGACTAAGCGGTAATGTCAACTGGACGCCCGGTTACACCACGCGTTTGTCCGATGCGCAGGAAGTATGGCAAGGGGATAAGTGGGTGCTCGATGCCTCCGCGCTTTGGATATGGAGCCCGCGCGCGCAGCTTAGGGTCTCGGGCAGCAATGTGCTGGCGCGCGATTACCTGAGCGGCGGCACGCTCTTGTCCAGCAGGGGCGCTCTGCCCACGCGGGATACGACGCAAAGCGCAGCGCCGTCTTATTTCAACCTTCAGGCCAAACTCGAGCTCAAGCTCTAAGACAGAGCGGTTGCCGGGCCCGAGGACGGGCTGCGCAGCGATTGGGTAGTTGGGTGGTTCGGTGGTAAAGCCCCGATAGCCGCTATCAATCCATTAGGCATATTCAATTGGCTTTATTTATAGACTAACCCTATGATTCCTCCCATACCGATTGAAGCCTTCAATTGGTAAGCTTTTTTTCTAAGGAGTCCAAACATGACTATTCAAAGCCCCGAAATCAAAACCATGGCCAATCTTGAAGCCGCGTTTGCCGGCGAATCCATGGCCCATATCAAATACCGTTATTTCGCCAAACTGGCACGAGAGCTTGGCGACGAAGCTACTGCCCGCGCTTTTGAAGAAACCGCCGCCCAGGAAGTCCAACACGCATTTGGGCATTTGGATTTGCTTTACCCCAAAGCCGAAATGACACCTGCCAAGGCCTTGCAAATTGCTATTGACGGTGAAACCTACGAGTACAGTGAGATGTACCCCGGTTTCCGCCAGACCGCAGAGGCGGAAGGTAACGCCGCTGCAGTGGCTGAAATCGACGAACAAATTTCTGAGAGCAAAGAACATGCTGCCGCATTTGCGGAGGCCCTGCGGGCTACCCAAGCGCGTCGCGCCACGTTGGAGAAAGCGCAAAAGCGTTTTGCCGCTCTGGCGAAGGTCGAAGAGCGTCACGCTCGGCACTACCAATCGGTTTTGGCTACATTAGCCGCCTGATTACGCATACCGCTGAAGATCGAACCCGATTATTTTTTAATTCAAGAGTAAAAGTTATGAAAACCTATGTATGTATCGTGTGCGGATTTGTGTACGACGAAGCCGCTGGCCGACCTGAAGACGGCATTGCGCCGGGCACACTTTGGTCTGATGTGCCTGATAGTTGGGCCTGCCCCGATTGCGGCGTTGCCAAGGCTGACTTTGAACTGGTCCCGGTGTGAGTGACATTTCCATGCGCCCGCCTGCCTCGTCCACCGGGTCGGGCGCGCCGCAGGCCTTAGCTTTGGTCATCGTAGGCGCAGGCCTTGCGGCTTGGACCACGGCGCGTGAGTTGCGCAAGCTCGATGCACAGCGCCCTATCGTGATGATCAGCACTGACAGTGCAGACTTTTACGCCAAACCTACGCTGTCCAATGCCCTGGCGCAAAAGCGCACAGCAGAGCAACTGGTGACCACGCCGGCTGCCAAAATGGCCGAGACTCTGCGGTTGCAATTGCTGCCGCATACCCGTGTGATCAGTCTGGATACGGCGGCCCGCACACTTAGTTATGAGAATGCGACGGGCCAGTCGCACAGCTTGCACTATGGCGATCTGGTGCTCGCCACCGGCGCAGACCCGATTCGCTTGCCCATGGCGGGCAGCGCTGCGGCGCAGGTGCAATCGATTAATCATTTGCAGGATCTGGCCCAATTCCACCAGACACTTGGTGCTGCGCCCAAAACGGTGCTAGTGATAGGCGCAGGCCTAATCGGCTGCGAATTCGCCAACGATTTGCTGATCGGGGGCTATGGTGTGCATGTGGTCGATCCCTCGCCCCGGCCCTTGGCATTGCTGCTGCCCGCCGGTGCAGGCGAACAGCTGCAAGAGGCTTTGCAATCGCGAGGCATGGTCTGGCATCTTGGCACCACGGTGCAAAGTCTGGACACGCATGCGGCCACTGGGCGCTTGCAGGCAACCTTAGCCGACGGCAGCAGCATGCAGGTCGATGCGGTGCTCAGCGCAGTTGGACTGCGTGCTAACACCGCGCTGGCCGGTGCGGCGGGTATCGCCTGCGAGCGTGGGATTGTGGTGGACGCGCATTTGCAAACCAGTGCGCCCCATGTATACGCCCTAGGCGACTGCGCGCAATACGCCAGTGCCGGAGCGCGTGTGCTGCCCTATGTCATGCCCATCATGAACGCGGCCAAAACCCTGGCGGCGAACTTGGCGGGGCAGCCTACGGAACTGGTCTTTCCCCTGATGCCAGTCGCGGTGAAAACACCGGCGCTGCCGATTGTGGTGGCCGCTCCCCATCCGGCACAAAGCGGACAGTGGCTGGCGGATACGGGCTTGGAGCCTGACGCCGGCGGGGCATGGCGCTTTGTGGACGATGCGGGCCAGCAACGCGGCTTTGTGCTCACGGGCAAACAAAGTTCGCGTCGCATGGAGTTGGCGAAAACCACGGTGCTTTAGCGCGCTGCGTTTGGGGCTTTGAAAGGTAGGCGGCATAAGCTTGTCCAGATGAGTCGTTGGGATATCGCGTAGCAAACACCCCCTGACTACAATCGGCTCCCTCACACGCAGATCGCCGCGGCTACCAGTACGCCGGTTGGCGCATAAGGAAGCACGATGGCCCACGACGCACCCACCTCCCCCCAACACGCTGCGGACACCCTGGCGGCCGACAAACGGGCCGAGTTGCGCCGCGCCGCGCTGGAGTATCACCAGTACCCCAACCCCGGCAAAATTTCTATTGCGCCGACGACCCAACTGGTTAATCAGCACGACCTGGCGCTAGCCTACTCGCCCGGTGTCGCCGCACCCTGCGAGGAAATTGTCAAAGACCCTAACAATGCCTACAAGTACACCAGCCGCGGCAATCTGGTCGCGGTGATTACCAACGGCACCGCAGTGCTGGGCCTGGGTGACATTGGGCCCCTAGCCGCCAAGCCGGTGATGGAGGGCAAGGCGGTTTTGTTCAAGAAGTTTGCGGGCATCGATGTATTTGACATCGAGATCAATGAAAAGCATGACTTGGACAAACTGGTCGACATCATTGCCTCACTAGAGCCCACCTTTGGCGGCATCAACCTGGAAGATATCAAAGCGCCAGATTGTTTTTACGTCGAGCGCAAATTGCGCGAGCGAATGAAGATCCCGGTGTTCCACGATGACCAGCATGGCACCGCCATCGTGGTCGGCGCAGCCATGCTCAACGGTTTAAAGGTTGTGGGCAAAGAACTCAAAGACATCAAACTCGTCACCTCCGGCGCCGGTGCCGCTGCGCTGGCTTGCCTGAATTTGCTGGTCAAGCTGGGTATTCCGCGTAAAAACATCTTTGTTACCGACTTAGCTGGTGTGGTCTACGAAGGCCGCACCGAATTAATGGACGCGGACAAAATCGAGTTTGCCCAAAAAACCGATGCCCGCACCTTGCGAGAAGTGATGGCCGGTGCCGATGTGTTTTTGGGTCTGTCCGCTGGTGGCGTACTAAAGTCCGACATGGTGCAAAGCATGGCGCCGCGCCCATTGATTTTTGCGCTGGCCAATCCCACGCCCGAAATCCTCCCTGAAGAGGTGAAAGCCGTCCGCGAAGACGCCATCATGGCCACCGGACGAAGCGACTACCCCAACCAGGTCAACAACGTCTTGTGTTTTCCTTACATCTTCCGTGGCGCGCTGGACGCCGGTGCATCCACTATCACCGTCGAGATGGAAATCGCAGCCGTGTATGCGATTGCTGAACTCGCCCAGGCCGAGCAAAGTGAAGTCGTAGCAGCGGCTTATGCCGGAGAGCAATTGGCTTTCGGCCCCGAGTATCTGATTCCCAAGCCTTTTGATCCCCGCTTGATGATCAAGATCGCACCGGCGGTGGCAAAAGCGGCGGCGGATAGCGGCGTGGCGTTGCGGCCGATAGAAGATTTACAGGCCTACCGCGAGCAGTTGCAAAGCTTTGTTTATGCTTCGGGTACCACCATGAAGCCGATTTTTGCCGCTGCGAAATCGGGATTGAAAAAGCGCGTCGCTTTTGCCGAAGGCGAAGACGAGCGGGTGCTGCGCGCGGTGCAGATCATTGTCGATGAGGGTATCGCCATGCCCACGCTCATTGGCCGGCCTGCCATCATCGCCGAGCGGGTGGTCAAATTTGGTTTGCGTTTGCGTGAAGGCCAGGACTACGCCGTGGTCAACGTGGAAAGCGACGAGCGCTACCGCGACTTCTGGCAAACCTACCACCGCATGGCTGAACGCAAAGGCGTAACCGTGCCGGGAGCCAAAATTGAAATGCGCCGCCGCTTGACGCTGATTGGCTCCATGCTGCTGCACAAGGGCTATGTGGACGGTTTGATTTGCGGCACTTGGGGAACCACCGCCCTGCACCTGGGCTATATCGATCAGGTCATTGGTAAGCGCCAAGGCGGTAGTGGCAACGTGGAAATTTATGCCTGCATGAACGGCCTCATGCTGCCGGGCCGCCAGCTGTTTTTGGTGGACACCCATGTCAACTACGACCCCAATGCCGCCGAGTTGGCTCGCATCACCATCATGGCGGCCGAAGAGATGATGCGCTTTGGCTTCAAGCCCAAGGCGGCTCTGCTCAGCCATTCCAATTTCGGCAGTAGCAACGAGCCCAGCGCCGTCAAGATGCGCCGCACGCTGGAAATTCTGCGGCGCGATGCGCCCTGGCTTGAGGTGGACGGCGAAATGCACGGCGACGTGGCGCTGGATAGTCATGCGCGCCTGTCGCTCATGCCCAACACCACCCTCCTGGGTGATGCCAATCTACTAGTCCTGCCCAATATCGACGCGGCCAATATCGCTTACAACCTGCTCAAAACCGCAGCCGGCGGCAATATTGCCATCGGGCCGGTCCTGCTCGGCGCGGCTAAGCCCGTGCATGTCCTGACCGCCAGCACCACGGTGCGCCGCATTGTCAATATGACGGCGCTGACGGTGGCCGACGCCAACGTTACCCGCTAAGTTTTTTGGCTTCTCCACCTTTTAATAGGCGCCGTGTGAAACAAAGCTTTCAACTTGATATTCCCAACCGCCACCGCGACCGCCTGCTCGAAGCGAGCAAGCACACGGTGCGCAAATATGTCGCCCGCCAACGCCGCGCGCCCCTGCCGCCAGGAAGCGATTACTGGGACTTCGCCTGCCGCTTCGGCAGCACCGAGCAAGAGGCCACGGATGTCCATTTTGCGACGCTCATCGCCCTGATGGACTCCGCTGCCGGACGGGGTGAAAACACGTTCTTCGTCAGCATCCTTGGCCATGCGGTGGTGCGGGGGCCCCGAACCAAGCCTTCTGCAACGCCGGTTTCGCTAGATCCGAGCACGGAAAAAACCGCCTGAAAGTTGCCATAGAGCTCTTTGGGCGACTTTTTGTTGGGTAAACCGGTACCGGAAGCGATTTCCCGACCCTAGCAAAAGCCCTTAAGTGCAAACCCTGATATTTTTGGCCGTTTGGGCCTTTGGGTTATTGCCTTTTCCCAATGGATGGGAGACAATCGGTTTGGAGTTTTTGATGCTTTTTTGGATTGTTGACAGGGTTTTAAGGTGTTTTCGGTGACCATTTCGGTGTCGAAGCCTGTTCGGGGAAGTCGAGGCTTTTCCGGATTGTGGAATATTAATTCCCGCCTTGCCAAGTCCCTGTTGCTTTGTAGCAGTCTGCTGATTGCGTTTGCTGCACCTGCACAACAAGATTTTGCTGCGCCAGGTGCGAGCATCTCGGAGCAGGAATTGCCGACACAGGGTTTGGAGACCTACCGCAATATTCGAAAAGGCGGGCCTTTTCCTTTTGAAAAGGATGGCGTGGTCTTCGGTAACC
>Ga0214919_10011743_pt1 | contig 10883 bp, 15 predicted proteins | sample LL1503_MetaG_FD_177994 | JGI IMG/M metagenome (GOLD analysis project Ga0214919, IMG submission 177994) | Freshwater microbial communities from Lake Lanier, Atlanta, Georgia, United States - LL-1503 | ecosystem: Environmental > Aquatic > Freshwater > Lake | place: USA: Georgia | collected...
ATCCTTTCCTTGTTGGTTATTCTTCCTCTCTATGCCTTAGAAATAAAGGCCTTCGTAGTACTTTTGCAGTCGTTGCCAACGCAACCAATAAACGATACGAATATTGGTATTATGAGTGGAGGGTAAGGCGAGAATAGGCAACTCGGTGCTTTTCCGTGTGTAAACTGGTTTACTATCCATTCTTTTTTTAAATTGATTTACACAAAAATAACTATTAAACTAAACGTAATACAAAAATTAATGGTAATAACAGATGAAAACATTCGCAAACATTAAGAAAAGTGAGCTTGTATCAAAAATTAATAAAGTAGTAGATGACTTGTCGCTTGCAAGTTCTTTGACGACTTTTTCTCAAGATATAAGACAATGGAACAACGAAATAAATAAACCGAATTATCGAAGAGACGAAAACGAAAAAAAAGACTTCATTCAAAAAGTAAAATTACATAATGAGTATCCCATTGTTACTAGTGATAAATACATACTAGAAAAACTAATACAAAATGATTATTTTGAATTTCTATTACCATATGCATTATCTCATAATGATATGACGGAATATACAAACATTGAATTAATAGGGTTGGGTTTTTACGAAGATAATCAAGGTGTCCTATAAACAATGAAAGTATTATTATTTAACTGTCACGGACAACAAAAAATTAATCCTAGTCTATTTTCAGCGCCTACAAATAAAAGTGTTACATTTCTCTGTAAAGAAGGAAAAACTTTATCAGTTAATCAGGTAAAGGAATTTATTGATTCAGTATTAAATCAACCTGATCTCAATAGCGCCATAACCAATTCAAATTCTATTGAAGTAGAAAAAGCCTTTACTCCTAAAGAAATATTGGATAAATACAACTCTCTAAAAAAAGATAAAGAAAATATAACATCTGAATTGTTACGAAAAATAACACAATTACAATTAGATAAAGTGGAAGATTTTTTACTTCAAACATTTGGACAACATAACAAAATAGATTTTGTAGTACCAGATTTAATTCTAAAACATGATGATGTACCAAATGGAGTAGTTTCACAAATCGTTACTCATTTAAAACAAAAAAATTTCATTGCCATAGGAATAACTATTTATGGAGATCAAACTACAGAATACGATCAACTGTATTTGATGTGTAATGTTCAAGAGCTGACAACCAACAAAAAAGTTGGTGTAGTGTACATAACTCCTAGCCAGCATATTAATTCTTTATCATTATCTTATTATCTTGAAAATTTTAATCATGCTTATCTTGTTTATAATAAATCTACTGATAAACTTTTAGAGGCTTTTTTAGACTTGCAATCCAATCACGACTGTTTCAATAACGCAACTCAATATGTTAGTAATAATCCAGATTATGATCTGTATGATTTTGGACAAGATAATTCGGATATTGTAATAGGAGCGTGTAGAGAATTTGATAGTTTTGATTTTGGATATCAAATATAACAATCAAGATCAAGTTTTATACAAATTCAAATAGGCGGTTATTCTTTTTGGATAGCTGCCTTTCTTTTTTAGCCTTAAACACCTGTAAACAACAACTGAAATAGAGGTGAATAGCTATTTACAAATTCAACTTAGCTCGTATAGCAGAACTCGACTAGGAGACGAAACTAAAGGCTTATAAAAACCCATAACAGAGCCGCCTTTTTTTTGTAGCTTGATACAGTCCTCGCTAACTGAAACCACTTGCTCCTGTTGGCTCTTTATTACCAGTAATCCCATATACTCAAACCTCCTTATTGGAGCTAAAGAGAAGCAGCCGTAAATATCTAATAAGCTCCATCCGCAAGCAACGATAGTTTGCAGCACTTTCGGTTGTTTCTTATGTAAAGCGATAGTGTTATAGTGAATTCTCAACCAGTCAGTCATTAATATATTGCGAGGTCTATTACATTGTCGTAATTTACAAAAAGCCTCCGCCCATTCAAAAGGTATTTTTAGGCTAGAGGCTATTGCATTCTGTTCTAATTTACTCAGCACTGTCGTTTACTACAAAATACTCTCCATCATGCAAGATACCATTCTTCTTTGGTTCTTCTATAATGGACTCGGTATCTTCTCCTTCGTCAAAGAAAGCAGAAGCAGGAACAACTATAAATCTTTGCGACTTTTCTTTGGATGGGCGTCTTTTACATCCATGCTTATCTTTATCTTCTTTTAAAACATAACCATTCTCAACCAAAAGAGGGAAGAAAGCTTTTTTATCTCGTCCTTTTATTACTTCTCTATCAAATACCGCTGTATCTAGCCAATATTCAGATAAAACCCATTCCACTTTTCCTTCTTCATCGGTCACTTTTTTCATCTTCCAGCGACCAGCTTTGTTATGCGGGAAATTCATTCTTTCTTCTTCTGTCGGGTCGGCATTACAGAATCTTGAATACTGTTGCTCTACACATAATTTACGTAAATCAGCTACCATCATTCTATACTCATGAGGGTTATCGCCGCCGAACCTTTCTAACCAGTTTTTAAACATAGAGTCTACGCACTCCTCTATTTCTTCAAGAGAATGCGGAATAATACCAAATTTAACGGCTACTACTCCACTAGCAAATATAGTTGAAAACCTTTTTGCCATTCTCGCCATTTCAACACCTTCACCGCCTGTAAGGTTGGGCTCAAGCCATTTTATTTTGGCCTCCTCTAACATTTTTTTGTAGTTCTCAACGTTAGGCACTACAGCCTTTAGAAAACCGTCAATAACTACTCCGCAATTTCCCTTAGCATGTTTTTTTAGATACTCGGCTTGCTCTCTACCTGTAGTAAATAACTTACCAGTATCAGGATTTACATTTAACACGTCAAAAGTATTCAACCCCTTGCCTCGGTCAGAGTCTAACTCCGCCATCCTCATAAGTAGACCACCCTTAGTTTGTATCTTTTTCTCTGCAAGTTTTGCCTCAAGTCCGATTTCCCCAGTACTTAGAGCTAGTACGGTAAAGTGAGTTGTTGCCTTAGCGTTTCCGCTTCTATCAGAGCGACTTTTTGTAACTCCGTTAGCTACCATGTAAACTGCTTTAAAGAGCGCATCCGCCTCTATCTCGCCAATCTCATCAAGAAACAAAACCCCGTCATTGGAATTCTTACAAAGGCTTTCTAGGGCGTTGTCAGTTGTTCTAAACGAGTCTAGTTTTTTATGCCCATAGACGGATTTAGACAATTCTAAAATTGTGCTTTTTCCTACAGACGTACCACCAACGCAATGAATAAAACCACCCTCTTCACCTAACACCTTTAAAGCTGGAGGAGTTAGAGAAGCTAAAATAGCAAAACTGTGTAAATGATTACCTCTGCATACTTGCCCGACTGTGCGTTTCCACTCTTTTAACGTGCCTTTTTTCTGTAGCATTCTTACAGTCGCCCCCTTTTGTTGTAAGATATATTCAACTGATTGTTCTTTTTGCTGGATTGCAGTGTAATGGTTTCTAGGATCGTCAACAAACGGCAACATGTAACTAGTGTTATCACCTTGCCAACCGACCATATCAACGCCTATCGCTTTAAATTCTGGGGTAAACTTGTTTAAATATTCGTTTATGGGGTCTAAGTCCTTTTGTTTTAAACCAATTAATTGCAAACCTTGATCTTGTAGTATTTCCACAGCCCCCTTCTCTCCTAACCAGTCCGTACGTTTTAAAAACACTTCTCTTTCTACACTCTCCAAGTCTTTAAACTTTACAAGCATCCCCCAACTATTATCTACATCCTTTACTTTGTAGGTTGGTTTTAAATAACCGCACAAAGGACGCCAAGCTTCTTTCATCGCTAAAATATGGTCATTTTCTCCGTATTGAGGATCGTTAGCTAAGTCCCCCGCCGTAGCTTGCACAAAATACTGAATATATAAACCAGCAGGGGTGAGTTTGTAAGTTTTGCCGCCAAATTCGTACACTTCTTCGTTTTGTCTTAACTCGGTTTTGATGATTATTTGACCTCGTCTTTCTTTAAAGAACGGATAAAACTGCTTATCAAGTTGGGCTTGTTGTATTAACTCTGGCGTCCAACCCTCTGCTAAACTATCGGCTAAGTCGTACCCGTGGGGTAATGGGGCGTTTCTTTGTATGTATACTCCATCTTTAACGATATAATCACCTAATGTACGGGGTTCTAGTATTTTTACGTTATCTACCCCGTATTTTGTAAGTGTCTTAATGACTTGCTCTAAATATTGATAGCCAGCTTTGCCTTCATCTGGGGCAATAATTATATCTCTACCTTGTAACCAATGCCATTCAGTTTGTTTAACTGCTAGTGCCCCACCGCTAGAAGTAGTAGCTACAAGTTCGGGAAAGAGTAATTTTGCAGCTTCGACACTTTTCTCACCCTCAACGATTAATACAGTTGCGTCTTTACGCTCTAGTATTTGTGGTAAGTTATAAAGAGGTCTGGAGTTCTTTGGATGCGAACCAAAGAATTTTGATACCCATTTTTTCTCTTTAAAGTCATAGATATAAGGCCTGACACCCTTCTTATTTTCTCCTCCTTCTGTTTGCACGTCCCAGCGGACTATATGGCCGATAGTTATCCCTAAAGAGTTTTTGTAAGGAAAGAATGCGGAAGGAAACCCTTTGAAAGTTCTTTCATTGTGGTAACCAGTATCGGCGGCAGTAATCTGTGGCGGCTCTTGTGATAGTACTTCCTCTGTAGGTTCTCTTCCTTTTTCGGTTAACGCCGTTAGTTCATCTAAGATTTCTTGGGATAGCGGTGGTAACTCTTCTATAGGTTCTTGGTTAATCTTCATATTATCCTTCTTCTTGTTTTTAATAATATCTTTGCTTTTTATTTCTTGGGATTTAGTTTTATCAGGACGATGTACGCCTATATGGTAACAAGCTTCTAGTGATGTTATACCCTTGACATAAGCAGTAAGTCCTATTAGGTCGTTGCCCGCATCGTCAGTTGCAAAATCACCCCATTTGCCAGTATTGCCATTAATAGAGAAAGAACTGGGTTTTGTGTCGTTTCTAGTGGGATTTAATACTACATATTCGCTTCCTTGCCACTTCCCGCCAGGGAGTAAACCTTGAATATAATTTCTGTAGCTTTGTTGTTTTAAAAGTTGATGGGCTTCTGCAAAGTAGTCACGTTTATAATTATTTTGAGTCATAGAATTTCTCTTATTTAAAATTAATTAAAGTAGAGAAAGTAGGTGGTTTAGAGCTTTAGAAACGAACAAGGATTTAACTAAGTAACAGGGGTGTTAACTAAAAAAAGCATGACAAAGTAAAGAATAAATGCTAATTATGAACATAACAAATAAAAAAACTCCGTGTTTAACTCTTGTTTGTTAAATATTATTCGTTAGAATTAAGAGCCGTCCCTCGCAAAAGTTTAGGCTATTAATTCATCCCAAAAGTCCTTTTGACTTTCTCTAAAAGCATCTCTTCACGAGGTGCTTTTTTAGTGCCTGTTAATGTAACATGAATAAGTTCTTTTTACAACGTTTTGCGTATTATTATTTTACGATATTATTAATTCAAGGAACATACCTTACAATTAATCGAAATAAGACCATTTTTAGCTATATTGAACGGATTATTGCAACGTTAACTTGCCATTGTTCGTAAAACACCGATTTACTCTTAAGATCAATTGCTAGAAACTTGAGTCAGGGTAATTGATTAGGTAGGTATTGACCAGAAGAGGAAAGATTTTAATGGAGTACTCTTCATTATCTAATCTTCGTAAACTACATCTCGCTTAGCTATTTTTACTATCAAAATAACTAGCTTATCTTCTTCTAGTTTGCAGATTATTCTGAATTTATCCACTCGATAACGCCAATAACCTTTTTTGTTAGCGCTTAAAGCTTTGCCTGATTGTTTTGGATGATTAAGCTCTAATATTCTGGTATATAAAAAACTCCTTATTAGGGATTGAGATTGATGACTTAGTTTTTCTAGTTCTTTATGCCCAGTTCTACTAAAAACAATTTGCCATTTAGTCATTCTTTTTATTCCAGTCCTCAAAACCCAAATTTTTCATAACTTCTTCTAATGGAATTGTTGGCTCATTTCTAGCCGATATTTCTACAGCATCATTATAATCTTCTATATCTTCTTTCATCTCTTCGATATAAGAAGTAATAGCTTCCCTAATTATATACGAACTTGAACGTTGTAGTTGTTTAGCTACGTCATTTAAAGATTTATATAATTCGTCTGAAACTTGCGCGGATATTATGGTCATAAAAGCCCTCGTAAAGTTAATAAGTTTTACTAGATGATAATAGGAGTTATTAATTTTATCAAGTTGTTCGTATTATTTCCGTTGAACAACTATATCAATAATGCTAAATTCTAAGAGCTATCGGTGGTTCATCTCACTGTTACAAACACCTAAAACCTAGTTATGCTAGGGGTCTTTTAGTATAAGCACCTCTGGTGTGAAATCTAAATAGCAGTTGGTAACGACTAGATGAAGCCCCTAGCGCCTTTTAATTAACTAGGTGTTACCTTCATGAAAAATTACTCTCTTACCATCCCACGTTCGGAAATATTGAATCTCTATAGTGGCACTATTAACGAGATAACAATACATTCTATTTCTGAATGGCTTAAGTCCAAAACTGATAAACAGTTCATAGTTATTGAACGTGAATTTGTTATGGAAGCTGTCCAATATATAGAAATCAACAAATATAATGATACTTTTTTAAATCAAAACATTAGAGAAAAATGGGACTTAGATTTGATTAAAGAATTTGTGGTTGGATGTTGAATATGTGATTTATCCAGGGATAGTATATCGAATGTATTAATTGTTCAACATGACATTATGGTGCAATACTGGTGTAGTTACTACATTAGAGGAATTAAAGAATAAGAAAGTGCTATCGTGTATTGACTATATAGTCGCAAAAAGAGAAGCTAAGAATAATTTATACCAATCATAAAGAGGATTAGTAGTGTTAAAAAGGAAAATAATAAGTTTATTGTGCGTCAGTATGATAAACAATTCTATTTGTGCAGCTGAAGGAAAGTTACCTGTTGTATCTGATCTTAATGTAAAACTAGGAGCTTACGCATCTTTTGAAAGTGGTTTTAGTAATCAGAACAAATTGCTAAAGTCTGAGAAAAAAATATCTGCTAATAAAGAAGGTTTTGCTTTTTATAATGATGCCGCCTTTTATGCTAGTATCTCAAATGAGATAAATGATATTGAGTATGGTGGTAAGATCGTATTAGTACCAACTGTCAAAGCTAAAGTTATACCTGCCTATAACGGTTCTCACGTATTTGTAAAAGGTTTTTATGGACGTGTCGAGTTAGGCTCTCCCATACCAGTTGCCGCAAATATGATGATAAGTGATGGTGGAATACCAATAAAGTATATAAAAACTAGTACTGCACATTTAAAACAAAGTAAAAAACTCAACTCTTCGTTTTTAACTTCTGATGGATGTTTTATAGGTGATGATTTAACTGCCGATTTAGATTCTGCGCCTTATAGTAGCGAACCTCCAAGAACAATAAATTATTATACTCCCAAGTTTGAGATTAGTGATGCAAGCAAAGTTCAGATAGGAGTTTCTTATACACCTGATACGGCTAATACTGGAATAGGTAGCCCAAGTGAGAAATCAGACGGTGTCAATAAGAGAACGATTGGAAAGGATGGTGTTGATAGATTTGAAATAGATAGATCAGTTAAGGATGCTATTACTACAGGTATAGTTTTTGAACAAAAACTCAAAGAGGATATAGGATTAAAGCTAGCATTAACTGGTGAATATGGTAACTCTACAGGAAAAGCTAAGAAGTTTATTAGCAAAGAAGATACTGAGCCAAAAGAATATAAATTAGGTGATTTAAGAAGTTTTAATATTGGCGCAGAGTTAGAATTAAATGATTTTACATATAATGCATGTTATGGTTCATGGGGTAAGAGTTTCACAACCCCAGTACTCCACAAAGCTGGACGTAATTCGTATTATTACAGTGTAGGTGCTGCATATAAATACAATGCAACTACTACTAAACTCACTTACTTTGCATCAGAACGATTTAAAAATAAAGCTAATGCTATCAAGCTAAATATAACTTATCTATTAGCAAAAGGTTTTAAACCGTATGCAGAAGTATCTAGCTATATATTAAAAGGTAAACCAGAATTTTATAACGAATTGAAAAGTAGAACTACAAAAGGCACTGTATTTCTTTTAGGTGTGAAGTTAACTTTATAGTGAATAAGAGGTTATGTATTAAAAAAACACTTCCAATACTATCTCAATTAATAAGGTTTATCTATGACTGACGATATTGTACTAAAGACTGGTATTGTTAAATTCTACTCTCTCGCTGCTGGTTATGGTTTTATAGTGGATGATGAGACTGGTGCTGATATCTTTGTCCATATAAAACAATTAAAAGAAAGTGGTTTAAAAGAATTAATTAAGGATAATAAAGTAAGTTTTGTACAGAATAAGAAAGGAGCTAGATTTTACGCTACAGATATCGACTTGTTATAATTGTTATATCTTAGTTGTTAAAAATTATAATAATTGTAAGTTTATCGCATAGGACTTACCTTTTTTGGTATATAGCTCATAACCAATATATTGATAATTAATAAGACTTTTATAGCCTGCTTTCTCAACTTCGCTAATATGGATAAATATATCTTCGCTACAGTCGTCAGGCGCAATAAATCCATAACCCTTTGAGACGTCAAACCATTTCACTTTTCCTTTTTTCATAAATACCTCGTAAATTAACGATTGCAAGCGTCTTTCAACTTTTGACCTGCCGAAAATTTAGCGAGAGTCTGCTCTGGTATATTTACTGGTTGACCATTCTTAGGGTTACGACCAGTTCTAGCTTTTATTTTACTCGTATAAAATTGACCGAATCCTTGTAAAGAAATCTCGTTGTCTTGTCCCATAGCATCAATTACAGAGGAGGTGAACATGTCTATTACTTTCTCAGCTTCGACTTTTTTGCATTTATTCTGTTCAGCTACGAATGTTACGAATTCTTGTTTGTTCATTTATTTTCTCTTTATATGGTTCAATATCAATGATTATATAGTGTTTAAGTTTAAAGCACAATAAGTCCGCTACCATTCCCACTTTTCTCATAAATCTACGAATTGTAGGAGCGGTAACATTATATATTTTAGCAATTTGTTCGGTAGTATTACCTGATTCGTATAAAAATTTGATTTTCTCTTTTTCAACTTCTGTTAATAGACTAGTCATCATTTAAAAAAATCTTGGTTTATCGTTAGCGTAGTTGCGGCTCATTTCAAATTGTCTTTTACTTCTAGCCATGGGTAATCCGTCTAGTATAACGAATTCTAGGGCATTCATTAAATGATCTCTTCCTTTCATAATTTTACCTTCATCATCTCTAGAATATCCACGCCACTCATCCATAAACTTGACGCAATTACTGAATACTTTAAATCTGCCTGTTCTAATACGCTCTAACACTTTATCTACTGAGAACTACCCAAAAATTCATACAGCACCTCCAGATGCAGAAATCATATTTTCAATTGTATCCTTAGAGGGCTTGTATTCTTCGAAAAATCGGTCAACTCTATATTTAGACAATAATGCTTTAATACCTTGTAGAATGTAGTGTTTAGACACTACTCCCTTCCCACCTCCTAAACGTGCTAGCAATATCGCGTAATCATCATCAACTTCTTGATCTCCAATTTTATATAAATACGCCGCTACAAAGAAGCAAAAAGAAAGCAGTCTTTGAATAGCTAAGAAGTTTCTAAGCTGAATATCTTCCCAACCCAAGCCTTCTTTGAGGAACTTAAAAACCGTCTCTATTCTTGAGCGTTTTAGATATATTTGATATATTAATAAAGCTTGTTCCGCGTTTGTTACAGACTTATTTGTAATCAGCAACATAGGATCTGTAAATATATCCTTGCCTTCACGAGTCTTTGCTGTAATTTTAACGGCTTTATAGTTTAAATATTCCCGCCACTCGATTGACAAGAATGCGTCTTGATGGCAGATCTTTTTAAATCTTACTTTTTGTAATTTATGAATGTATTGATTTGGAAAATTTGAATTTACAAGTCTTGTCTTTGTAGCCTCAGTATCAACAGAATTATCTACTGATCTAGACTTTTTTGCGCGAATTACAAAATCATCTTCTTGTTGCGAGATAGTAGAAAAATAATCATTATCATCAAATTCTCTATCCATAATATGAGTAATTTTCTGATGTTTATTTGTCTTCTTAAGGTCAGCACTTACCTTTTGTATTCTATCTTTCGTTAGTGTTTTTTTGTTATACCAATCACCTGAATCATATATCTCTTTGGCATAGGCTTGGTCATCCTTAAGTTTGTCTAACTCAACTTTATGCACTAGCTCGGATTTAAGAAACTTAGAATCTTTGTTGCTGTAACACTCGTGTGAAATCAAATGTACACTTTTTGAATTTGGAGTAATTGCTATGATATTGTGAGTGCTATATCCGTTAATTATATTATTCCTTAAATCCCTAACCTTTCCTAGCTTTTCTGCTTTTGTTGAATAAGGTTTTCTGATATCTGACGGGTCATGAATTAAGTAGAGATTAGCTTCGTGCGATAGACTCTGAATAGCTTCCGCTATTAAAGCATCATTGATAAGTTCATCATCCAAAATACTCATTTTGTTATCACCAGAAAGCGTTCTATAGACTTTTTTATATTCGTTCCTATCGATGGATACTGCGTAGAGTTTACAGCTTCCATGTTCTAGCATTCTCGACAACAGAGTCTTGATATTTTTTTAAAGACACAGCAGAACTGAGATTTTTTAACATTAGTTCGCTAAATTGATTAAATGATATTTGCATTTATTTCCTTGTATTTGATTGGTGAACACCTGTGATTATAAGCTATTTTAAATTTT
>Ga0214919_10011744_pt1 | contig 10883 bp, 10 predicted proteins | sample LL1503_MetaG_FD_177994 | JGI IMG/M metagenome (GOLD analysis project Ga0214919, IMG submission 177994) | Freshwater microbial communities from Lake Lanier, Atlanta, Georgia, United States - LL-1503 | ecosystem: Environmental > Aquatic > Freshwater > Lake | place: USA: Georgia | collected...
AATGACATTATCTGGAAAGAATTACACCTACGCGAAGAACAGTGTTGCGGTTGTAAATGTATGGGCTTCATGGTGTGCTCCTTGCCGAGCAGAGGCACCTACATTGGCGGCGTTAGCTAACAAATACACAGATGTTTCATTTATCGGAATTTTGACTAGAGATAACCCTGCAACCGCTGAAGCTTTTCAACGTCGATTTAATCTCCCTTATCCAACAATCATTGATGACTCAATCTTGATTGGATTCAAAGGCTCACTTCCTGCAAACGCTATTCCCTCAACGGTAATCCTTGATAAAAAGGGTTATGTAGCTGCACGAATATCTGGATCGGTGACCGTTGCTTCCCTTTCGGAGCTCATTGAAAAGGTGAGTTCAGAATGAAAGATTTCTTTGTAGAACAGATTTTTTCAGGTGTCCTTGTCACTGCATTTCCATTTGCGGTTATCGCCGGAATTATTTCTTTCTTATCTCCTTGCGTTTTGCCACTAGTGCCTGGATATTTATCATTTGCCGCTGGTTTCTCTGTAAGTCGCGGCAAGGTTTTACTTGGATCCTTTCTATTTGTTCTAGGTTTTAGCGCAGTCTTTGTTTCATTCGGTGCGGTCTTTGGGGGACTTGGCAATACCTTGTCTACTCATCAGGATTTCATATCAAGAATCCTTGGGCTAGTAACGATTTTCCTCGGCTTTATTTTCTACGGACGTTTTCCATTTTCACCAACAATACGTCCAAAGATGAGAACAACTGGAGGCTTGCTAGGCGCACCCTTGCTAGGAGTCCTATTTGGAATTGGTTGGACGCCATGTATTGGTCCCGCTCTTGCTGCTGTGCAGACACTTGCATTTCAAGAATCAAGTGCGGTGCGAGGAGCGGTACTTTCATTTGGCTACTGCCTAGGTTTAGGACTCCCATTTATTCTTTCCGGTCTTTCACTCGATAAGTCAGCGAAGCTGAGATCACTTATTTATCGTCGCGGTGATGTTATTTCCAAAATTGGTGGGGTTTTCTTAATCGCTATTGGCCTGCTGGAAGTGTTTGGTTATTGGTCTCAGTTGATGAATTCATTGCGCTCCCTTATTTCAGAATTTATTCCGGTGATCTAATGAGTCAACAAGTAGAGATTCCAGAGCTAGATAGCATCGGTCTATTTAGATATGCATGGCGCCAGCTAACAAGCATGCGCACAGCGCTAATTCTTTTGTTAATGCTCGGCGTCGCTGCGATCCCAGGATCACTAATCCCACAACGGACTCAGAATCCTATGCAGGTCAGTCAGTACTTTAAAGATTCACCAGAGCTAGCCAAATGGATGGATCGCCTTTCACTATTTGATGTCTACGGCTCGCCCTGGTTTAGCGCTATTTATATCCTTTTGTTTATCTCGCTTATCGGTTGCGTTCTACCGCGAACCCTTGAGCATTTTCATGCAGCGCGTGCTCTCCCACCCGCAACACCTAAGAATTTGGCACGAATGGAGCACCATTCTTCGTGGATCCCACAAGGTGGTGAACTAGATGCAGCACGTGCCTGGTTTAAATCCAAGCGATTTAGAGTCCTTGAAAAAGATGGATCGATTTCAGCTGAAAAAGGATTTACTCGAGAAACTGGAAACCTTTTCTTTCACCTTGCGCTTATTTTAATTCTGCTTGGAATTAGCTTTAGTTCACTCTTTGGAATGCGCGGTGAAGCGATTATCAATGTCGGAGAACGATTTGTTAATACACCAACAAGCTACGACACATTGACCTATGGAAAACTCTTTAAGGACTCAAATCTCCCATCCTTTATGCTGACCGCAGATAAATTTGTCGCAAAGTACAACGTGCAAACAAGTTCTCCAGAAGATTACACATTGAATGTTTCACTTCTTCGTGATGATTTTTCAAAACTTGAAAAGAAGATCATCAAAGTAAACAGCCCGCTAACAATTGGAAGCACTAGAATTTATCTGCAGGCTAATGGCTATTCACCAGTTGTAACAGTTAGAGATTCAAAGGGTAACGTCGCATTTCAAGGACCTATACCTTTCTTGCCTCAAGATGCAAATTTGAGATCAATCGGCGCAATCAAAGTTCCAGATGCAGAGCCTCAAATAGGATTTGTCGGCTCCTTTGTTCCAACATATTCACGTGATGCAAATGGTGGTGGAGCTATCAGCGTCTTCCCTAAAGCTCTAGATCCACGTTTGTTGTTATCTGCATGGGCTGGAGATCTTGGATTGGATTCAGGAGTTCCACAATCTGTCTATCGGATTGATACCTCAAAGATGAAGCAGATCGGGCTTAAGTCCTTAAAGCCAGGTGAGAGATTTGATTACGCTGGTGGATCAATAACATTTGAAGGTTATGTGCAGTGGGTCAATCTCAACTTCGTGGCAGATCCCGGAAAGAAGTTCGCGCTTCTTGGAGGTATTGTTGCGATCCTTGGCCTTCTGGCTTCATTGTTTACTCGTAGACGCCGCATTTGGATCCGCGTAGGAGATGAAGTTGAGGTCGCCGGCTTAGCAAAGAACGCTGCACCCGGCCTTGAAGTTGAAATGCAAGAGTTTATTCAGATGTTAAAGGGAGAGAAATAAATGTCACGCACTTGGGCCTTTACATCTAATTACTTTGTTTATTCAGCCATGGTTGTTTACACACTTTCCTTTTTTGCTCACGCGGTTGAAACAGCGTGGGCTGTAAAGGTTCCAACAGATACAACAAAGACTTTGGATTACAAGCGCACTGAAAAGGTAGCTCGTATTGCTACCGCCATGATGATTTTGGGATTTATTCTCTTGTTTGCCGGAGTTATCGCACGTGGAATTTCCGCAGGTCGAGTTCCATGGGGAAATATGTACGAGTTTTCAATTACAGGTGCACTTGCATTTACAGGTGCATACCTTGGTGCACTGCGTAAATATGATCTCCGTTGGTTAGGCTTGTTAGTTTCTATTTCAGTGCTTTTAACTTTAGGAACAGCTGTTGCTGTCTTATATCGTCCAAGTGCTCCACTAGTTCCAGCCTTGAAATCAACCTGGCTTGTAATTCACGTATCAGCAGCGATTGTTTCTGGCGGAGTTTTCCTGCTTGCAAATGTAATCGCAGCGGCTTATTTATATCTAGATCGAATGGAATCGATGGGGGAGCGCAAAGCCTGGGCTAAGCGACTTCCGTCCCTTGAAGTTCTTGATCAACTTTCCTATCGACTTGTTGCATTTGTATTTCCATTGTGGACCTTTGCTGTTATTGCGGGAGCAATTTGGGCCGAAAGCGCTTGGGGTCGTTACTGGGGTTGGGATCCAAAGGAGACTTGGGCATTTATTACATGGGTTGCTTATGCAGCATATTTACATGCACGAGTAACAATAGGTTGGCGTGGACGTCGCGCAGCCTGGTTGTGCTTATTTGCAGGCTCTACATTCTTGTTTAACTATGTGTATGTCAATATTTGGGGAACTGGAAAGCACACCTACTCAGGTCTTTAAAGCTTGCCTAGAAAATCTGGATCATCATCTGGAGGCAAGATACGACGCTTTGGTGCTCTTCCACCTTTAGGTTTATTTCTTCCTGCAATTAAGTAAGCGATTGGTCCGATAGCAAGTGCTTGCGGTCCTAAAATAATAATAAGTAGCAGCCAGCCCCACTTTGGCAAGGTCTTTACTTGGGACTCATCTGTACGCGCACAATCGATTAGTGCATAAATTGTTAATCCAAAGACCAGAATAATTGGGATCAAGCGACTCATGTTTTTATTGTAGCCCTAAAGCGATTGCAAAGAGAGTTGCAAACAGAAGTTGCAGCTTTCCGGTACGGCCCAATACGGGAATTAAATCTCTGCCGCTGGCTCCGCTTAGTACTACCTTCGAGATTGAATAGGTCAAAGGTGCGGCCAGTAAAGTAATCATTGCCGTGGGTATAAAGGTCGCAATAGCTGCGGTATGTGCAAGAACTAAAAGAGCAACAAATAACCGACGAGCCTTTGCATCTCCCAAGCGCACCGCAACGGTTCGCTTTCCAACAACTTCATCTTGTGCACGATCACGTATGTTGTTTACCGCCAAGATTGCACAGGCTAATGCACCCATCGGAACTGCAACAATAAAACTTAGGACAGTCAACTTTTCAGTTTGAGCATAGTAGGCACCCACTGTTGCTACTAAGCCAAAAAATATAAAGACAGATAGTTCGCCAAGTCCGTTATAACCATAAGGCTTTTTTCCACCGGTGTAACCCCACGCAGCTGCGATTGCAAGAATTCCAACAAGGATAAGAAAGGGTGAAGTAAGTAGTGCAAGCCAGACACCAGCGATACTTGCAATGAAGAAGGAAATGTATGCAGCCATCTTTACAGATTTTGCAGAGGCTAACCCGCTTGCGACTAAACGAGTAGGTCCAACTCGGTTTGTATCTGTACCTTTAACTCCATCGCTGTAATCATTTGCATAATTAACGCCAATCTGAAGCCAGACACCTACCTTTAGCGCCAAAGCTGCGCGAAACCAATTGAAATCACTACCTGCAAGGGCAGAGGCAACAACTACCGGGGCAATCGCAGCTGGAAGTGTGCGGGGACGTGCACCAAGTACCCACTTATTCATGTGCGATCCCCTTTGCTAAAGATTTGCGATCAACCTTGCCGATACCGAGCAATGGTAGCGAGGCGAGATGATGAATGCCTTTTGGTTTTGCAATGAATCCCAAATCGCTCTCAAGATGCGCAGTAATTTCCTGATCTGTAACTTCACCAACGACTGCGATCTGCAAACTGTGCCCCCATTGTGGATCCTCAATTGCAAAAGCTGCAGATTGAATATTAGGAAAAGCTCTACCCAGAGATTCTTCAACCGCGTTAAGAGAGAGATTTTCTCCACCAGAAATAATTACATCATCTGCTCGGCCAATGACAATTAATTTTTCATCAACAATCTCACCAAGATCACTTGTTTCATACCATCCTTCATCCAATTGGTTAGAAGAAGCAAGAATTGGTCCTTTCACAAATATCTTTCCACTTCTAATCTCAATTGAAACACCATCAAGTGGGCTTCCGTCATAAACACAACCACCACAAGTTTCAGTCATTCCATAGGTTGTAACAATTTTGATTCCAGCTAGATTCGCTTGATTTCGCAATGAATGAGATAAAGCGGCTCCGCCAACTAAAACAGCTTCTGCTGCTTTCAAATGGTCAAGTAAATTTTGATCACCATTCAACGCTCTAAACAATTGTGTAGGAACGATTGCGGTGAAATCGACTCTTGGATACTCACCTTCGAAGCTACGCAAATCTATGGGCAACGTTCCTAATTCAATTGCTCGCACAATTACATTTACAGCCGCGATGTGCGTCAGAGGAAGCAATAGAGACCATGTTTGCCCTGGTTTAGCACCGATAAATTTATTTGATGCTCTTGCAGATGAGATCAATGCTGTCGCAGTAAGTGCAACCTCTTTAGGAGTTCCACTGGTACCTGTGGTTCCCACAACAACAGCTGCGTAGTGCGGTGCGTAATCAGATGTGATCTCGCCAAATCCAAGGGTGGGGCCATTGCCCACGAGCGCCGCTGTGATTTCTCCCGCTAATTGGGGGATTTCGCATGCAGGGCTGACCCGCAGAATTGTTCGTTGTGACGAGTTATCCATTGCCACGTAGGCTATCGCTAGCAACGACGATGGGGGAAATGTGAGCAAGCCGATCAAACGCGAATTTGGTAGCCGAGAGATTCCACAATGGGTGACCGCACCCGGCGGAGAAGATTTTGTAGATATCAAATATCAAATGGGTGATGGCATCGCCAAAATTACGATCAACCGACCACAGGTGCGTAACGCTTTCCGTCCACAAACAATTATTGAATTAATCGAAGCCTTTGATCTTGCACGTGACAATGAAGAAGTTGGCGTGATCATCTTTACCGGTGAGGGCACTGAAGCCTTCTGTTCTGGCGGCGACATAAGTGTTCGCGGTGATGATGGCTATCTTGGTGATGACAAGTTAGCTAAAAAGGGAATCGGCCGCCTAAATGTTTTAGATCTTCAAGTTCAGATTCGTCGCACACCAAAACCAATTGTTGCAATGGTTGCAGGTTGGGCGATTGGCGGTGGCCATGTTCTGCATGTTGTCTGTGATTTAACTATCGCCGCTGACAATGCAAAATTTGGACAGACAGGTCCAATGGTTGGCTCATTTGATGGTGGATACGGTGCAGGATTACTTGCAGCACATGTCGGCCAGAAGAAGGCTCGTGAAATTTGGTTTATGACCCGTGAATATGATGCGCAAGAGGCGTTGAACATGGGTCTGGTAAATACAGTTGTTCCAATCGCAGAACTAGAGGCAGAAACTGTTTCATGGTGTCGCGAGATGCTGCGAAATTCACCTATGGCACTTCGTTTGCTTAAGGCTAGTTTGAATGCAGCAACTGATGGTCTTGCAGGTGTTCAGCAACTTGCCGGCGATGCAACCTTGTTGTTCTACATGACAGAAGAGGGCCAAGAAGGTCGCGATGCGTACAAGGAAAAACGCAAGCCTGATTTCGGAAAGTTCCCTAAGCGTCCTTAATTTATGGATCAACAACTTCTCGACACATTGCGCGTAATTGCGCTGCCCATGAAAACAAAGTTTCGTGGTGTCACAGTGCGCGAGGTCGCGCTATTTAAGGGCGAGCATGGCTGGGGCGAATTCTCGCCATTTTTAGAGTACGACGATCAAGAGTGTGCACCGTGGCTTACATGTGCAATTGAAGCTGCAACCGCACCAAAGCCTCATCTATTTCGCACACATATTGCGGTTAATGGCACTATTCCAGCGATAAACAATCAAAGTGATCTTGAAAGAATTGTTCACTCATTTCCAGGAGTTAAAACCTTTAAAGTAAAGGCTGGCACAGATGTAAGTGAGGATTTAAAACGAATTCAAAATGTTCGCAATTTGAGCCCCCATGCAGCAATTCGAATTGATGTGAATGGATTGTGGAGCGTTGATGAAGCTGAGATGTTCATCAATTCTGTGGGAGAAGTCGAGTATGTCGAACAACCATGTGCAACTATTGAAGAGCTTCGGGAATTAAAAAAACGAGTAGATGTAAAGATTGTTGGCGATGAGGTTTTAAGAAAAGCTGATGATCCATTTAAAGTTGATCTTTCTGGTGCAATAGATTACTTGATGCTTAAAGTTCAACCACTGGGTGGAATTAAACGTGCTCACAAACTTGCAGAACATCACAACTTGCCTGTTGTAGTTTCTAGCGCACTTGAAAGTGCGGTTGGAATCAATTACGGATTGATACTTGCCGCATCCTTTGAAGATATGAGCTTTGATTGCGGCCTTGGCACAGGCTCCTTGTTGGCAAATGATGTGGCCCAACTGCCAATAGTTGATGGAAAGATTCAAATAAGTGATGTTAACCCTGTTCTTGATGGGCTAGATGTAAGTGCGGATCGCTTCGAATGGTGGAAGAATCGGATTATGAGAACAGCGGAGTTACTAGATTGAACAACTCAACATCATTAGCCCGCGTAATTGTTCGCCAAATAATTGAAGCTGGAATTACTGATGTAGTTATTTCTCCAGGCTCTCGTAACGCTCCATTGTCTTTGGCATTTTTCGAAGCATCTCAACAGGAACTCATCAAAATCCATGTGCGGATCGATGAGCGCACAGCAGCCTTTTTCGCACTTGGAATCATTAAGGCAACAGGCCGCCCCGTGCCTGTTGTATGCACCAGCGGAACAGCTGTTGCTAACTACCACCCAGCGGTTTTAGAGGCCAGCCACACAAATGCACCTTTACTCGTACTTACAGCAGATCGTCCAGCGATGCTTCGCAAGACTGGGGCAAATCAAACTACAGAACAAGCGCGCATCTTTGGAAAAGCGGTTCGCTACTTTGCAGATATCGACGGCCCTGTTTATCCAATGGAACTGCCACTAGATAGTTTGCGCACAGGTCCAGTTCATCTGAACTTGCAGTTTGATGAGCCACTTTTACCTGATGATTCAACTGATTGGTTATCTGAAATTAATGTTGCGCCAAAGGAGTTTGTTCCACGCACGAAGCCAGGAAATCTTCGTTTAGTTGGAGCACGCGGCGTTGTAGTTATTGGACATGATCGTGGCGGTTTAGCCGTTGATGAAATTACTAAGTTCACCAAGACATTAGGTTGGCCCGTAATCGCAGAGGATCCGCTGTCTTTTCCAGATGCTGTTGCTCATGCATCCATATTTTTAGCATCTCAGGAAATTAGAAGCACTTTGATTCCACAATCTGTTTTGGTAATTGGACGAACAACATTGTCTCGTTCAATCAACGCCTTTATTAAATCAAGTCCAATTACTTATGTTGTAGATCAACGTCTTGCAACTGTCGATACAGATCGCCTGGCAGATCGTAAATTTACAGAACTTCCAGAACTTCAAGGAATAATCCAATCCGATGAATGGATCGCAAAGTGGGCCAAGGTTTCTGAACGAGCACAAAAGTTAATTGCATCCTTAGATGGCTGGAATGAGGCGGTCATTGCTAGAACTATCGCAGCAGCAATTCCAAATGAAACAGCGCTCTTTGTTTCATCATCAAGGCCAATTAGAGATCTTGAAGGTTTTGCTTCACCCCGTACAGGAATTCAGGTATATGCCAATCGTGGCTTAGCTGGAATTGATGGAAATATTTCAACAGCACTTGGTATCGCCTACGCGCACAAAGCCACAACTGCGGTGCTGGGAGATCTATCTTTCTTGCACGATTTAACTGGATTAATTCAGAAGGAGCCAATTAACTGCCGCGTCATAGTGATTAATAATGATGGAGGCGGAATCTTTTCAACTTTGCCACAACGCGGAGCCAATGGCTTCGAAACAGTCTTTGGGACTCCACATGGATTAAATCCTGCGGCAATTGCAGAAGCTATGGGAATTAACGCCAAGCAGGTTTCAACTCTGAAAGAGCTTGAATCAGAGCTTCAATTACCTATTTCAGGTATCAGCGTCGTTGTATGTGATGTTCCAAATCGTGAAAGTAATGCCGATAACTTAAAATCTATTTACGATTCTCTAAGTTCTATTTAAGAGCACTGCGCATCGGCGCAAATTTTGCGTAAGTTTCGGCAAGTTCAATTTCAGGATCTGAGCCATCAACAATTCCACATCCTGCAAAGATCCGAATTGTGTCTCCATTGATCTGACCACAGCGCAAAGCAATACCTAACTCACCATCACCTGCAGCATCGATCCAACCAACTGGACCGGCGTAACGTCCGCGCGACATTCCTTCAATCTCTTGGATTAACGCCGCAGCCTGTGGTCGTGGTGTTCCACAAACAGCTGCTGAGGGATGTAGTTGTTCCAAAATAGTAAAAGCATCGATATGTGCAAGTGTTTCAACCAAAGCACCAGTTACATCTGTTGCAAGGTGCATGACATTTGCTAAGTGCAGCACAAATGGTGACTCTGGAACATTTGTTGATGAACAGAAGGGCTCGATCGCATCTGCAACAGATCGAACTGCGTATTCATGCTCTGCTAAATCCTTTGACGAACGAGCAAGTGATGCAGCTAGAGCTAAATCTTTGGCGTCATCACCAGTCTTACTAATAGTTCCAGCAAGAACACGTGATGTAACCATTCCACGCGATAGGCGCAGAAGTAGTTCAGGAGTTGCTCCAACTAATCCTGAAATCGAGTACTTCCAGGTTGTTGGATACTCATCGGCCAACTTATTTAAAATCGGACGCGGGTCAATACTTTTTGTTGATGTAACTGTGATGTCTCTGGCCAATACAACTTTGTCTAAATCACCTTTCTGAATTCGAGATACAGCTGTTGCCACACGTGATTTCCATGCGGTATCTGCTTCTGGCTGCTCATTCCAACTCATTGCGCCATTAGAAACATGATCTGGCGCGGTCTTTAATTCTGGTTGTGGATTAGATCCGATCCAAGTAATCCAAGATTTTCCACTCTTAGTACCAACCACAACTTGAGGAATGACTAAGACAGAGACATCATCTGGCGAAAAAGAAAAGGAGGTAAATAAAATCGGACCTGTTCCACCGCCATGCACTGTGTTGGTCACAGCTAATTTTTCTAGCTGCTTTTGCCACCAGTGACGAGCATCAGCAAATCTATGAGGTCCGCTAACAGTTGTAGTTGCGTAAATTCCCCAGCCAACTAATCCTTCTCCGCTACGAACCCATGCCAATGGTTGTGAATCTGGAAGTAAATCCAGCAATGGCAAATGTTCGCCTAAGCGAGTTGTTGTAACGGGGATGAGTTGGGACATTGTTATGAATGTTTGCGGTTTACAACTCGCCAAATTGCAGGAAGCGATGTTCCAGCGATTGCAATCTTTAGCGCTTCACCAACTATGAAAGGGGTAAGTCCCGCAGAAATTGTCCAGCTCCAACTTTTTCCTGTGTATTGATGTAACCACACGAGACCAAATGCGAAGGTAATAACAGTTCCGACAAGCATTGATGGTAGAGCTGTTAAGAATTTTTGATCTAAGCGAAAACGCGCGAACTGTCCTAAAACAAATGTTGCAATTAGCATCCCAACTAGATATCCACCAGTTGCGCCAACTATTCGATCTAAACCGTGACCGCTATTTGCAAATACAGGTGCACCAGCAACTCCAGCCAACATGTACAAAGCAAAGGTTGTAAAACCTAAACTCGAACCATAAGTAGTTCCAAGGATTAGTACACCCAAAGTTTGTCCTGTAACTGGAACTGGTGATCCAGGAACTGGAATCGCAACCTGCGCCAACGCTGCTAAACCAAGAACTCCACTAACAACCAAAACAGCGTTTGTCAGAGCTGTGGTTCGGGGAATCAGAGATGAGCGGAGCGAGGTAGCAGATAACGACATGGTGTTCCCTTCAAGCGACTTAAGTTGTGGATGAG
>Ga0214919_10011746_pt1 | contig 10883 bp, 13 predicted proteins | sample LL1503_MetaG_FD_177994 | JGI IMG/M metagenome (GOLD analysis project Ga0214919, IMG submission 177994) | Freshwater microbial communities from Lake Lanier, Atlanta, Georgia, United States - LL-1503 | ecosystem: Environmental > Aquatic > Freshwater > Lake | place: USA: Georgia | collected...
AGGTAAAAGTTTACCACAGGTATTTGTACAAACAGGTGAAGGTAGTATAAAAAACATTGTAAATACAAACCCAATGCCCGTAAAGGGAAATCTAGGACTTGATATTGCTGGTAGTTTATTGTTAAAAACCGGTAATAACGGAATGGAACTCTTAACATCTGGACATTCGCACCTAGCGGGAGGATCTATTTTAGTTGCCGCAACAGAAGGTGATATGATAGTAACTTCTGCGAATAAAACCACAATAAAAGGTAAATTGGTGGAAATAGATGGAGATGATAGAAGTGGAAGCGGTGGTGTTTCTATTCGTGCTCATAGCACAAAAGTTCAAGGGGCATTAAATGTAACCGGAAACATTTCTTGTATGGGTGCTATATCATGTGATGGCAATTTGGCAGCAAGTCATATTATTGGTAGATCTATGCGTATGCAAACTGCCGAATCTGGTGGGTCGAAATCAATAGGAAATCAGGCTAATTGGTTAGGAAAAAGTCAAGCACAAATAGCATCAGATCAGATATTGCAAAAACTACAAATGTTATCAATGAAAGACTGTTTGTTAAGTGTTGGAAATTTGTATAAGTTAGTTTTAGAAACTTTCGATGCTGCTATGGGTATGACGATTGTTGAAACCGAAACAACTGGATATTTTATGGGGGAAATTCTGGGGGTTGGGTTCGGAGTAGTCACTGGAATATGTTGGGGCGAAATTTATAACTGGAAACACAACCACGGTAAATGCAACGAACCCCATACTCATGATTACACAACACTAAAAGCTGATATGTATGATACATTAGAAGATTACGGTGGAGCAAGAGCGGATGCTAGTAATATACCAACTCCAGCCACAGAAACTTGTATGGGAACCAAACCTGGTCATAAATCATTATCCGGTGCTTGTGGAGGAGGAGGAGGAGGATTTGGTTTCTCTGATACTAATAGCAGAGCTTCTAAAGCTAGAAGAAAAAGAAATGCAGCGTTTGGTATATATGGTGATGATGCTTATGGTGATTACGATTTTGTAAATACAACTCCAATGTCTGGTTCATGGGGATATGATGAAAATGGAGACATCACACCAAATGACTTAGTAAACCTAAGTATAGGATTTGATTGCCCCGTAGATATTTCACTCCCATCAAGTGGACAAGCAACAGATACTAAAGACTGTTGATCAATGTAAAATAATTAGGAATATGTTCTTTCAGAACCAAAAGAAGTTTAGTTCCATTTTCTACACCTTCCGCTGAAAAACTTTTAGGCATGCTTTGTATTGGTATATTCAATTTTTGAGATACATATAATTTAGTATCATGATAGTGTTTTAAAAACTCACTTTCAATTTTTGTTGTTTTCACTTCTTTACCATCCACTGTAGTAACAATATCTACATTTTTATTTAATTTTGCATAAAAAATAAACATAGGTTCTATGCAATGCAACGAAACGGTCCATTCAGTTGTTGTATCTTCTAAATATTTTTTTTGTATATAGGTGATAAAAGAATCAGCACTAGTCTCTCTTTTCTTTTGCATAAATCCTTTTGTTTTTTCAATAATATCATCGGCAACTATTGGTTGTAGATATTCATCTCCTTCTTTACATGTACTAGATGCTTCTTTTATTTTTATACCATCTTTATTACATACGTAACCATCTACCACCTGACAACCACCGGATTGTGCCAATTCGACCTGTGTTAGAATTTTGGGTAAATATTCTTTGGACAATTCTTCCCATGTTTCATAAAAATTCACTCTCTCGTCACCAATCGATGTTAAAGACTTAAAGTAAGTGGATAAATAATTTTCGTAATCAAACCCTTTATCACTTTGCATTGTTATGACAGGTTCAACATCTGGCATATTTGCTGTTTTTAGCAACTGACACAGATAAGGAATTGGGTCAAATCCTAGAGGTTCTGCTGGTGTTCTTTTATCTTTTGTTGCTTCGTACCATTCATTCAATGTAGCATATGTTGCCGGTACGTATTTTTGATTGAATTTGGGATTTTCGTAAAATGGCATATCAATCTAAAAAGTTATCTTGTTGTTGTTTTATAAAAATGGTTTTAAGAAATTCCATAATCGCATCTCTATCTTTTGCACTGGTATAATGTTGTAAAATGATTCTTTCCCCTTCAATGTTATAACCAAATACGATAAAGGTATCTAGATATTCAGATATTATAGATTTGAGCAATCCCAAATCTCTCATTGCTATAGCATTTTTGTTATTATTTTCTTTCAACCATTTATCTAGACTTTTTTCCAATTCTTTTTTATTTATTTCACCGAAAATTTTATCTGCAACTTCTTTCATAACAATATCGTTGTTAGCAGATGACAAATTTTCCATTATTGTTGTTTTTAATGGCTGTTTTTTTCTTGGTAATGCCATATTAATTTCTATATGTTTCTGCCTTATTATTAATACCGAACTTTACCAAATATTCAATCACAACCTCAATTGAACTGGTTTGTAATTTGAAATTCTCTGGAAAATATTGCCCACCATCGGTAATACTAAAATACTCTTCTCCCAAATAATTATGATTATTAAATAATGTTATCATAATAGAAGATCCCTTTGGATCTATCACAACCGTCCAACATCTTGGATCTTGTTTTGAATAATCGTTAAAAACCTTATCAACAATATATCCACTATCTCTTAATCTTTTGATAAAGTAACTATTGGTTGTTATTTTATTATTAGCCATATATAAAAACTTACTATGTGATTACTATTTCACAAGTGCTGAAACAATATATTTTAGTTCTAAATTCTCATCATCTTGTGTCTGAAAAACAAACACTTTATGTTCATTGTTAAATTTAACCTTAACCGGAGATTTACTGGCTATTAGAAGTTTAAAAATTTCGATGTTAACAGGTGTTGGGTGGTGAATATCTTCTCCGATAAGACTATCTGCTAAATCCATAGACAAATTATCGACATTTTGCATTGTCTTATCATCAATCTCACAATTTATCTTCCCTTCATTACTATAAAAGTATATTTTCGAAACATCTGAAACAAAAGCATATGCATTGATTATTTTTTTAATCTTTTCTTGTGAAATATAAAACTCCGTATCGAATTGAAGCGCAGAAATCTTCTTAATATTAAGACTACATTCTTTAATAATACCATCGTCTACCAAATGGTATTTGAAATGTGAGTTTTTACCAGTTTCTTCACTCTTCGTGCGGCATTCTATATGGTTAGTATTAGTAACCATAGAAAATTCGCCGTCATCACCCAAACAATTAAGACCTGTTAATAACTTTTTAATGTTTATAATATTCAGCTTAGACTGTCCACATTCTACTGGCAATTTAGTTTTCCCATATAGAAAAACAGAGTTGTCAGCGGTAGAACATATTGTATAAAGAACATCATTCGATATAATCAATATGCAACTCTCAGATATTCTACTAATAGGTTTTAGTAGTTTTTCTAAAACTGTTTTGGGTACTGGTAATATATTTTCAGTCATTTAAGATATTTGTCGAAGCATTAATAGTAACATAACAATCAACATATTTTTCATATGATTTTGAAATTCTTTCTAAAGAAATTGCAATTTTTTTCATTGTCTTGTCTTCTATATTAATACTACCCAAATTTTCTTTAACATTATTTGTAATTTTTCTCTTATTATCTTGATTTGTGTTCTGAATAGAAATAACCGGAGTTGACGTCGGAATATTCTGAACATTCGGTAAGTCTGGTTGCGGAACCGAATATGTTGCGTCTGGTACCATGGATTGCACTAACTCCTCTGGAACATATCCAGAGGAGTTAGTGGTGACCTTGCGACTCGGATCCACTACTTGTGATATAAATTTATTGATATCAATTTGGTTGGCGGGTCTCTCGTGTCTTTCTGTTGATAATCTATCAATAGCTCCGAGTTGAGATCCTATGGATTTAGCCAATTTTGCCGCCTCTAGTGCATCTTCTTTAGTAAACATATTAAAGGTCGTTTAAGATTTCCTGCATCTTTTTGTCTTCTTCGCTCTCTTCAACCGAAGCAGACTTTGTAACTACTGTACCTTTACTTGATGTTGAAACGATCTCTGCATAACTGTCAAAGTTTTCTTGTACATCTTCAACCGATTGGGTGTTTTCTTGTGAGATTTCACCTAGAAAATGTGTATTCAACAATTTCTTGATTTCATCATATGACTTATGATCGAAAATTGCATCTAAGTCATTTGCTTGAGTGTATGCTTCGTCAATATCGTTTAAGTCATCAATTTTAGATGGTGATGTAAACTTAGATCCCGTGTAACTAGCATAACCGCCTTCGTTTTTCTCTACTTTAATCTTCAAGTTACAACCATTCTCTGAAAGGTCAAAAACCTTTGCTCCAAATTCATCAGATTCATCGCCAGTAATGGCAGCATCGATGATTTTTGCTAGTTGTTTACCATATCGAAGGATTTTAACCTTGCCTTGGTTTTCTGGATTTGTTGGATCTTTAACAACCAATACGTTTACAAGCCAATTCTCATTCCTCTTAATAGGACGAATTTTTTCAATCTGAGCATCGTCTTTTGTAGAATAAATCTTAGAACGATATTCATCGATTGGGCATTTTTCGCCATATGTGTTAGGACAAAGCACCGATACAATATTATTTGTAGAAATGCTCTTCCAAATGTGACTGTAGTAATGGAAGAATGTTCGCTCTGGATTTGTAACCAAAGGAATCAATCTTACGACATACGTCTTGTCAATTTCCAACTTCATAAAGTCCTTGAAGGAACTTTCTGTTGATGTGTTGCTGTTTTTGTTGATCGCATCCTTAATGGATTCGAATAATGATGTAGTGTATTTGCTCATACAAGATTTATAATACCACGTTGGTTAGATGTTGCAAGTGTTCTTTTATAAAAAGATCGATTTTTTTAGTTGCTTGCTTTACAAAAGTCTTCGTTTTATAAGAATTGAAATATCTAACTTTAAAGGATTCAAGTTTTTCTACTAGATTGCTGGCATATATATCTCTTTCTTCTTCCAATAAAGAAAAAAGTATTCTTTCAAAATCTCCAAGTTCCATTAATGAATATGGGTTTATTTTATGTTCTCTATAATGGTTTATCCACGAATACATGTAGCTATTTCGATGAGTTAAATAGTTTTTTAATTCTATTTTATTTTTTAAACAAAATTTACCAATAAAAAGAATGCTTTCTTTGATTTTTTCAAATTGTTTTTCAGGATTCTCGTCTTCTCTTTGGTTTTTATATGTAGTATATGATTTTATCGCTGCTCTAGTATGAAAATACTGTATCAGCGGATAATTTTCATCGGGATGCAATATATTCGGGGCTTCGAAATATTCATCTATTACAATATGGGAATATTTTTCAAAAAAATATTCCAGTTTGCTTAGAACAGTTGTTAATTCTTCTGACATATCAGAAAAATCTTTTCTTGGTTGATATGGTTTCCCATATCTTGAGTTTTTTAAATAACAGTTATAAATTTTTTGTTGGAATTCGTTCAAGTTTTTTTATTTTTTGGATTTAATTTTGATCTAAAAATTTTCTTGTATACATTTGGAGTAGATTTTAAATATGCGGAGATAATATTCTGTAAATTATCTTCGGTTAATAAATTAAAATATATTTTTTGTGTTTTACAATCATCGACTAAAAATTTTAGGAAATTTAAATAGTTTAATTTTTTACCCTTTGCGATACATACAAATGATCCGAATTTCAAGGTTATATCCTCGAATTCTTCCATGTTTAAAGCATCTGATGGGTTTGTTCTTTCTTCTAGTTGTTGTGATGACGTTATTATCATATAGGTTTTAAGTTTTTTGTCAATTCCATAAACAAGGGAGTCAGCTTTCCAGCTGCGCTATACATATTTCCTGATCCATCGCAAAATTTTTCTGCAAATTTTTGTAAATCGATGCATTTATCGGTCTTTTTTTGTCTTATGTTAACTCTGTTGTGTTTCGGGTTTATAAAAAAATACAAATCTGCATCATATTTTTTGGTGATAGCATCTAATGTTAGATAATCAAACGAGTTTAGTTGTATTCCTATCGTTCTTTTTGTCTCTCCCTTTATCTCTAATGTTCCTCTGAATATTTGAACATTTGATGCTTCTTTTTCTGCTGTATTTTTTGCAAAATTTATTTTTTTCCGTTGTTCAAGAGTTGGTTCGATGTAACCATTTTTATAATCTTGTACAAATTTTGAAAAATTATTTTTATATTCCAACCAAAATAGAATATTTAAATCTTGCGATTCTTTAAATTTAAAAGAGGCAGAGTCAAAATCATCTGCTAATACTATTAGCTTCTTTTTTTCGTCTGTTAATTTGATGGAATCATCAAATAACAATTTTTTAATTAATAAAGAATTAGAAGAATATTCTTTATGTAAAATTTTGGATTTTTTAAACTTGCTTACGAAATTTTCAGATCTTTTATGGTGATCTATTATTGTTATGTAAGGTTGATCTAATTCTGGAAAAAATTCATCCCTCAATGATATATCGAATATATAAATATTGTTAGGATTTACTATATTTTTAATAGCATCTTTTATTTTACCAATTTCCATATTGGTAACTTCATTAAACAGGACTGTGTCGTTAGGTTTTGACCATATAAATGTCAAAAGACTTACGGCCCCATCTAAATCTTTATGAGTAAAAATATGATATGTATCATTAAACATATCACTATTTAATCACATATCCCTAATTTTCATCATTTAAACTCAAACTTTCAATCAAATCGAAAGTACTGATTAAAGAATCATTAACAGGGTCATTATTTCCCATATCTCGCCTTTTTGATGGACTAACAATGAATGAACTAGCCACCGCATCGGGGTCTTTTAATGATAATGTTTCGTAATCAATTTCTAATACGGTGTGACATTGCCTTGGACCGAACCTATTCTTCACAATTCCCATGTGGATGATGCCTAATTCAAAATCTTCCTTCTCTGTCCAGATGGAAATCTGCGCATCCACCGTATGTGAAAGACCCATTGATTCACTAGTCATGTCCATGTCTGGATTGGGGGTCGAGAACGCGCTTCTATTGGCTTGTGTGGCAGAAATAATAGGACAACTGAAGGTATATGACAATGCTCTAATGTCTTCGGTTATTTCTTTAACAGATTCGTATGAATTAAGACCCGTATTATTCGGAGCAATTAAGTTTAGATAATCAATTACAATAGCATCTGGTTTAACTCCGCTACGAACCAACTTTTCTAGATATGATTTGATATGTAAGGGACTAACCGTTTTAGGGGGGAACTCTTTAATTATTAATTTAGCATTTTTATTCTTAACCTTATATTGGTTTAGGTGCTTTTTTAAAGAATCTGTCTGTAATTTCAAATCGCTGAAAGGTATTTTAGATAACTGTGAACTTATTCTTTTTGCATATATCTGTTCTGGCATTTCTAACGAAATTAATACAACAGTTTTATCTTGGTTTAACAAATTAGTTGCCATATTTCCTAAGAAAATGGATTTTCCCACGTTTGTAACACCGAAAAATACATACAATGCTCTACCGTCTGCCATTAACCCACCTCCCAATTTTTCATCAAGCCATTTCCAACCAGTGGGAATCACATTAAACACCTTTTGCAGATCCTCACAATGATTATCTATCGATTCTAGGTAATCAAATCCCATATTATCAATCAAAGATATGTTACAAGCATTTTCAAACTCTTTTAAAATTTTTGACGGATCAATTATGCCAGTTTGAATATCCAAAGATGTTTTTAATACAGTATTCAATACCGATTTTTCTTTAATGAACCTTTCGGTGTTCTTCAAAAGAACATCTTTGTCGTAATTCTTGTCAATTGTTTTGAATGATAAAATAACCTCTCGTAAACAATCTCTTTTATCTTGATCTACCAAGTGAGTTTTAAGTTCTGTTATATTTGGAATCTTATTATGCTCCATATAATAAGATATTACGGATCCGAAAACACTTTTTATGTTTTTATTTTTAAAAAAAGTTGGTTTTGTATAATGGATTATTGTTTCCAAATATGCTTGGTCGAATAATGCATTATACATTAAAACCGTTTCGAATAATTCCAAATCGAGAGGTAGATTTTTCATCAATTTAATCTCAGATTACGGTATTTTCATTCTTGAACGATAGCTCAGATGTCAATTTAGTCTCAAGAAGAGGTAAGATCTTGTCCCAAACCTCGGAATTATCTTTAAAGTCTTTGAAGAAACCTAAAACTTCCCCATTCAAGACGTATCTATGACCTTGTTTTTCCAAAACACCATAACCTTCTGCCATTTCTAGAAGACCCGAATATTTATTTAACCCTGTTTTAAAGTTTAAATACATTTCTGTCTCCAAAAATGGTACAACAAACCTATTTTTTGTAGTAAAAGCTCTCAATGTTAGACCGTTAATATCTTTAGCCAAAGATGTTGTAGTCTCATTCGAGTCTTTATTCTTACTATCACTCGAACGTTCAATCTTTTTAGCCATCTGGACGATAACAGATGCCATATAAAGAGGACCAGACCCACCCGCTTGTTTCTTAATAGCGGATGGATGCATTTGTGATGGGTCATCATATATATGATTAGTAAAAACAATAGGACAATTAGCCTTTGCTGCTGAATGTGTGATCGCTCTCATCATACTTTTCAATGCTTTTGCTCGATTTCCCATATCTGGAGTATCAGATCCTTCATCGATTTTCTTTTTCTCCTGTGTTGTAATCAAATTTCCCAAAGAATCGATAATAATTAATACCTTTCCTTGTAATTTTTTTTCTATAACAGTATCTAGAAACTTCACAATTTGATTTCTGCACTGTTCTGTTAATTCTGTTGGTGCGTGTTTAACTTTAGATGGGTCACAACCCAATCTTTTTGCTGTTTCATCGTCCAATGCACCTTCTGTATCAAAATATGCAACATGCATTCCCTTCTTTTGAGCATTTGCCATAATTTTATTAGCAATTAATGTTTTACCACATGATTCTGGTCCAATAAATCCCGAAAGTCTACCCATTGGAATACCACCGTACAAAGATCCGGAAATAATGGCATTAAGTGCCAATGATCCAGTATCGATCCATTCTCTCACATTGGAAATACTATTTTCATCCAAGAATGCCGCATCAGGATTTAAATCATCCAAAATTTTGAATGCCTCATTAATATCTCCCACGGTTTCTGATTGTTCTTCGTTGTTTTCTTTTTTAGTTTTAGCCATACTTCATCAGTATAAATGAAAACCCCGAAAAGTCAAAAGACTTTTCGGGGTTTTCCTATGTCTACACCAAAATTTTAATTATTCATCGAATAAGTTAACCACTTTTTGTTCGGTTGCTGCTGCTGGTGCTTCAGGTGATCCAAAAGTATTAGTCTTCGAGAACATTTGTGTATATTGTGCCTGTAATCTAAAATCGATAGCATTAATATCGCTAAAGGTAACGGTATCTTTCTTATAAGAGAAGACCACATCGGTATTTTTATCTGCAAGGAATTCTCTGAAAAATAGTGGGAACAATTGAACGGTCATCTTGCCGGTATTGTCACCACCCACCATGATTACTACTGGATTGTTAACATTAAGAATTTTATCATCTGTGGTATCTGATACAATTCCCATAATAGTTCTACCTACGGTATCTAAAAAGATTACTGGCGTTTTTGTGTTGTTTGTTTCTGTTGTTTCTGTTGTATTACTCATATCCATATATCTTATACTATATTAAAAAAAATTCAACTGCGTATAAGTATAAAAAATGAAAAAAGATTTTAAATTTAATAGATTCACCAATGAATGGGTTCATAAAACATTACCATTATCAATTGATAATGAATTATTTTCTGAAATGTCAGAAAATGAAATTAATGAATTGATTAGACGAAAAACTTTATCCTTAGATAAAAATAATTTAACAGATGAGGAGATAACATCTGAGTTTTCAAAATTAAGAGAAAAATTAAAAATGAATGAATCTTTTAAATCTTTTTTTACGAAAAAAGTTCATTCAAATCGGTAACCTGTTCGCATCCTATGGCTGGTAAAGGCCAACCAATGATTTGAAAGATTCTACTAATTGGGGGTATAACATTTTTTTCAAACATTTTCCTATAATCAGGTTTAATGTGTTGATAAAATTCTTTAGGAAAATCATTAGAAAATGCTACTGTATCAAACCCCAATTTATTCTTACAACAATAGATAGTTTTAATCTTTTCCCCGCTTGAAATGGCATGGTATCTATCTGTAATATTTAAAATATCTATCAATTTATTGTGATTGATTGCTGATTTAACATGGTTTGGTGTACCTTTTCCGAAGTTACCATTTTTATCTATAATATTGTTATATTTTTCATAGTTATTCACCTTTTTTCTAGATGATATAAGCTCTGGAATCATATTTGTATATGTTTCAAATCCCTGTTGGAATAAACCATTAGCAACCTTTCTATTTTTTGACATAATAGCGGATTCGATAATACTTTTGATTAGGTTTTTCACCTCTTTAGATAGAATAGATTTAGCAACTTCTAGTCCTTTATACAAAAACTTATCAACCTTTGAACCTTCGCTATCTAAAACATGTAATATGTAATATTTCTTCTTCTGCAACACTGCTACATCACAAATTTTTTCTCTTTTAAAGAAATATCGAGTATCAATAGAGTTGAATTTAGTAGTAGCCCACTTGTTTATTTCTACGTTTAACACTTTACCAAATTCCTCGATCAAATCCGATGCTTTTTTTGTAATATTGTTATCGGAGTCTTTCAACTTAACACCTTTAATATCAAAAATGTTTTTAAATGAGAAAAATTCACTATCCGTATCTTGGTATATACAAACAT
>Ga0214919_10011747_pt1 | contig 10883 bp, 9 predicted proteins | sample LL1503_MetaG_FD_177994 | JGI IMG/M metagenome (GOLD analysis project Ga0214919, IMG submission 177994) | Freshwater microbial communities from Lake Lanier, Atlanta, Georgia, United States - LL-1503 | ecosystem: Environmental > Aquatic > Freshwater > Lake | place: USA: Georgia | collected 2015-03-15
AGGGGGAGTTCCTTGAACGGCTTGCCAACATGGTCACGAAGAGGGCTTGTTTCCCACTGAATCGTATCATTTTTTCCCTTCCCCTTCGTAATGGAGTACTTACCATCAATGAAGTTGAAGATCGCCTCGCAGCGATGGGCGCCATCAAACACATCATCAATATTTGTCTCGATATTCTGTGTAATATAAATGGGACCGCAATGAAATCCGCGTAAGGCCGTATCTAGCATCGCCATATTGTCCTCAATTCCCCAACATGGGGCACGCTGTTTTGGACCGCGCGTACGAAATACGGGTTGCTGTAACATCTCGGCCGTATGATCATCTCTGCGATTCCTGAGATCTATAGCCCTAACCGTATTCATTTTAAACGATCGGTTAGGGGGCTCGCGTGATCAATTTTGGGGCGAAGAACCCCTTGTGGGGTACCAATGTAAATTCAAATATCCGCCCGCCGTCTCTTCGAATCCGAACGTCTTGTACCACGCGCGAATCCGCTCTGACTTCACAGGAAATAAATGAATCGCCGTTCCCTCTTTTCGACATTCGTCCAAGATGAACGTGAGAAGCCGCGTGCCGATATCCTGTCCTCGAAACGTGGAATGTACTGCCAGATAATCGAGATATCGATTCGTCCCATTTCTCTTGTGAAATGAGACGATGGCAAGACCGAGAAGGTCACCCTCCTCTGAAAAAACACCGTAACTGTCTTCTGGCGACCGGAGTCGCCAAGAAAGACCGAAATCTTTTACGGGAAGATTGTATTTGTCAAATGCGTCATAGAAAATGTCGCGGGCGGATTTGTAGTGTTCTGCTTGGAGAGGGCGGATTACAGTTTGCATGGCATTAATCTTCTAATTGGACTTTTGGAAAAAGTCCCTAAAACCCGGACCTATTGTATAGGCATGGGTTTTTGGGATAATCTGGACAACGTCGTTAGGCTCGGCCGAAGGCTGAGCCATAATCATCCTTCAACTTGTTTTTTGGGATCTTTTTTTCTAAAAAAGATCACATGACACCTTGCTGCTTATTCTTCATCGGTGCCAGAACCAGCTTCACCTCACCCAGATTCGCCACAGTGTAACGCAGAATCAGCGGATAATCATTCTTCAGATACAGCTCAATGGACGGGCAAAGGCTCGTGCATTTCGTGAAGAGTACAAGATGCTTCAGTTGGAAAATGCCCTGCACAATTTCCGCAGCCGACCCCGCCGACTTATGCACCTTCATATTGGACGTATTGTTCTCCGAAATGACCGTCTCCTGCTCCGCGAAATCCCCAACGCACTTGAAAATGAGGTCCGTGGAACTGGAAGTAATCTCCACATCCAGCTTATCTCCGAGCGCATTCATGTCCCGGCAAATCTTCTGCAGGTCCACGCTCGGCATGTGAATAATGCTGGTGAAATTCAGGCTGGGAATCTGAATGTCCTCCACGTCCGTATCGAACAACTTCAGGAAATAGTTCGTCACCGTGGACTTCTCGGAATTCTCCATGCGAATCCCGAGCTTATTAGGATTATTCGCCGGCAGGTACATCGTCAGAGAGTCGTTGTTCCCCATGGTCTTAATGAGCTTGAAAAAGTATATCATGTTGACACCGAGCACGTGCTTCGCAGGGCAGAAGTAGTTCTCGAAACGGTCAGAGTGCAGGCGGAGGTATACTAGGACCGTGTGAGTCTCGTCGACGGCCATAATCTTAATGCCGTTCGAGTCGAACTCCAGATTGGCCTCCGTCAGAATCTCCTTTAGAGCCTCAATAAGTGTCCGGAAAGCACCGGACTGTACGGTTCTGACCTCGAATAAGTTTCCGTTCGGATTTGTGGTGGAGACAAGTGACATCCTTCTATGTGCGTATTTTGATAAAATCTTTAGGCGTAAACCGCTTGGGTCTCTGACCTAAGCGGTTTAGGCATAGATGGTCTTACGACCATCCAGGCATTAAGCGACCGGGGCCTATAGCACCCGGAGCATCACCGGTTGCGCCTCCGGTTGCGCCTCGTCTTATGATTCTGAAAGATTTTCACAGCATTCGCAATGCACGGCGTAATAAAGACATAACCGGTCTTCAAAAGATTCCCCATGACGGACGGATAGAATCCTCCTGACTGTTTACGTCTCTTATATGTCCTGACCCTCCTTTTCATCTTACTAATTGTCGCTATTTATTTTGAATTTCGATAAAATGGTATAGAGTTCCGTAAATACAGGATCGTCGTATATGGCATGGTCTTCCATGGCATTCAAAATGGCCTGCAGTAAATCCTTGATTTTCTTGCCCTGTATACCTGTTTCTCCCGACATTTATGAGAATTAAACGGGCAACTCTTAGGCCTATAATTCCGTAGCCCTCCCGGTAGATGGCATCCCTCACGTTCATATTTTCCTACGACCTCTGGTTTTACGCATCCCATCTTGCCCTCCATCACCGGTCCATGTACTACTTACACAAACAACACCATACGCACGTGAATCCTAAATGGACCGACACGAACGACGCATCCGCTTTCGAGAACGGCTTCCAATTGATCGGCCTCTTCCTGCCCTTCTTATTTCTTTCCATTCGCCCGATAGACTTCTTTACAGCGTGGGCTTTCATTGGCGCCCGCGGGCTCATGCGCCACGACGACCGGTTCACTTTCATCGTCGGTAATCACCACCTTCTACACCACAAATACAAGAACTACAATTTCGGAGAGCGCTGGATCGATGCCCTCTGTGGAACGACTTATCCGAATTTTGCCGAGCATAAACGTGGCCTCATATTTTTCCTATAAACTGTATGTGGTCTAAACCCATTCAACAAACGACCATATAGAAATACCATACAATGTCCACCTCATTACTGGAATATGTTCGACAGTTGGACGCGGTTCATAAAAATAGTATAACCGAGGAGGCCAATACTATCGTCGAAGTCCCCCACAATTCCATCAAAGTCCCCCTACATGCGCATCAACAGGCCACGCTGATTCGCATGAATGAGTATGAACAGAGTCTGACGAAAGGAATGAATGTCGGCTCCGAGAGTCTCTTTTCGAATTGCGCCATTCTCGGTGACTCGGTCGGCGTTGGAAAGAGTCTGATGGTGCTCGCCCATATTGCGCGCCTCCCCGTACTTGAGGCGATCCCGAAACATATCGTCATAAATTCGTCCGCCTGCCGAAATATGTTTAGCCTCAAGGCCGTTAAGTATTCCGATAAAAACGAGGCCGGCTCTCTCATTATTGTCCCCCATACCCTCTTTCGCCAATGGGCGGCCTACATCAAGGACCAGACGAATCTAAAGGGGTTCTGTGTTTCGAAGATATCCCAAGTGGCCGACGCGAATTTCGAGAAGACTATCATGGAATCCGACCTCGTCCTCATAAGTAATACGATTTGCCGGCAGTTTCTACCTAGATGTAAGAGCTATGACATTAAATGGAAGCGCATCTTCATCGACGAGGCCGACACCATCCACCTTCCAGGCCTCTACTATCGTGATATGCCGCAAGCCCGCTTCTTCTGGCTCATCACGGCCTCTTGGATAAATCTCCTATATATGAACCGCAACCTCTATTTCGACAAGACTACTGTAAATTCCCTCATATTCAGTGAAACGACGGCCTATAAACACCTGCAGAACCATTTCGTCTCTCGCATGGCGACGAACGGGACACCCTACCTTGCCGAGGCCTTCCGCATACGTTCCCCCTACGTATTCTCGGAATTACTGTCGCAGACGCACCCCTTGCGCGCCCACCTCATTATAAAATGCGCCGACGCGTTCACTAAGAAATCCATTTCGCTCCCTGAACTCATTCGCAGAACGATTCTGTGTCGCTCGCCCCTCACGAACCGCATTCTGGAGAATGCGATTTCAACGAATATTCAGCAGATGCTGAACGCCGGCGACATCAATTCGGCGCTCAAGGAACTCAACGTGAAAGGGAAAAATGTGAAGAGTCTTGTGGACGGCGTCACGGCACATCTCACGAAGGAACTCAGCAATCTTCAAAAGACCTATGAATTCAAGGCGTCGCTCGTCTATTCGTCGAGCCAAGCGAAGGAGCAGGCGCTCCAAAGTCTCACAGAGAAAATGGGACACGTGAAGCAGTCCATACAGTCCATCGAGGAGCGTATTCAGAATTTCAAGACGGAGGTGTGCCCGATTTGCTACGAGGAACCGGCCGACCACTTGATTACTCCATGCTGCTCTCGGATCTTCTGTGCGACCTGTATCATTATGAGTCTGGCTAGGAATAGCACATGCCCGCTCTGCAGGGCGAATATACATCCTTCGAAATGTACGAAAATCATGACAACGGAGAATGAGATTGTGGATTCAGGTGCGACCTCTGACGACCACCCTCTTCCGAAGAAGCAGGATGCGCTCCTGAACATCATGAAAGAAAATCCTGAGGGGAAATTCCTCGTTTTCAGTCGTTTTGATAACCCTTTCGAGACGATTGAGACAGCCGTATCCGAACTCGGAATTCAGGTGAAGCACGTGAAAGGGAATAAGGATGCGGTGGCTTCTACGCTGCGCGGATTCGAGTCTGGGGCTCTGCGTTGCCTTCTCCTGAATTCCAAGTACGCGGGGGCGGGTCTCAATATAACGGCGGCGACACATGTGATTCTTCTCCACGCGATGACACACGAGGAGGAGAAGCAGGTTCTGGGACGGGCCTACAGAATCGGGCGCAAGGGCGCCCTGACATTCATAAAGCTCCTACATAAGGAGGAGGAGGCCTATATGGAGGGCGAGGAGACGGCTCAGGCAGAGCCGGCAATCTAAATCTGCTTGCACAGATTCTCAATACTGATGGAATTATAGCGTCGAACGCGATCCGGTTTCAAACCTGCGCCTTTCGACTCTAGATGCGCATAGAGCGGCGCAACACGCACAGGCACATCATGCGTCTCTGCCACTTCACAGATGAGTTTCCACGCATTGAACATGGCTGACTGTTTTGTTAGAACCGGCGTGTAACGCAGCTCCGCCGTCGCCAAAGAGTGGGGTTCGGCTAATGGCACATCCTCTAGGAGCCGAATACTCATAATCTTTAACTTGAGTCGCAACGAAATCGGCAGAATCGTCCAGCACTGATAGAAAAACGCCCAAAAGTCTCCTTGATCGCTTACTTTGTAGGCATTAAAGAGTTTTAGATACGTTGTCCAGGCCTCCTCGGTCGTACCAAGCGACGCCTCAATTCGCTCCGGAATATTTTCGAGACATATGAGACTCGCCAAATTTCCCTCGTTATTCTCCACGTCGAAATTCATCCGCATATCATAGTCGCCATTCCACAGAGTCCACCGAGCAATTGACATGACTCCCTCCGGAATTTCCACGGTTTCTTGGGGAATTTCGAGGCCGGATAATTGGCGCTTCAAGGAGCGCAGATCTCCCGTATACGTCGGAGGAATTTCCGTTTGTAACCAGGTTTGGAGGCGTTCAGGAAGTACCGGCTCAATTTCAAAAGTTAGACAGACTTTCGCAATCTGCTGGAGAGTTCTCGTATCCAGACTATTACTAATAAGGATCAAGGGGCAGCCCTCTCTAGCCTCCGCCAATTTCAGGTAGGCATGCAATTCACTCAGGCCGCCCTTCTCACCGTTCGAGAGGCCATCAATTTCGTCCAGCAAAATTCCAATTCCGCCGCGTTTTCCAGATTTCACCATCTGAACAATTCCACCTTCACGCAGTAGTGGTAGAATTGTTTTACGAAAAGATGTGCCGCTTCTCGTGTGGCTGGCGTTGAATTCAATGGGGCGCAGACCGGCTTGGCGGAAGACACGGAGGGCGAGTGTGGTCTTACCAATTCCAGGAGGTCCTAAGAGAAGGACGGCGGCCTTGTCTCTTACTTGTATCCATCTTGAAATGGATTGTTCCACTTCGGGATGAAGACATACTGTATCCTCCTCCATACTAATCGGTAGTTGGGGGAGAGTTTAGGCCAGGGCTCAGCCCCAGGTCATGGCAGCGGCGTTCAAACAGGGTGAGGAGGAACCACCGCGGAATTGAGCGGTGCGCTTGAACCAGGGATACAAATACCCTCCCAAGTGAGCCCCATATCCTTACAGTCCGAGCATAGTTCCGCGGCAGACCTAAAATTCGAATTTGAGCCACTAGGATTGTTTAACACTAGAATTTTACCAGGACCTTTCGTGCTCACACCATTTGTATCAGTGCAGCTGTACTTGGTAACTTTATTACCTGTTTCAATTGCTGCCTGAGATAGCACGGTATAGTCCGGGCATATATTGATAGAGTTCGGAGGAGGCCACGTTGTGGAAATATTCGTGCCGATATTAGAATTTCCGGAAGGAGTGAACCATCTCGTCCCGAAGTATACAGAGACCAGCAAAAACAGAATAGACATGACAATCGCACCGGACATTGCCCCGGGCCTTGAATTTAAGTACATCGATCCGGAAATGGCAATGACCGATATAAGAACATAAAATACGAATATGATATTCATCTATCTATTAGCGTGTGACATAAAAATAGGGTGTAATATAACCTATTTTTATGCGTTTCGAGTAATATAATATTATATGGCTGCGGCGTCGATTTAACGGCCGAACACAGCGACGGGGGCGGGGGTGCCCTGGCCGTCAAAGCCTAGCTTGATGTAGCCGGTGAGGAAGTCGGGGGTGGTCCCAGCCGTGCCGCTACCAGCCACGCCGAAGGTGGAGGTGGTGCCGGCCAGGCGAACGTGTCCTGCAGTGCCGGCACCCTGGGGCACCACCAGCTGCACCTTGCGGAAGAACGCACCAGAGGACACTACAGACTTACCCATGTCACGCAGCAGAGAGCCCGCCGTGGAGATGGAAGACGCGAAGCAGCCGTTCGTGGAGTGGTCGCCGCCGCCGAAAGAGGACGCCCACGGGGCGGGGCCGCCCAGAGGGCTCGACTCAATTAAGTTCACCAGAGAACCCACCGTGATATAGTAACCACCATCGTTAGAGACCTGGCGAGTACGAGAGCCAACAGATGTCATTTGTTTATACCCTCTCATTAGAAAATAATTTGGCAAATATAGATTTCTCTGCCGGGGCGCGACGACCCGCCGTTTTTTACGCCGAGGCATTTTGCGGCGAAACGATTTTCCCATCCGCAGATAGTATGAACTATAGCCCGGCTCTGCCGTACACTGCGAACGCACCTAACATGCAGAATGGCCGTGTGGTATTTCCAGATGATCTTTCGAATATCGGTGTTCCCGGATTTGAAACGGATACTGCCGTGGAGAAGAATTTCCAGACGGATATGCTTCGAGGAAATTGGGAGAAGACTTTCGTAAGTGAAGGTTTCTTCTCCGCGGAGAACGTGGATCTTCTGCAGAACAGAATACGTAAAGCCGTATTTGACCGGAGTCAGCCGAAGGGCTACATCATCGACAGACAGTCCGCCGATGAAATGAAAATCATTATGCGGGCCATCTACCTTCAGTACGCCCGAAATCTGCCGAAAGATATCCCCGCGCAAATTGAGGATCTCAACACGAAGGTCATCAATTGGTCCGTGCCCCACATTTTGTCTGCCGTAGATCACTACCACTTCTATATCAACGATATCAGCCACCTACCGGTGCCCCTTGCGCACATGCAGCATCTGAGCCGTGCCGGAACAAAGAGCCTTCCCGCAAATCCTTTCGTGTAATTAGGGGGATGCCAGTGGCTCATGGACATAATACGGAAGTGCGTCCAGGTAGTAACGCGTACAGGCGGGAACAGGAGGAAAGAGATGCAAAAGAGGCTGCCTTAGAAAGAAGGGCGCACAGATTGAAAAAGGCTCTTGATTCCGTAGAGTATCTAAAAGTGCCGTGGAGCGCTGTGAGCGAGAGTCAGCGTGGCTCATATACGCTACAAGAGGCGAAAAATTTCGTCAAGAAGCACACAAAGAAGGGAGGGCGCCGCGCCACAAGGAAGGCCCGTAAGACGCGTCGCAAGCACTGATAATTTCCAAGCGCTATAATATTCTTATTCGTTTCTTTCCCATTCAGAGAAGGAAACGAATGAAAACGGGTATTTGGAAAGTCGATGGTCGTAGTCGACCATCCGAAGACCGGTCGTTTATTCGAGAACTCCCCGGGGGAATCCTGATCGCCGGAGTTTTCGACGGCCACTCTGGACTATTCACAGTGACATTCACGATGAATATTCTGCCTGGAGCTATTGCCGAACTCTTGAACCGCATGAATGTGGATGATGAGGTCGCCATGCGCTCCGGCATACGCTCCATATTCATTGAACACGACAAGAAACTCGCTAAACAGGGGGCTCTATCGTATCGTGACAGTGGGTCGACGTGTACTATCGCGATTATCACACATAAAAAGGTATATATTGCGTATTTGGGTGATTCTCCGGCGTGCGTCTTTCATCCAACGACGGGGGAGATATACGGTTCTATTGAGAAGCATGAGCCGTCCAGTGTAACGGAGAAGACGCGTATTTACAAAAATGGAGGGAACGTGACAACCGACCCTGGAGATGCCCCCCGCGTCAACGGATGTCTCATGGTCTCTCGGGCCTTCGGAGATTTCAGTTTGAAATTCAAGAATGGGAACAAACCTACGGACGAGGAGTGGGCCTCGAATTGGGCCACGGATTTCTGTGTTGTGGCTGATCCGGATATCGTAGTGATTCCTCGGCCGGCAGGCGGGGGGCTTATGGCCATATATTCGGATGGTCTCGTGGAAACTCCGGATGGAGATCACTACAAGACCTATCCAGAAAATGTGAAAGAGATTATGGCGGGCTACGTGAAAGAGGGGAGCCTAGAGGACTGCGCGAAGGCGTGTCTCCAGAAACAGGTGGCCTCCTTTGTGGATGATCCTGCAGAGTATAGCGGGGATGATATCACACTCGTTTTAATACAGCTGCCGGCCTTGAATGCGGTGTCGGCGCCCTCTATAGGAGGCGGCGCAGCCCAAACTCGGAAACATAGAGTGGGGCATAGACGTACACGCTCGAATAAAAAGAGGATATCGCGTTCTTTCTACATCTAGGGGGGCAGTCTGCCCCCCTTGAACCCCCTCATTAAATGAATATTTATGGCGGCCGAAGGCCGCCCCCCCCTTGACCCCCTAAGCCTTTGCGCTTTTAATCGCGAACTTCTTCTTCGTCCCACCCGTGCTCCGCTTCTTCCCGTCCACATCCGCCAGTGCCTCCTCGCGCTTCTTCCGCATTGTCTTCCACTGCGCAAGAAACTCGCCCAGATCGCTCTTCCACATCTCCGTCGCCTTCGTGGCCTCCAGCACCTTCACGGCCTCCGCCGCCGCTGCTGCCGCCTTCTCCTGCTCAACGACCGCCGCGGCCTTCACCCTATCCATTCGCATCTTCAGCAGATACTCGTATGCATCTACTGAATGTGCCTCATCCGGCTTCGAAATCGGCGGAAGCTTGTGCGCCTGCATGGCCTCCACAATCGCCTCGTCCGTCGCCGCCCGCAGTTCGATCATACCCTTGATGACAGCCGCCAAGAATCGCGCCTTCGCATCATACTCGATCGCATCCCGCTTCAGCCGATCCATCTCGTGCTGCCGCCGCCGCTCATACGCCGCCAGCCGCGTCCCATAGAACGCCTCCATAATCGTCCCCACACAGTTATACTTGATAATATTCGAGTTGACATCAAAGCACACCATATTACTCGTCCGCACCGTGCTCGTCAAATGAAACCGCTTCTCGAACTCCTGCGGATTCGCCCGAATGTCATCATAGTAGTCCGGCTCCGGATACAGATCGAAGCGCACCTCCACGTGATTATACAGGTCATCGAACGTCTTCAGAACCGGCTTCCCATCCTCCGTCTTATAGGCCGACGACTCTGTGTTCGTGCACATCTCATCCAGGAACGCCTTGTAGTCGTGCGTCCATGTCCCAATCGGGAGCTCCGTCACCGTCACACACTTCTTCTCGTCGTTCAGGCTGTAAATGCCCTTCGTGAGCCACACACCGTCGCTCACCTGATGTATTGCACCCTTGAATCCCAGCCACCAAGGGCGCAGCGCAATATTCTCCAGCGTGGCCCTACGCCCATCCAGGCGGTCATTCAGCAGTCCCACGACCTCCTCCGGGTCATGAGGCGGAATGTCCGTGCTGAACCCCGTACCAATCCCGATGCTCCCGTTAATCACGAGGAGCGGCACGACAGGATAGTAGTACTTCGGCTCCACCGAGGTCCCGTCATCATCAATATAGTCCAGAATCGCCGAGTCCTCCTTGCGGAAGATGTAGTCCGTGATGCCCTCCAGGCACGTATGGATATACCTCGGCGATGCCGCGTCCTTGCCGCCCAGGAGCCTCGTCCCAAACTGCCCAATCGGTGTCAGCAGATTCACCGTGTTCGCCCCCACGAACGTCTGCGCCATCGCCGTAATGGCCGCATTGAGCGACGCCTCGCCATGGTGATAGGCCGCATGCTCCGACACGTAGCCCGCCAGCTGCGCCACACGAATCTCAGCGCGGAGCGAGCGCTTGAAACAGGCGAATAGAATCTTTCGGAGAGACGGCTTGAGTCCGTCCATGATGGACGGGAGCGACCGAATGTTGTCCGCATTACTATAATGAATGAGCTCATCATGAATGAACTGCGAGTAGCCGGTGGCGCCACCAGGTCCGATCACGAGCTGTCTCGTCGGGTCATAGCGCGAGAGCCAGTCCTTCCGATCATCCGCGCGCTTCTTGGAGAACGCCAGAGAAATCGTCTCGTCCGTCGTGGCATCCCAGACGTACTTGATCTCGTGGATATTGCGGAACCACTCTTGGGCCTCCACCTCCGTACTCGTCCCCAGTCCCTTATAATACTTCAGGTGCCAGCCGGCCGCTGTGCCACCCTGTGTCGCCTTCCACGCCTCAAACTCTGCTGCCGAATAGAAGGCCAT
>Ga0214919_10011748_pt1 | contig 10882 bp, 11 predicted proteins | sample LL1503_MetaG_FD_177994 | JGI IMG/M metagenome (GOLD analysis project Ga0214919, IMG submission 177994) | Freshwater microbial communities from Lake Lanier, Atlanta, Georgia, United States - LL-1503 | ecosystem: Environmental > Aquatic > Freshwater > Lake | place: USA: Georgia | collected...
GGTTTGACAGGTGGCGATGATGGCATCACAGGCCTCAAGCCTCCGGGTGAATTGGGCACCCCGCTGGGATATTACTGGTATGCATTGGCGTGGAGCTTGCCCAGCGTTTATGTGTTGCACAGATTGGTGCATTCGCCATTTGGTTTGATTTTGCGCGCGCTCAAAGATGACCCCTTGCGCGTGCAATACGTGGGGGTGAATGTTCGACAACATCAGTGGGCGGCCTTTGTGATCAGCGCTGCTTTTGCGGGGATGGCGGGCGCTTTGTTTGCCTTTTCTACCGGCAATGTCTTCCCGTCTTGGCTCAACTGGACGGCCAGTGCCACGCCCGTGGTGATGGCCGTGCTGGGTGGTGTTCAGTCTTTTTATGGACCCGCTGTAGGGGCCGCTGTGTACGTCGTTCTCGAAGTCATGATCAGTGGCAAAACAGAATACTGGCCCTTGGCCATGGGCATCATCATTGTGCTGTTGGTGTTGCTCATGCCCACAGGTTTGGTGGGCCGATTAAAAAAGGGTGATGCATGAGCACCCAACCAAACAGTTTTGTGCTCAAGGTGCAAGGCATTTCCAAACGCTTTGGGGGCTTGCAGGCATTGCAAAGTGTCGACATGCATGTCAAACCTGGAGAGTTCCACGCCATCATCGGACCAAATGGGGCGGGCAAAAGTACTTTTTTCAATACCTTGACGGGCTTATTGAAGCCCGACGAAGGCAATATTTGGTTGGACGGTCGCAACGTCACGGGCCTTTCGCCCCATCGATTGACCCGGTTGGGCATGGGGCGCACCTTCCAAATCACCAGGGTATTTCATGGCATGACCGTTTTGGAAAATGTACAGGTTGCTTTGAGCGCAAATGCCCAACAAAACTGGCAAGGCTGGACGGCAGCCGCAGGCCAACACGTGGCGCGTGCTCAGGAGTTGCTGGGCCTGGTGGGTTTGGCATCCCAGTCTGCACGCGTTGCCCGAACCCTGGCACATGGCGATCAAAAGCGGCTAGAGCTGGCCGTTGCTTTGGCCAGCCAGCCCAGATTGTTGTTGCTCGATGAGCCCACAGCTGGCATGGCTGCGCAGGAGCGATTGGAATCCATACAGCTGGTCCACAAGGTGGCACAGCAGTTGGGTATTTCGTGTGTTTTTACCGAGCATGACATGGCTGTGGTGTTTGCAGTGGCCAGCCGCATCACGGTGTTGCACCAAGGCAAAGTGTTGGCCACCGGTCTCCCGCATGAGGTTCGCGCCAGTTCAGTGGTCCAGCAGGTTTACCTGGGTGAGCCTGTGGCCACCGATGGACAGTCCGTCTCTCTGGGTTAACACAGCATCATGGGTTTACACCACGCCACCATTTTGGACACGCAAAGCATGCCCTGGGAGAGTGGCCTGGATTATTTGGCCACTTTGGCCCCGGCCTTTCGTGACAACTTGGGTCCTGCCGATCAAGTGGTGGCCAATTTTTCCAAGTACCGACAAAAAAACTTATTTTTGGACCGTGACAGCACGCGCCGCTTGGATTTGGTTCAACTCGAACCTGAATACAGTGACTTGACCCATTGTTGCCATGATTCCGTGGAAGAAGGATTTTTGCTGGGTGGCGAAGTGGTCCTCGATGGCGAGGGCACGCTGCACGGGGGAGATTATTTTTGGCGCCCCGCTGGATGGATCCACCATGCACGCACCCAGCCTGGGGTGGAGCTGCTGCTGGGGTTTGAAGGGCGATCCAATGAAAGTGGGCCGGTCAGCCGTCATGTCTGTCCTGCGCAGTTGGCAGGTGGCAATCATTTGATATCAACCAGTGACGAGGCATCGTTGGGCACCCGCGGTCGACTGTGCAAAGTTCCGTCAGCCAGTTTGGTTTGGCAGCCTGGTGAGGCTTATGCGCGCAGCGAAGGTTCTTTGATTGGTTTTGATCTGGCCCGTCTTTCGGTGCGTGTGCTCAGCCGCAACCCACACACAGGTCAACAAACGGCACTGCTTCGGTTGGCACCGGGATACCAGCAAAGCTCATCGGGTGCACATACCGCTTGGTGTCAGATGTTTGTTTTGTCTGGTGGTGTCCAGTGGGGCGGTGAAGAGTTGGGCAAGGGTGCATTTGTACACCGGCCTGCCGCGACTGTAGAGACCGCCATGGCCAGTCACCAAGGGGCTTTGATTTACGCCAAAGTCGACGGGTGGTTGGACTTCAGGCCCGCATGACATCGCAAAAAATAAACCGGTCCCACAGGAGAGGCAGATGAATTTCGACACCATCCCTGAACATCAAATGTTGCGTGACAGTGTGCGCCATTTTCTCGATGCCGAGTTGCCGGAAAAAACCATCCGCGAGTATGACCGTGCGCGCAAAATTCCGCGCAGCATTTGGCCTAAATTGGCCGCTCAAGGTTGGATGGGCATTTCATTGCCTGAAGAATACGGCGGTGCAGGTGGCGACATCATGCAAGGCACCATCTTGTGCGAAGAGTTGTCGCGCCGATTCCCCTCGCTGGGAACCGATTGGCTGCTGACATCCATGACCGCTCGTGTCTTCATGGAAGTGGGCACCCCAGAGCAAAAAGCCCATTACCTGCCGCTGCTGACCAAAGGTGAATTCTTAATGGGCTTTGGCATGAGCGAACCCGGTGGCGGCACCGACGTGTTGAGCTTGAAAACCCGCGCCAACTTGAGCCATGGAGAATGGACGGTGCGCGGCCAAAAGCTGTACACCTCTTTGGCCGATGATGCCGATGCCATTTTGGTGCTGTGCCGCACTGAACCCGAAACCGAGGGCAAGCGTGCCAGGGGGATGTCACTGGTGCTCACACCGCGTCAACAACCTGCAGTCACTGTGCGTCGTTTGGAGTTGATGGGCATGCGCGCTGCCTGTACCTGCGAAGTTTTTTTTGACGATGCCAAAGCCCCTGAGTCCGCTGTACTGGGCGAGCGCGGACGTGGCTGGTACCACCTGCTGGCCAGTCTGGACGAAGAGCGCATTTTGTGTGCGGCCATGTATGTGGGGATCACCAGTGCGGCTTTAGAGCAAGCCTTGCAATATGCCTTGGACCGGCAGGCTTTTGGTCGTTCGATTGGGCAGTTTCAAGCTGTGCAGCATCCCTTGGCCGAAGTGGCCACTGAATTGGAGCAAATTCGCTTACTGACCTACAAAGCGGCCTGGCTCCTCAGCCAGGGGCGCGAATGTGCTACGGAGGCTGCGATGGCCAAATTGGCGGCCACTGAAACCGCGGTGCGTGCCACCGACAAGTGCATGCGCATCTTGGGCGGGTATGGCTTGGTCGAAGAAAGCCCCATGGAGCGTTTGTTTCGCGACACCCGCTTGGGGCCCTTCAGCCCCATATCCAATGAAATGGTCAAAAACTTTTTGGGTGAGCGCATGGGTCTGCCCAAAAGCTATTGAGGGTTCTGGCATTGAAGATCACCAAACACTTCGTGACCGTGGGGCAGCGCCGCGTGCATTACTTGCGCGCCGGTCAAGGGCCTGCCGTGGCCATGCTGCATGCGTCCCCTTGTTCATCCAAGGTGATGCGGCCGTTGATGGAAATATTTGCCCAAAAATTCACTTGCTTTGCATTTGACACACCGGGTTTTGGCTTGTCGGATCCCTTGCCCAATGACAGTCCATCGGTAGAAGATTTCGCCGATGGTTTGGCCGATACCCTGGAAGTTTTGGGCATCGAACAAGTCGCTACGTATGGCAGGCACACGGGTGCCTCCATTGCCGTCGAATTTGCTGCGCGCCACCCAGGGCTTTGCAGCATGGCCTTGGCCGATGGGTTTGCCGTGTTTGCCAAAGCTTATTCGCCCAAAGAGCTGGAGCTGTACTTGGAGCCCATTGTTCCCCAGTGGGATGCATCTCACATCTTGCGCTTGTGGTTTCGCTACCGCGACCAGCATGTCTTTTGGCCATGGAACAAACAGTTTGACGCCAATCGGTCCGATACCGATGTGCCTGATTTGGATTTTTTGCACCGCGGTGTGGTGGAGTTGCTACAGGCGGGAGATGGCTACCGCGTGGGTTATGCCGCCCCATTTCGCCACCGGGCTTTGGGGGTGGTGGCCGATTTGAAAGTTCCCGTTTGTTTTGGTAACCGGCCAGGCGACAGCATGTACTTGACCCGTCACCTCTATCCACCCAACGTCTGGATGTCAGATGTGCCCCGCGACTTTGAGGCCGCCTCCCAGCATGAAATGGATTTGCTGGCCCAACACCCCGCGACATCTGCTGTGCCTGAACCTGTCCCATGCCAAGCGTTGTCGCAACGCTTGCATGAGGCTTATGTGGATTTTGAAGGGGCGCAATTGGCGGTGAGAAGTTCGGGTTCATGGGGTTCGGGCAACCCTGTGGTGTTGTTGCACCATGCGCCAGGTTCATCGCGTTTATACGAGGCGGCCATCCTGGCCATCGGCGCCCAACACCCTGTGCTGGCGATCGATTTGCCCGGGCATGGTGAGTCCGATCCCCTGCCTCGCAACCCGCAAGACCACGCCACGTGGATGCGGGCTGTCTGGCATGTGCTTGATCACCTGGGCGTGAAGTCGGTTCATTTATGGGGGCACCAAGGTGGCGCAGCATTGGCCTGTGCGATGGCGGTCCAGTGCCCAGAAAGGGTGGCCTCGGTCACATTGGATGCGCCCATGTGGGCCGATGAAGCCACGCAACAACAAATGCTGCGCGATGGCATTCCCGATGTGAGCCCCAGTTGGGAGGGTGCCCATTGGTTGCGTGCTTGGCATCACACACGGGACGCGGAGTTGTGGTGGCCTTGGTTTGATCGCCGCGAATCCCAGCGCAAGCCCCAGCCTTCTCAGATCGACCCCGTGCAATTGAACCTGCGGGTCTTAGAGGCCATGAAGCAGCCCGCCAGTTATGCGGCGGCTTGGCGTGTTCATTGGTCCTTTGATTGGTTGGGTCAATTGCCGCTTGTCAAGGCCCCTTTGTTGTGCACAACCGTTGACACGGACACCTACGCCCATCTGAGCCTCAACCCACCTGCCCCCTTCAAAGCTGCAACACCGATACAGAGCGATCAGCATCTGAATGCGCTGTGCCGCTGGTGGCAGAAAAATACCCGTTGATTCTTTTTTCACCTGACATTGCATCACCATGAAACTCAAAGCCATCACACCTGCACATTACCCTTGGTATGACTACGCGCGCTATTCCTTTTCCCTCGGTTTGATGACCGAACGGGGGGCTTATTTGTCAGGCCACACCGCCTCCGAATACGACCCTGTGAACAAAAAAATCGTCGTGCGTGGCAGCATGACCGACCAAGTGCGCACGGCATACGCCAAGATCGGTGCCATCTTGGACGCCGCTGGCATGGGCTTCCAAGATGTGGTTCGGGTGGTGGAGTATGTCCGGCCTGAAGGCATCGAGCGCTACGCTGAAGCCGCCGCTGTGCGTGCCGAAGTGTTTGGCGCACATCAACCCACTGTGCACACCGTGCCAGTCAAGAGTTTGTTGCGGCCTGAGGCGTTCATTGAGATTGAAATCACCGCCGGCCCCGTGGGTGCTGCCACCGATGTGGGTTCAAGTGCCTCGCCTGCGCGCGATTCGGCAGGGGTGGTCTATTTGCCCACCATTCAACCGGTGGACGCCCAAGGCCGCATTGTGGGTGCGGGGGACATCGTGGCGCAAACCGCGTTTATCTTTGAGCAGGCCGGAAAAATGCTTGCCGCACTGGGTTTGGGCTTTCAAAACGTGGTCAAAACCGTTGATTACCTGACCGCCCCGGGTTTGGCCCAGTACAAGGGAACGGGTCGAATCCGAAAACAACATTTGGGGCCCATCTACCCTGGCGCAGCTGGTTTGATGATGCCGCGTTTGGTCCACCCAGAGGCATTGATCCAGTACGACTTCATCGCCTCGCGCGATGAACTCGAGTGCATCAACCCCGGTTGGACGCGCTACGAAAAGCTCACCTACAGCCCCGCGGTCAAGGCGGGCAAATTGTTGTTCATGTCGGGACAAGGTGCCTTGGACCCCGCCACAGAGCGTGTGGTGCATGAAGACGATGTGGTGGCCCAAGCCGAATACACCTACCGCAACATCATCAAAGTGCTGGAGGCGGCAGGCGCGGGGCCACAAAACCTGGTCAAAACCATTGAGTACGTCACGCCCAACGCCTTGGCCGACTACCGCAATGTGGCCGGTGTGCGGTCTGCTTTATTGCGCACGCCTTACCCGGCGTCGACGGGTTTGATTTGCGAGGCCTTGCTGCGGCCCGAGATGAAAATCGAAGTCGATCCCTTTGCCATTTTGGATTGAGACATGGCTTTGCTCACCCCTGAATTGCAAGCGATGATTGGTCGGCAAGTGCATTACCCTGCGCGCGAAGCCTTTGGCCATGCCTCCATCCGTTACTTTGCCTTGGCCATGCACGACGACAACCCTTTGTATGTCGACGAAGACTATGCCAAGGCAGCTGGCTACCCAGGCATCATCGCGCCCCCCACCTTGGTGTGTGAAACCTGTCAATATGCCCATCGGGTACCGGATGCCGATGGTTATATCGGCCACGAATGGCATTTGCCAGTGCCAGGTTGCCGCATGATCCGAGCGGGCAACGACTATGCCTTCACCCGACCGGTGTTGGCCACTGACCGCATATCCGTGACATGGACCTTGGAGAGCATGGTGGAAAAGCCGTCCTCCAGAGGTGGGATGCAATTGTTTGTGATGTCGGTCGCAACCTACAACGATGCACAAGGCCACACCGTTGCCACCAACCGCGAAGCCCTGGTCTTTCAACCTTTGGTGCCCCATGCTCAGACCCAGCCTTGATCCCCAACAGGTCCGCACAGGCCAGTCCATGCCCGAGCAAGCCCACACCTTCACCGAGGTGGATTTGGTGGCTTACGGTGCTGCCACTTGGGATTGGCACCGCTTGCACTACGACCAAGCCCATGCCCAAGCCAAGCAACTCCCAGGCGTGCTCATCGATGGCCAAGCATTTGGCGCGGTATTTGCTCGCGAGGCCATGCGCTGGGCCGGCCCCACCGCGTTCATTCAACGCATGGGTTTGAAAATGAAATCCATGGCATTTGCCGGTGACCATTTGGTGGCACGCGGGCATGTGACGGCCATCGAGAAACGCGAGGGTCAATGGGTGGTGCAAATTGACCAGCAACTCATGTGTGGTGACCGTTTGGTGGCGCAAGCCATCAGCGAGATCCAGTTGGACAAGGCCTGAGACATGCCAGCCCTGCAGTGCGAAACCCCAACGCTTCGCTGGCAGGACATGCCCATGCCGGACGCCAATGCGCCGGTGCGCTTGGCCCGTTTGAACAGCCTGCACAAGGATCACTTTTGGGCCTTGGTGGCCTTTCCACCGGGTTGGGAGCGTGTCCGTTCAGGTCACTACAGCGTGGACGAAGATTTTTTGTTGCTGCAAGGGGACCTGACCATCAATGGGGTCAGTTGGCACGCCCAAGAGCATGGCTTTGTTCCGGCCCACACCTTGCGCGAGCAAACCGAATCGATCCATGGGTGCGTGGCGTGTGCGCGTTTTCATGGACGCCCCCAATGGCACACCGGTGCCGCAGCACTGATGCCGCAGGGCAAGGTTCGGCTCAGCCCTGACTGGCGTTCTATAGGACCCGTTGATTTGCAGGGGCATGGATCGGGATACCCCATGTTCGAGCATGCCGGCATGGTCCATGGGGTGCTGCCCCAGGCCACCCTGGAAGCTTTGCGCGCCAGTGGCGGGCGCTTTGATGCACTGGATTTGACCCGCCATCCTGAGACCCACGACCTCGCTGTTGCCGAAGGCCGAGAGGCACATTTTTTTTGGGCATCTTGGCCCAGCCACCATTGATTTCTCATGAACTTTTCCAGAGTCCAGCCATGAACCTTGCCGCCACCATGACCCAATCGGCCCTGAAATGGCCGCGCAAAACCGCTTTGGTTTTTGAAGGCCGACGTTGGACTTATGGCGAATGGAATTCTTGGGTGAATCGGGCCGCGAGCGCGTTTGCACAAAGCGGCGTGGTCAAAGGCGACCGGGTGGCATTTTTCACCTACAACTTGCCCGAGCAAATCACGGGTTTTTATGCCCTCATGAAGCTCGGTGCCATCCCAGTGCCCATCAACTATCGACTGGCCCCCAATGAAGTCAAGTACATCATCGAGGACTGTGGCGCCAAGATGCTGGTGTTTGAAGAAACCTTGCGCGACCCGGTGATGGCCATCAAAGACCAATTGAGGATCGAAAAACTGATCTATATCGGCGCCAAGGCACAGGCCGATGAAACCGACTTTGATGACTTTGTGGCCGCGGGTCATGACCAAGAGCCCCCCGTGCAGGTGGACTGGCATGACCCGGCGCTGATCATGTACACCTCAGGCACCACAGGTCGCCCGAAAGGTGTGGTTCGTTCTCATTTGGCCGAAATCGTGGGCAGCATGACCATGGCGGTTGAAGTGGGCTTCAGGCACGAAGATGTGATCTTGCACAACAAGCCTTTGTTTCACATCGCCCAATTTCATTTGCAGTTGATGCCCTTTATTCAAATCGGCGGTACCAATGTGCTGACCCGGGGCTTTGATGTGCACGAAACCTTGTCCTTGGTCGAGGCTGAGCGAATCACCGTTTTGCACGGCGTTCCCACACAAATGGTGATGCTGGTGGCTGCCGATTTGAGCCAATACGATTTGAGCAGTTTGCGTTGTGGCTTTTATGGCGGGCAAACCTTGGCCGATGATGTGACGCGCAAATGCATGGCATTGTTTCCCGATTACTTTGGCAATATTTATGGCTCCACAGAAGCATTGGCTGTGACGGTGTGCGATTACCGCAGGCGCCCCGAAAAATTGGGCAGTGTGGGGCAGGCTGCGGTCAACATGGAGGTGCGCGTCATCCGCAACGACAGTGTGGACCCCAATCAAGTTTGCAATGCTGGCGAGATTGGCCAATTGATCGCTCGCGGCCCGACCTTGTTCACGGAGTACTGGGGCTTGCCAGACAAAACCGCAGAGACACTGCGCAACGGCTGGTATTTTTCTGGTGACGCGGCCGTGGCCGATAGCGAGGGCTTTATCACCGTGATGGGCCGCATGGACCACACGATCAAAAGCGGTGGCGAAAACATCCACCCCTCGGAGATTGAGAACATCTTGTTTGAGCACCCAGGTGTGGCCAACGCGGCTGCGGTGGGATTGCCCAGCCAAAAATGGGGCCAAGTGGTGTGTGCGGCCATTGTGCGCAAAGACCCGGCCTTGGATGCCGCCGCCATGGACGCCTTTTGTCTGCAACACCCCGATTTGGCCGCCTTCAAGCGCCCCAGACATTACTTTTTCATCGATGCCATACCGTCCAACCCCACCGGCAAGGTCGAGCGTGGCAAGCTCAAAGACTTGCTCATGGCGCAACTGACCCACCCATTGGATTGACACCATGCCCGCTTTGTTCATCATCCAAGCCCAACTCAGCCCAGACCCTGCGTTCATGGCGCGCTACAAGCAGTATCAAGCCCAGGTACAACCTTTGATGGCCGTGCACGGCGGCAAGGTGTTGGCCATTGGCCGTGATTTAGAGGTCATGGAGGGGCATCACGACGGTCAGCGACTGATTGTGTTGGAGTTTCCGAGCATGGAGCATTTGAAGGCCTTTTGGCACTCTAAAGAATATGCGCAGATCAAACCATTGCGCGAAAACGGTGCCCAGGTGCAAGCTTGGGCGGTGCCCACCATGCCCTAGTTCAACCATTGCTGGAACAAACTGGACGCATATTTCCCCCTTAGATTCAAGAGACCGATAGCCATGACCGACTTGTTTTCTCCCCTGCAACTGGGCGACCTTCAACTGAACAACCGCATTTGGATGGCGCCGCTCACCCGCTCCAGGGCCACGCCCGATCGGGTGCCCACGCCCATGATGACCGAACACTATGTGCAAAGGGCTTCTGCTGGCTTGATCATTGCTGAGGCCACCAATGTGGCTTTGCGCTCCAACGCATGGGAGTGCACGCCAGGCATCTTCACGGTGGCGCAAATCAATGCTTGGCGCTCACTGGTCGATCAAGTGCACCAAGCGGGGGGCAAGATTGCGCTGCAGCTGTGGCATGGCGGACGCGTGGCGGCCGACAGCCGTGACCAACCCGACCCCCCCTTGTCGCCATCGGGCGTCAACGACAACATCGAGACCATCACGGTTTGGGGTCGAGATGAGCAAGGTATTTTTCGCAAAAAAACCGCGTGCCCGTCACGGGCCATGACCTTGGCTGAAGTGGAGGACACCATTGCCGCATTTGGCCGTGCGGCCCGGGCCGCCCGTGAAGTCGGTTTTGATGGGGTGCAATTGCACGCTGCCAATGGCTACTTGCCGCACCAGTTTTTGTCGCCTTATTTGAACCACCGCACCGATGCATATGGCGGCTCTCCGCAAGCGCGAGCCCAATTCGCCTTGCAGGCCATGCGCGCCATGATTGCCGAGTTTCCTGCCGGACGCGTGGGCATGCGCATCTCCCCATTCACCACCTTCAATGGCGCGCTGGACCCCGATCCAGTGCCCACCTACCGATACTTGGTTGACGAGTTGGCGCGGCACGGCATGGGCTGGTTGGAGCTGGCCGACACCAATTTTTGGGCCGGTCAGTTTGACCGCGATCAGATGCTGTCACTCACCCGGCCCGTGTTTGATGGGCCGATCATTGCCAATGGCGGCATTGACCCTTTGACCGCACAAACCTTGATTGGCAATGGCTCGATTGATGCGGTGTCTTTTGGTCGATTGTGGATGGCCAATCCTGACTTGCCAGAGCGCATTCGTGCCGATGGTCCGTACCACAAAGCCATCACCAAGCGCTTCTACGGCGGCGGGCCTGATGGGTACAACGATTACCCCACGTTGGCCCAAGAAAAAAGCTTGGCATAAAAAATTTTTAAAACC
>Ga0214919_10011749_pt1 | contig 10881 bp, 8 predicted proteins | sample LL1503_MetaG_FD_177994 | JGI IMG/M metagenome (GOLD analysis project Ga0214919, IMG submission 177994) | Freshwater microbial communities from Lake Lanier, Atlanta, Georgia, United States - LL-1503 | ecosystem: Environmental > Aquatic > Freshwater > Lake | place: USA: Georgia | collected 2015-03-15
TGTTCTCAATTAGATGAAGCCCTGGTTTGCTTTAAAAAGGCTGCAGATTTGAGCGATTCCGAAGACTATTTGGGTGGTCTTTTATTAAATACGCAAATGAAAATGTGTGATTGGTTTAATTTTGATTTAAGTGTTGAAAATATTAAAAATCGAATTGCGTTAGATCAGAAGGTGAGCGAACCCTTTGCTTGTTTGAGCTTTATTGAATCGGCTCAGTTACAGTTAAAGGCCTCAAAAAAATATGTTGAAGACAAATTTCCATTGTATTTGCAAAGAGCTGATTCGTATAAAAAAACCAACAAAAATAAAATTTGTATAGGTTATTTTTCAGCTGATTTTAATCAGCATGCTGTTTCTTTTTTAACAGCTGAAATATTTGAGTTACACAATAAATCAGAATTTGAAATTCATGCATTTTGTATCAGCAAAAAACCAAAAGATGAAATGACGAGTCGTTTGATGCGATCATTTGATTTTTTTCATGAATGTCAATCGATGTCTGATCAAGCCGTGGTTGATCTTGCTAGGCAAGTTGGTATTGATATCGCAATAGATCTAACGGGTTTGACGGGCGGGTCAAGAACGGGTATTTTCGCGCGAAGGGCGGCACCCATTCAAATAAACTACTTAGGCTTTCCTTCGACCATGGGCGCACCATTCATAGACTACATCATTGCAGATGCGTTTTTAATTCCTGACGAGATGAGCGTCAATTATTCTGAAAAGATAATCAACCTGCCTTGTTTTCAATCAAATGATCGAAAGAAAAAAATAGCGGAGAATGTTTTTAAACGTGCTGATTTACATTTGCCAGAGGCTGCATTTGTGTACTGTTGTTTTAATAACAACTACAAAGTAACGCCTTTTATTTTTTCAAGTTGGATGCGCATTTTAAAAAATGTAAATAATAGCGTTTTGTGGCTGAATGAAAGCAACAATTGGGCAAAAGAGAATTTACAAAAGTCAGCAATTGAGTCTGGCGTCAATGCTTCTCGAATCATTTTTGCGCCACATACACAATTGGACTTGTATTTGGCGCGTTATCGCCTAGCCAATCTTTTTTTAGATACCTACCCATTTAATGGTGGCACTACTGTAAGTGATGCACTTTGGGCTGGCTTACCCGTACTTACCTACGCTGGAGAAGCGTTCTCCTCAAGAATGGCTGGCAGCTTATTACACGCGGTGGATATGCCGGAACTTGTGACGCACTCTATTTCTGAATACGAAAGTATGGCTATAAAAATTGGCCAAAATGAACCACTTGCAAACCAGTTCAAGACTAAGCTGGATCAAAATAAGCGAATCAAACCTTTGTTTGACTCACCCTTGCTTACAAAAAAACTTGAAGAAGCTTTTCAAAAAATATACGCTTTAAATTTGAATACTTAGTAGACGATAATTGATACTGTGAAGTCCGCTAGGCCGTCGCTGGTGCAATCTGCAAGGACTGTGTTGCAAAACATGGGGTGGAAACACCGCACTGGAGGAACGTCCGGACTGCAAAGGAGAGCGCAGGAGGTAACACCTCTCCACCGTGAGGTGAGGATTAGAGCAACAGAGACGAGTCGACAAGGGCAACTTTGTCGGGTGAAACGGGCAATCTCTGCGCGCAGCAATACCAAGTAGGCCTTCGGGATGTTGCAAAACATTCACCTGTGATCCGCAGGTTGTGTTGGCGGGTAGGTAGCACCGAGCCGTGTGGGTGACCCACGGCCCAGAGGAATGACGGTCACATGAAGGAAACTTCGTGCACAAAATCCGGCGTATCGGTGGGCTTCACTTTTTTGATATCAACCAACCGATGCAATGAACGCATTTGAAAAAGCCAAGACATACTTTCAAAACGGCCTTGCCGATTTAGAGGCAAAGCAATTTGCATCTGCAGAAATACACTTTGAAAAATCCCTTGACTGGATACCTGATCGGATCTCAACGCTTAACAATTTAGCAGCCGTCAAAATAAAATTAAAAAAATATAATCAGGCCCACGTGCTGACGCAGAAAGTTTTAGAGCAAGACCCGCAACATTATCAAGCTTGGCTTAACAAAAGTGTGATTGAAGAAGACCATGAAGATTTCGTCAACGCGCTTTTGTCAATTGAAAAAGTGTTATTGATTAATCCAGAATTTACTGAGGCTTGGATCAATAAAGGCAATATTTTGAGTTCAATGCAGCGGTTGAATGAGGCAGTTGAGTGCTATGAGAACGCCCGATTGATTAATCCTCAATATGCTTACTTGCAGGGTGTGATTGTACACGCCAAAATGAAAATTTGTGATTGGAATAATTTAGAAATAAGTATTGCCGACATAGAACAAGGCATCAAGAATAACGAAAAAAAATCCAGTGTTTTTCCAATTCTCTCCATGTCGGCGAATATGACCATTCAACAACAATGTGCAAAGATTTGGATTGATGATTATTTTCCTTATGTACAAACCAACTTAAAAATCAATCATGCCAGTTCAAAAATTAGAGTTGCGTATTTTTCATCTGATTTTAGAAATCATGCCGTGTCACTTTTAACCGCTGAGATGTTTGAGTTGCATGATAAGAGTAAATTTGAAATATATGGGTTTTCATTTGGAAGGAAAAAGAAAGATGCAATGACTAATCGGCTTGAGAATGCCTTTGATTATTTAATCGATTGCCAAGATCAAACTGATATAGAAATTGTTGAGCTTTCTAGACGGCTCAATATCACAATTGCCGTTGACTTGACGGGTCATACACAAGAATCAAGAACGGGTATTTTTACAAACAGGGCGGCGCCAATTCAAATCAACTATATTGGTTTTCCTGGAACAATGGGTGCCAGTTATATTGACTACATCATTGCCGATCACCAATTAATTCCAATTCAATATGCATGTTTTTATTCAGAAAAAATAATATATCTTCCGTGTTTTCAAGCGAACGACCGAACTAAAAAAATATCAAATCAAGTTTTTACCCGCAACGAATTATGCTTACCGACTAATCAATTTATTTTTTGTTGCTTCAATAATGCATACAAAATAACACCACGCATATTTGAATCTTGGATGCGCATACTCAAGGCGGTTGACGGAAGTGTTTTATGGTTATGCGTTGAAAATCAAATTGCCAAAGACAACTTGCTCAACTGCGCACAAAAAAATGGCATTGAAAAAAATAGAATCATCTTTGCAAATCAACTGCCGCTGGCAGAGTATTTGGCTAGATACAAGGCGGCTGATTTATTTTTAGATACCTTGCCTTTTAATGGTGGAACAACTGCTAGTGATGCCTTGTGGGCTGATTTGCCCGTGTTGACATGTCAGGGCGAATCGTACGCGTCAAGAATGGCTGGGAGTTTGCTGCACGCGGTGGGTCTTTCCGAGTTGGTTGTAAATCAACTATCTGAATATGAGCGAATCGCAATAGAGTTGGCGCGCTCGCCAACAAAATGTTTAGAAATAAAGAATAAATTAATTTCAAATAAAAAACATTTCCCACTGTTTGATACGCCTTTATTTGTGCGAAGTCTTGAAAAAGCATACGTAACCATCAATGAGCGATTGCAAAAAGCATTGCCGATTGAAAATATTGAAATTTAACGGCCTTCTAGATGTTCCACATGCGCCATCAGCGAGCGCATCGCGTAGCCCATCACGTTGGGGTGCACATCGTCGTAGGCATGTTTGAGCCACTCTTCGATACTCGCGCCTGGCATTGAATCCATGACGCGTTTGATTTTTGCCTCTCGTTTTAAACGATGCTCTTTTAATTTTTGAATGTGTTCGATGGCATTAAAAGCGCCATCGCCCCAATTGCCCATGACGTGTCCGTGCGCGGGCAAAATAAATTGAACGTGATATTTTTTGCAAGCTTCAATGAGTTGATCGAGTGAACGCATGTAGTTGCCCATGTGTCCATCGGGTGGATTAACAACCGTCGTGCTTCCATTGAGCACATGATCGCCACTGATCAAAATACCGTCTTCTTCCATGATCAGGCACACGTGATTGGCCGCGTGTCCTGGCGTGTAAATCACACGCAATGTGTGTGTTGTGTGGCCGTCAGTCACGGAAACAGTTTCATCGTTTGCTAATGCACGATCGGGCACAAAAAAACTATTGACGTTGGCGGTGGGCGCGGACGGCAGACCGAGTAGGGGCGGTGCGTTGCTCTTAAATAATTCTTTGAGAAGAATCGCGCCTGGTGAATGATCCGCATGCGAATGAGTGCAGATGATGTAACTAATGTTGCCTTGGGTAACATCTATCAATCGTTGCACATGTTGCGGGTCATGTGGACCTGGATCGATAACGATATAACCACTGGCAACAGTGCCAATGATGTAGGTGTTGGTGCCAGGGCCGGTCATCATGCTGGGGTTGGGCGCTGTTAACCTTTGCAAATTTTTAAGTAGCGCAACGGGTTTTTCGTGTTGCCAGGTTAAGTCATGAAGGATTTGTCCATCCGGACAAACCAAAGCCAACTCTCCAAACGCCAAATCGCTTTCCATGTGTCTAAATGGCAAACCTTTGGTATTGATGCTGGCCCTGGGGCAACTTGTAAATAGCGGATGTTCGCTCGCACATGCATGGATGACATCATCGACGGTTGCGTACGCTTTCATTCGTTCCAAGGTTCGAATGGTTGGAAAGATCATAAAAAAATCACCGTCGTGGTGACGCTTTAATGCGTCGGCGGGCTTGATCCATTCGGGCGCAAATTGTTCTTTTTCATCGGCAATGGGCGTTTGATTACTCGGGACGCGTGCAGCTAAAAATGGGACATCAAAGCGCTTAGGCATGTCACGATCGGTTTGCCAGTGTGCCCAAACAAAGACTTGATCGGCACGCAGATGTAATTTCATTGACTTGCATTGATCAAACAATGACGTGTGACGATCCATTTGCGATATGTCGTTGGCGTCTGCGGGTCGACCATCTGCGTGCGTGGCCAACAAAATACCCACTTCTTCAAAACTTTCACGTATCGCCGCAATGGCTTGGGTGAGTGCAGTATCGGTTTGTGTGCTTCTGCGTTTGGCTAATGCATGCGATTGGGCATCGGTTTCGTCGATGCCCCCTCCAGGAAATACATATGCACCAGGTGCAAAACTTGCAGTTGTTGATCTGCGAGTCATCAATACTTCTAAACCTGTGGGCCCATCACGCAATAACAAAACCGTTGCTGCTTTGAGTAAAGGTGCGGGTTCACGCTGGGGATGAATAAATTGTGAGGTTCTAGCCATAATGAGATTATCGATTGAAATAGAATATACGGTTATTTCTTATTTCAATGAAAGTAAATCTTTATGTACTATTTATATCCACGTCTCACTCTAGTATTGTTTATTGCCTTGATGCCTGCTTTATCTTGGTCTCAGGCTTGGCCGACCAAGCAACCCATTAAGTTGATCGCGGTTTTTCCGCCTGGGGGTTCTGTGGATCAGGTAGCGCGAATTTTGGCCATTCCTTTGTCTCAGCAATTGGGTCAAACCGTGATTGTTGAAAACAAAGGCGGCGCCTCAGGTGTGATTGGAACTTCGGCCATGTTGGCCGCGCCTGCCGATGGTTACACCTTTGCTGTGGTTTTTGACACACATGGTGTTAATCAAAGTTTGATGCCCAATATGCCTTATGACACCAAAAAAGATTTAACGCCTTTAGTGTTGGTCGGAACATCTCCGATGGTGCTCGCTACTAACGCATCTTCCGAATTTAAAACCTTTGCCGACGTGGTGGCCGCTGCAAAGGCCAAAAAAAATGTGAGCTATGGAACGATTGGCAACGGAAGCTTGGGTCATTTGGCGATGGCTTTGCTGGGTAAAAACAACGCTATGGAATTCAATCACATTCCATTCAAAGGCGGCGGTCCTTTGATGAATGATGCCGTTGCAGGCCATGTGCCTTTGTCAATTGCTTCCATTTTTGTGACCAAGCCCCATATTGATAGCAAAAGATTGCGTCCCTTGGCCGTGACGTCCAACAAAAGATCGCCTGAGTTGCCCGATGTGCCCACAGTGGCTGAAGCGGGATTTGCTGGCTTTGAAGCGCCTGCATGGTGGGCGGTGTTGGCCTCTGCCAAAACACCACCAGATATCGTCAAGCGCATGAACGAAGAGCTCAATAAAGCGCTTCGCAATCCAGAGATTGCCAATAAATTACATGCACAAGGCATTGATATTGCGGGTGGATCCGTAGAAAAAGCACGTGGCTTTATCGAGGTCCAAATTGACACATGGGCCAAGGTCGTTAGCGCCAACAATATCAAGCCCGATTAAAAATAATCAATGCTCGGGAGTAATTTGCAGGGCCACTAAAAATCTTGCAACCATGTTGTAGGTTGCGATCGCAGTGGTCAACTCCACCATTTCGGTTGTGCTGAAATGATTTTTTAATGCGCCAAATACCTTGTCTTGTACTTGTACATCCAAGGTCATTTGCGCTGCATATTGAATCACTAATTTTTCGATTTCACCCAGTGACGCGTCAGTGATGGTTTCTCTGGCGTTACCTTTGACGATTCGATTAAGCGCGTCCAATTCGGCTTGCGTTCCTCCCGCCTTTAAAAAGTCGGGCGCATGGTGGTGGTATTCATAATGCGCGCCTGTCAGCAAGGCCACGGTGCAAATGCCCAATTCGCAGAGTTTGCGAGAAGCGGACAATCCTGTTCTGATATTTTTGAGATAGACGTTCCATCCTCTGGCGACAGGCTCACTCCACAGCAAGGCTAAATCTAGGTTGAGGTAGGTGCCGCCACGTCGCTCAAGAATGGCTTGAGTCAAATCGTCGGGCTGGGAGTGTTGTGCGGGTGTCCAAGCAGGAATTCTCATGGTGATGTATCCAAAAGGGTTGAAAAAACCAAAGCTTAACTGCAAGTGATTATTTTTTGCAGAATCCATGGCGACAGGCCCGATAATCGCACAATGCGTATTCCATTCACAAAAATGCAAGGTGCTGGCAACGACTTTGTGGTTTTAGACGAAACTCGTGGTCTTTTTCATTTAAGCCCCAAGCAATATCAATTTTTAGCGGACCGACATTTGGGTGTGGGCGCGGATCAAATTTTGTTGGTGCGAGCAGCCACGCAGGCCGATATTGATTTTTCTTATGTAATTCACAATGCCGATGGCTCCGAAGTGGAGCATTGCGGTAACGGCGCCAGATGCTTTGTGCGTTTTGTGCGTGAGCAAGGTTTAACACAAAAAAAATCAATTCGCGTTCAAGTCAAAAAAGGCGTCATTCAATTGAACGAATTGGAAGATGGCAACGTCAAAGTCGATATGGGCCCACCTATTTTGAAATGGCGTGATGTGCCCGTTGATGCAAATCACGCGCAACTGATTCAAGACAATCAACCCAGTGTATGGAAGCTGATGTTGGCGCAAAACTTATCAGTGGAGGTGTGCGCTGTGTCCATGGGTAACCCACACGCGGTGATGCGAGTGGATGATGTTGATCAAGCACCCGTTGCAACGCAGGGTCCGCAAATTGAAAGTCACCCCGCATTTACACACCGCGTTAATGCGGGATTTATGCAAATTATTTCTCGTCAACGCATTAAACTGCGAGTGTTTGAGCGCGGTGCGGGCGAAACATTGGCTTGCGGCACAGGCGCATGCGCTGCAGTAGTGGCAGGTATTGCGCAAAATTGGCTCGATTCCGTGGTGCAAGTGCAAACCCGTGGTGGTTTGTTGACAATTGAATGGCAAGGCGGTAGATCTCCAGTTTGGATGAGTGGCCCGGCTACAACCGTTTTTAAAGGTGAAATCGAAATTCCTGTATGACAACAACTCCAATGAACCCCATCACTGAAGACGACATTGCCAATTTTTTGGTTAATACGCCCGATTTTTTTGTGCGACACGCTGAGGTTTTATCAACCATTAGAATGACGAGTCCGCATGGTAATCGCGCGGTGAGTTTGCAAGAGCGTCAAGCAGAAATGTTGCGAGAAAAAATTCGTGCCTTAGAGATGCGCATCATGGAGATGATTCGTCACGGCAATGAAAACGATGTCTTATCGCAACGCATGTATCAGTGGGCGCAAAATTTATTGCTGTCGCACAATCCTTCCAATTTGCCGATGGAGTTGGCGCAATCCATTGAGCGTCAATTTTTAGTTCCACAAGTGGCACTCAAAATTTGGAATGTGGCTAAAGCATACGAGATGGAGCCTTATGTGTTGGGCGCAACAGAAGAAGATCAGAAATGGGCAGACTCATTGGTCACACCTTACTGTGGTGCCAATTCAAACTTTAATTGTGTCAAATGGCTGGCGCACCCTAGCGAAGTTCAATCAATTGCATGCATTCCATTAAAACCACTAAGCACAGATCCAGATGCGCCTGTGGCGACGCAATCGATGGGCTTGATGATTTTGGCGTCACCCGATCCGCAACGCTATCACGCCACCATGGGTACCGATTTGCTCGAGCGCATTGGACTCATTGCCAGTGCTGCTTTGTCGCGTTTACGTTAAACCATGGAAGATGCTGCACTTATTGAGCGTTATTTGGCGCATGTGCAGTTTGAAAAGCGATTGGCCGACCGAACATTGGCCTTGTATACCGAAGATTTAATTAAATTGAAAGCATTTGCAGAAAAAGCATCGATCACTTTTTTGAATGTGCAACCCACGCACATGCGTCGATGGATTGCACAAATGCACGGTGCGGGTCGCAGTGCACGCGGTATCGGGTTGATTCTTTCGGGATGGCGTGGTTTTTATCACTGGTTGGGACGTGAAGGATTGATGGCGACGCATCCGCTCAATGGTGTGCGCTCACCCAAGGCGGCTAAGCCTTTGCCTAAGGCCCTTCCTGTTGATGATGCGGTGCAACTGAGCGAGTATCGAAACAACAACGAGCCCGATTGGATGCAAGCGCGTGATGTGGCCATTATTGAGTTGTTGTATGGAAGCGGGCTTCGAGTTGCAGAACTCACGGGTTTGGATATCGCTGCGAGCGCTCAAGCCAAAGGCTGGCTTGATTTAAAAGAAGGTGAAGCGCATGTGTTCGGTAAGGGGAGCAAACGCCGAACCGTGCCCTTTGGAAGGCAAGCCATTGAAGCGGTTCATCAATGGATGAATTTGCGAGTTGTCTTGTTAAAACCTTCTGCGCAAGACGCATTGGCATTGTTTGTGGGTGCGCAGGGTACACGCTTAACGCCGCAATATATTCGCCAACGACTCAGAAAGCGTGGCTTGCTTGCGGGTTTATCAACGCCTGTTCATCCGCACATGTTGCGTCATTCATTTGCCAGTCATGTGCTTCAATCGAGTGGCGATTTGCGTGGTGTGCAAGAGTTATTGGGACACGCAAGTATTACCACCACGCAGGTTTATACGCGACTTGATTTTCAACATTTGGCACAAACTTATGATGCAGCACATCCGCGAGCGCATCGCAAAGATTCACAAAAAGACTGAAACGATTTATGAAAAGCATTCGCCTAAAAGAGGGCAAAGAACGATCTGCATTGAGGTGGCATCCTTGGATATTTGATACTGCGATTGCCAAAGGTGGAGCTGATTCTGGTGAGACAGTGCGAGTGGAGAGTTCTGCTGGCGTATTTTTGGGATGGGCGTCGTTCAGTCCCGCATCAAAAATTCGCGCGCGAATTTGGAGCTTTGACGAAGATCAACGCATTGATGAAGGTTTTTTTCAATCTTCGATTGAGCGTGCTGTTCATGCGCGATCACGCTTTGATATTCAAAGCAACGGCGTTCGTTTGATTCATGGCGAAGCCGATGGCTTACCAGGTTTGATTGTTGACCAATATGCAGACACCTTGGTTGCACAGTTTTTATCAAGCGGTACCGAGCGATGGAAGTCAACGATTTCAGACGCGCTATTAACTGTAACGAGATTGCAACGTCTGTATGAACGATCTGATTCGGGTGTGCGTGCGTTAGAAGGCTTGACTTCAGCAACAGGCTGGTTGCGGCAACCCAATCACGATACGGGCGCAACAGAAATTACGATTCAAGAACACGAATGGAAACTCTCGCTAGATATTGCACAAGGTCACAAAACAGGTTTTTATTTGGATCAACGCGATTCGCGACATCTTTTTTTGAGTTACGCAAAAAGGCTGGGTTTTCAACGAGTCCTCAATTGCTATTGCTACACAGGTGGGTTTACGGTGGCCACGCTTTGCGGCATGCGAGCGGCGGGCGTGTTGGGTGCTGGCGCCTTGGTCACCTCGATTGATTCATCGGGCCCAGCAATCGAGCGGGCCAAAGCTAATATCGCTCTCAATGGATTTTCTGCAGAAAACACCGAATGGATGGACTTCGACGTCAACGCCAGTTTGCGTCAATTTATTAAGGAAGGCCGGACATTTGACGCTATTGTGTTGGATCCGCCGAAGTTTGCGCCCACTTCGTCGCATGCCGATCGAGCTGCGAGAGCCTACAAAGACATCAACCGATTAGCTTTTAAGCTCTTAGAGCCAGGAGGTGCTTTGTTTACTTATAGTTGCTCGGGCGGAATTTGCGCCGAGCTATTTCATAAAATAGTGGCTTCGGCAGGCACAGATGCGAGAGTTGACGGTTATATTATCGAACGATTGCATGCAGCCCCCGACCACCCCATGACGGTTAATTTCCCTGAGGGGGAGTATCTCAAAGGTTTGGTTGTCATCAAAAAGTAAATGCATAACTTTTTATGTTGTTCTAGGGATTGAAATGCTAGTTACACTGCCCGACTTCTTTTCAGTTTCTTAACCAAGGTTTTTTATGTTGATTCCCGCCACTGTGCTCACCGGATTTTTAGGTTCTGGTAAAACCACTTTGCTTAAACGAGTTTTATCTGAATCGCACGGAATGAAAATCGCTGTGATCGAAAACGAGTTTGGCGAAGAAAACATTGATAACGATATTTTAGTGTCAGATACCAA
>Ga0214919_10011750_pt1 | contig 10881 bp, 9 predicted proteins | sample LL1503_MetaG_FD_177994 | JGI IMG/M metagenome (GOLD analysis project Ga0214919, IMG submission 177994) | Freshwater microbial communities from Lake Lanier, Atlanta, Georgia, United States - LL-1503 | ecosystem: Environmental > Aquatic > Freshwater > Lake | place: USA: Georgia | collected 2015-03-15
GGCTCTTATGTCACCTTAAAGCCGTTACTACTTCTTCGTGCGTGCCCCCAACGGGATTCGAACCCGTGTTACCGCCGTGAAAGGGCGATGTCCTAGGCCCCTAGACGATGGGGACGTTTCAAGGCTTGGCAATCTTACCCGCCAATAGGCGTGCAACCAAACCGCATTAATTACCGCTTAATTAAGCGCCCAGCGCACAGTAATTGTCACTGTTACATCTTGCTCACCTAGATCAATCTCAACGGCTGCAGCATCTGCAGCTCCTGCCTTGGTCATTGGAAAAGGTGATGAGTAGACAGGTGACGATTGCTCTTCAAGGAAAAGGACTTTGCCGATGCTTGTTCCTAGAAGTTTTGCATAGGAAGAAGCTTTTGATTTCGCGTTCGCTACTGCAGCTGCTCGGGCCTCTTCTGTGGCAAGTGATGGGTTAAGTGTTGTCGGTATTACTCCACCTAACTGCACATTGTCGCCTCCTGCACTTACTACCGCTTCAATGATTGTGCCAGCGGTAGATGCTTTTCTGATAAGGACATCAAATGATTGTGACGCGCGGTAGCCAGTGATCTTGGTGCCAGCTTCTTGTGTCCAGTTGTATTCAGGGTAAACAGAGATGTTGGCAGAGCGAATATCTTTTACTGCAATTCCTTTATCTTTGAGCGCTGCGCGCACAGCTGCTGCTGATTTACTCGCAGATGAAAGTGCTGCTGCATTTGTTGATGCAAGGGCAGAGACTGTGGCATTAAAGCGAACTGCATCCGGGACTACAGAGATTGTGCCAACACCTGTGACAGTGATGTAGCGGTTATCGGTGGTGCCGGCGCCATTGGCTGGGCTGGCAAGGGCTACAACACCTGCAACTGCTGCGACTGTGATGATGGATGCGATTGTGCGAATACGGTTTAGTTTCATGTATCTATTATCGCTCATAGGCTTGTAATGGCGTTAATAAATGCTGAGAAAAGTGAGAGAATTAAAGGATGAGCCAATTCCTCTCTAACTGCACGGCAGATGCCATGGCCTCTGCCGCAAAGCATTTAATTGCAGGGCATTTAGTGGCCTTTCCAACAGAGACGGTTTATGGCCTAGGCGCAGATGCATCTAATTCAAAGGCTGTGGCGAGGATTTATTCAGTAAAGGGACGACCTAATGATCATCCTTTAATCGTTCATATTGCATCTATGGAGCGCATGGGCGATTGGGCAAGTGATGTGCCTGAATATGCAATTGCGCTTGCTCGTAGTTTTTGGCCAGGGCCAATGACATTGGTATTAAAGCGAAGCGAGTTGGCAGGTGATTTTGTAACAGGTGGGCAGGACACTGTTGGCGTGCGAGTGCCAGATCATGTTTTGGCGCTGGCTTTGTTAGAAGCCTTTGAAAAGGCGGGTGGAAAGGGTGTGGCAGCACCGAGTGCTAATCGTTTTGGTCATGTCTCACCTACGACTGCGGCAGCAGTGGTCGAAGAGCTGGCGGATTACTTATCAAAAGATGATTTGGTTTTAGATGGTGGGGCATGCGCCGTGGGCGTTGAATCAACGATTATTGATTGCACTGGATTACTACCTAGAGTGCTGCGCCCAGGTGCAATTAGTACTGCAATGATTGAAGAAGTTACTGGATTAAATGCTTTAAGTGTTGATGGCATAGACGAAATACGTGTGAGTGGTTCTTTAGAAAATCACTATGCACCAGATGCCAAAGTGTTGCTCGATAAAGTTCCGATGGCAGGCCAAGGATTTATTGCTCATATAAATATTGAAACTCCTCAAGAAGTTATTCGCCTTGCATCACCAAGTAGTGATGAGGAATTTGCCCAGGTCCTTTATTCGGCGCTTCGGCAAGCTGATGCTCAAGGGCTATCTGAAGTGGTTGTAGTTCAGCCAATAGGCATTGGTATTGGGGTTGCGATCAGGGACCGCCTTTCCAGGGCTTCTAACGGACGCTAGTTTTTCTAGCTTCGATATCAGCATCAACCATCAATTCAGCTAAACCCTTCCAATGAGTTTTCGCTTTCCAGTTTAGTTCACGCTCTGCCTTTGTAGGGTCACCAATCAACGCATCTACTTCTGTTGGACGAATATATTTTTGGTCAATTTCCACATGGTCTTCCCAATCAAGTCCAACATGGGTGAATGCAGCTCTCGCAAAATCTTTAACGGTTGCGCCCACTCCTGTAGCGATTACATAATCGGAAGGCACGTCTTTTTGCAGCATGAGCCACATCGTTTCTACATATTCTTTCGCATATCCCCAATCTCGAACTGAATCTAGATTTCCGAGGAAAAGTTTCTTTTTAGACCCTAAAGCTATGTCAGCAACTGCTCTAGTAATCTTACGGGTAACAAAAGTTTCACCTCTTCTAGGGGACTCATGATTAAATAAAATACCATTTGTAGCATGCATGCCATAACCCTCACGATAATTGACTGTGCACCAATATGCCATCAACTTTGCAGCAGCGTATGGACTTCGAGGCTTAAAAAAGCTATTTTCATTTTGAGGCGGAGGAGTACTTCCGTACAGTTCTGAAGTGCTCGCTTGATAAAATCGGGTTTCAACCTTTGCAGACCTGATTGCCTCAAGAAGGCCAACCGCACCTACAGCATCAACTTGACCAGTGTATTGAGGCATAGAAAAGGACACTTGAACATGAGACTGTGCTCCCAAGTTATAAACTTCGTGGGGCTCAATATCTCTAATTAAATTTGTTAACCCGACTCCGTCAATAAGATCTCCGTAGTGCAGAAATAACTTGGGGTTAACTTCATGAGGATCCTGAAAAATGTGATCAATTCTCGATGTATTAAAGGTTGACGCACGTCTAATTAATCCGTGCACTTCATAACCTTTTTCTAACAATAATTCAGCTAAATAAGAGCCGTCTTGACCAGTGATTCCTGTAATAAATGCTTTCTTCATTTGAGTTTAGCCTCTCTGACAAATCTCGTTAAAGCTATTTGGAGAAGGGCTATTTCTTCATCTAATTGAAAATGATGATTTCCCACAAATAATCCATTGTCATGGACTTCATTTGCAGAGTTTAAATCCGGCAGATCTCTGCAGTCGAGATGCTTAATGACAGGGTTTCTTGTGAAATTTCCTGCTACCACGGGGCGGCTTTCTATATTGAAATCTGAAAGTATTCTGACAAGTGAGTCTCTATTTCCACGCAAACTGCCTTTCAAAACCATGGAGAAGGCAAACCATGAAGACTCTCCCCTTTCAATTTGGATTTGTATTTCTGGAAACTCGGCCATCATCGTCTTGAAGATGATGGCATTTGATTTCCTAACATCAATAAACTTTGAAAGTTTATTGATTTGTTCCAGCCCGATAGCTGCTTCTATTTCTAACGGTCTCAAGTTATATCCTGGCAGCACAAATCTAAAAGCGTCCTCCCAGTCCTTTCCAACCTTATTAAAGACCAGATTTTCTTGAGGCAAATCTCTAGTCCATCCGTGGGCCCGGATAGACTTCAAAACTTGATAAAATTCTTCATCGTCGGTGGAAATCAAACCACCTTCCATTGTTGAAATATGATGGCTAAAAAATGTTGAATATGTACCACCTTTGCCAAAAGTACCAAGAGCTTTACCTTCCAAAGTAGCCCCCAATGACTCACAGTTATCTTCAAAGAGCACCAAATCATTATCGTGAGCTATTTTTTGCAATTCCTCTAAATCACACGGATTGCCCAAAAGATTGACTGCAAGTATCGCTTTCGTCTTTGGGGTGATTGCCTTAAGAACTTTCTCAGGATCGATATTTAAACTCTCAAGATCTATATCAACAAAGCTTAATTTACACCCAACTTGATTCACTGGGTAAAAAGTTGTGCTCCAGGAAACAGCAGGAACAATCACTTCATCACCTGGAGAAAGCAACGGTTTCTGTAAGAATCTTGCAGCTGTTAACATCGCTAAATTAGCACTCGAACCACTATTTACCATCACGGCATGCTTTGTTCCTAAGAATTCTGCAAATTTGTTCTCAAACTCTTTTACTCTTTCACCCATGGTGTATTTCCCTGACGTGATTACTTCTTGCATAGCACTGACCTCTTCAGGACCCCAAGTTGTGCTAGCAAGAGGGTATTGAGGCAAACTCATCTTGGGGTTTCTCCGCGTGACAAGAACTCATTCACAGTGATTCTTATTCCATCCTTAATTTCAGTTTTTGGATTCCAACCATGAGATCTTGCAAGCGAGCTATCCATTAATTTTTGTTGCATGCCTTCCGGTTGAGTAAGGTTGGGCGTTATTAATCCATTGTAAGAAAATTCATTGCAGACAAAGTCGTAATACTCCCGAACTGAATACTCATGTCCGAGGCCTAAATTCATTACTGGTGGAAGTGAATTAAGTTTGCCGATTACTTGTACTAAGTATTCTGCAACATCTTCAACATACGTGAATTCTCGGCGGGCATTTCCTGAACCCCACATTTCAATGTTAGGTTCCCCACTTTTAATAGCTTTAGACACTTTTTTAATTATGGCCGCAATTAGGTGACTATTTCCTTCTCCGTATTTATCTCCAGGACCGTATAAGTTTGATAATATGAAGGCTCGCCAGTTTAACTTCTGTGCAACTGCCTCTACCATTTTGGTTCCAACAAGCTTAGCGAGAGCATATCCTTCATTCGTTTCTTCTAATTCCCCAGTAAGTAGTTGGTGCTCATTCATTGGCTGATTTGTAACTGCTGGATACATACATGAACTCGCCATATACATAAATCCAGATATTTCCAATTCAAGCGAAGCATGCATCAAATTTGAGTCGATACGGATATTGGTGTTTAGAAATTCGAACGGATGATCAACACTTGCCCTGATACCGCCGACCAGGGCCGCACAATGTATAACCAAATCAAAATTCCCAGAATCCAGGTACCCCTTTAGAGCAGGGTAATCAAGTAGATCCAATTCAGACCGGCTTGGTATGGAAATAGATGTAACCAAGCTATTTTGGCGTAGCTGATTGTTTATGGCGCTACCGAGCATTCCCATGCCGCCAGTAATTAATATTCGCATACCTCTAAGAATACTATAAATTGGGGGTGGAGTTACAGGCAGAAATCACTTTTGTTGTCAGAACATTTAGTGATTTACCGGTATTTAATCAATTAGTTAGTTAAATTCCAACACCCTATAACTTATTATGGCAATCTAGAAACACACTTCTGGACACTTGCATAGAATATGAGTGACCCTTGCAGTCACTTTCGTAGATCTAGAACAACCCAATATTTTCAAAGATTGCCACATTATCTTTGTCGAATGAAGTCGCATTCACAAACCTTTAAGGATTCAGTTGCCTAGAGACAAGGTTTCAGCCTATTCGGCTAGGCGTGTTGGCTAGAAGATACTTCAAGATTGGATTAATCTCCTCTTAATTAAAATTGTAAATAATTATGGAAAGGGAGAAGCCTATGAGTTTTCAAGATATTGCCAAGTGTAGAGTTTGTGGGAATCAGAACCTATATGAGGTAATACACATTGAGGAACAATTCATCTCCCCAACCTTTGTTAAACAAAACGAGAATAATCCTTTATCAAAAATAAAAATACCGTTGACAGTTTTACTCTGCGAGTCAAAAGGAGTAGAACGTGGTTGTGGGTTGGTGCAGCTAAAACAAACGACCGATCCAAAACTGCTCTATACAGAATACTTTTATCGGTCCGCAACAAACTCAACTATGGTCAAGGACCTTGCGACAGTAGTGAGCAAGGTACTTGAAAAAGTGGAAGTCAAGCAGGGTGATGTAGTAGTTGATATTGCGGCAAACGATGGGACACTACTGAGAAACTATTCAAGTAACCTAACACGAATAGGAGTAGAACCAGCCAAGAACATTGATTGGTCAACTTTAGATAGTGAAATTGAGATTATTAATGACTATTTCAATGGAGACAGTTTAAACAAGGCTTTAGATGGAAAAAAGGTTAAAATATTCACATGTTGTGCAATGTTTTATGACTTAGATGATCCGAATGATTTTGTAGAGACTGTTAAGAAAACATTAGCCGAGGATGGGGTTTGGTGTATTCAGCTTAGTTACGTGTTATCGATGCTTTGGAATATGAATTTTTATGACATCTGTCATGAGCATTTAGAATATTACTCATTGGAAACTTTGAACTTCTTAATGGAAAAACATGGGTTAACAATATTTGATGCTGAGCTAAATGCTGTAAACGGCGGAAGTGCATTGGTTTTCATAACACATCTTGAGAACCAGTTTGAGATAACCAGCAACTTACGAGATTTACTCCAAGAGGAAAAATCTGCACAATTGTTGAGTCGACAGACATATCTAGAGTTTGGCTCAAGAATTAATGAACTAAAGACTAAAGTTTTCAATACAATAATGACTGAAATCAAAAATGGTGGCTTTGTAGTTGGCTTGGGTGCATCTACTAAAGGAAATGTACTACTTCAATTTTTTGGGTTAACCAAAGAATATATTCCATTTATAAGTGAAATTAGTGTGGAAAAGATTGGTCTACGCACTTTGGGAAGTGACATACCACTGGTATCAGATGCGAGAATCAATGAGATGAAACCTAGTATGAAACTGGTTTTACCTTGGTACTTCAAGAATGAGATAGTTGCACGCGAGTCTGACTACCTAAATGCAGGCGGCAAACTGTTTTTTCCAATGCCTTCTCCTCATATTGTGTCCAGCTCAGGCGAGATCGCAGTTTAACCCTATGAATGGTGTTGCTAATTGCCTGAAAATTTGCACTATTCCTAATGTGTTTATGTAGGAATTTCAAGAGTATTATCTCGATAATTCTAGACTCGCCAAGCCAATTGATTCTGCGATATGTAGTGATTTTTTACTCAGATGATTACAAGTGCTTTCAGCCTTAGAGATTTTACCAGCCTCTTTAATTCTTATTAAAGATTTACGCATACCCTAAGTTTCATCGAGAGGGACAAACTCTGATGAATTTGCTAAATTTTGATAATTTTGAAAAGGTGACTCAGATTGTCCGCCGCAATTCTTAACAACTCGCCATTAAATTCTATGATTCTAATAACTGATACAAGAGAAATTTGGGATACTAGCGGAGATCTAAGGGCATGAACTACGGGAAGAATCCATAAGAGATCGGGCCAGAACTGGAGTTATTCACTTAAGAAGAAGATTCTAGTTAAAAGAGAATCAAGCCCTATGAGGTTTCGGTTTGTAACTGAACTTTGCTTTGTATCAAAACTACCCCGTAAGTAGCGTATGATTGCGGTGATAAATCGGCCCGAATGGCAAAGTGACTAGTCATTTGAGTGTTTTATCATTTGGGGCCTATAGCTCAGTCGGTAGAGCAACGGACTTTTAATCCGTGGGTCGACGGTTCGAGCCCGTCTGGGCCCACTCATAACTCCTCAACATTAAAGGAAGCTCACCCTTCGAAAGACCTTTGGCAACTGGCTGCCTGTTCAATGAAAATTCCTGGATCAACACATTAATTAGCCCAGGCCAAATTCATGGCAAACAGCATCAATAAGGTGGCATATAGACGGGCGCATATAGACGGGCCAAGATGAACACAGCATGACGTACAGATCAACCAGAATGATGATGATTCAATCAGCAGAAAATCATGTTAGCTAGTTAAAGACTCAATTAGCTCAAGCAGTTCGATGGACGTATTACAACGTATAGTTATCAATGAGAGAAAGTGTATATATGTATCTAAGAATGTATTTACGTTGCATACGACCTCAACAGTGGACTAAGAATCTATTGGTTTTTGCAGCCCCATTTACAGCAGGCACTTTTTCAAATTTTGATGAAATTAGGCAGCTATTCTATTTGTTCTTAATTTTCTGTGCCGCATCAAGCACAAACTATGTTTTAAATGATTGGATAGATAGAGAGTTTGACTCTAAGCACTCCCAAAAAATGCATCGCCCTTTTGCGGCTGAAAAAATAGGGTCAAGGTCTTTAGTCTCATTGCTATTAGCCTTGTTTTGTATCCAAATACTCTTCTCTTTCTTGATACCTCTTGAATTGCTCTGGTGGGTACTCACTTATTTAGTAATTTCAATTAGTTACTCAACTTATTTTAAACAAATTGCAGTTGTAGAAATGTTTTTCATCGCAATAGGTTTCATTCTGAGAGCGCTAGCAGGAGCATCGGCAATCAATGTGGAAGCCTCAAGTTGGTTTCTTATCGTTATTGGATTTGGTGCACTGTTCTTGGTTGCTAACAAGCGGTTAGCTGAAATTAGTCATCAAAATTCAACTTTGACAAGAGGAGTGATTAGTCAGTATTCAAACTCTTTCTTAAAAATCATAGTTGGGTGCAGTATGACGGTTTGCCTGATGGGATACACGCTTTGGGCTTTTCAGTATTCAAGTGGGAGCCAATTTTCCAGATTGTCAGTCATGGTATTTGCATTAGCCCTCATGCGATATCTCTGGTTGTCTGATCGAGTGAACGCAGAAAAACCAGAAGTGATCCTTTTTACTGACAAAGTTTTAGTATGCCTAGGGACGGTTTTTATCACCTTAATTTCTACCGCGATTTACGTGTAATTTACAGTTGAAATCCAGGGGAAGTTAATTGTCAGAGAATCAGAGAGCCCAAGATGAGTGGGACAGAATTTGGATGCAGTTTCATCAGGGACTAGCCAGAAATCCAGGCAGACTTTACAGGCACCAAATAATCAAACAATTAGTTATTTCTAATTCAACGGATGAAAGCAAATTAATTGTTGATATGGGTTGTGGGACTGGTGAACTATTGTCTTACCTGGCCAGAGATATAGGCACACAGAATTTACTTGGATTAGATATTTCAAAGGTAGGGATACTGAAAGCACAGGAGAAATTCCCAAATTTGAATTTTGGACTTATCGAAATCAACGAATTTGGGTTACATAGCACAAGTATTCAATCTAGAGCTGACATTATTATTTGCAGCGAAGTTCTCGAACACTTGGAGCAACCTGAGTTAATACTTAATTTTATTTCTAACAATCTTGCTCCAAGCGGTACCTTGATTGTTACGGTGCCTGGCGGTCCAATGTCCTTTCTAGAAGAATATATTGGACATCATAGGCACTACACAAAAGAATCCCTCACCGAACTATTAGAGGACTCCGGCTTTCAACGGGTAGAAATTCAAAGAGCAGGATTTCCAGGCATAAATTTAATTAGGTTAGTTAGCATTTTAAGGGCTTCTCGTATTCTGAATGACATATCAGATTCGCAGAAAGATTCAATTTTACTTAAACTTGGTTTTCGAATCGCTGAGTTAATTCTTAAGTGTTCTTTAAAGGACTCAAAGCTTGGATGGCAACTGATTGCAGTTTGCTATCAAATGGAGCCCACTAATTTAGATATTTGAATCTCCTGAGAGTCATATAGCCACATAGTTGAAGAAATAGGCTAAAGGGCATAAAGGGAATTCTGTATCTATTGTCACCTTGCACTACAAGAACTGTTAGCCAATTGGAAATAACTAACATTAGCGTTACGTTCCCGATCACTCTTTGTAATTCACCAGATTTAAATAACGATCTAAACCCAACTATTAACAATAGCCAACCACCTAGAATCCATACCCAAGAAACTAGTTGTCCAAGAATCCCCATGACAAGATCCAATTGGGGCTGAGTGGTTATATTAGATTTTATCGGGTGGAAAATTAAATATGGATTTCGCGCCATAGTTCCCCCATACAATGGTCCAAACCAAGGAGACCATAGATAGTAAGATTTTTTCCAAAGTAGCACTAGGCCTTGATCTGGGTTTTCTGCATACCATTTGATAGCACAATTTAATTTCTTATTACTGGCTTGGCTCGGACTCAGTTCTTCTGTATCACAAACTATTCCTGTGTCCTTGTCAGTGTATGTCCCAGTGGCATTTGGCCCTGCGCCCATTACTGCCAAAGTGCCTAGCGAACTTTGGCTTAAGAAGTTGCCTGTAGCAATTTCATTTCTAACGATAACTGAAGCTTGAAATCCAAGGAAAATCACAATCACTAGAAGTGTTGCCAACAAATTCTTTTTGAAACTATTTTTGATATATACCCAAGAAAGGAGAAATAAAACACCCGGTAAAACCATTCTAGGTGAGAGCCATACTGTAATACCAAGCAGAATAGATGAAATTAACAATGGTGAGTAGGAAAGTTTAGATTCCGCAGTATTTAAATCGAGAATAAGCAAGCTCAGAGCCAAAATAAAGAGGCTTGCAACTAAACTTTCATAGCCAATAACTAAAGAAGAAAGTGTGAGCGTTGGATTCAAAAGTGCAATTACTGTAAATGGAAACGTAATTTTCTTAAATTTAGTTTTTAGTAATTGTTGGCCTAGGAAAAAAATTGAATAGCTGTATAGTAGAGTTTGAATCAAAGATGTGAATACGAAAACTAAATTCCCAGTGAGGAATTGCAAGATAGATAGAAAAACAGGATAACCCGGCGCAAAGTACATTAATAAACTACTTTTTGAAAAAATACCATCCTCATGGAGGGCTTCCGCGGCAGCTTTGTAAGTTTCGCCGTCTGAACCTAACCATGCACCTGAAGGGAACCCATTCATGGCATCTTGGATGTTGGGAATCAAAATGAGTTTAATCGCAGTGATAACTCCAATGACCAGGAATAGCTTCCTTTGATCCCTTGATTTACGAACCGCTGGAGCCTTTTGTCCTTTAGCCATGATTGGAATGCTAGGCCATGCCCTCTCAGCGCCTATTAATTTCGGGCCAGTATGTGGCGGTTCCCAGCAAGGCTAAATCGTGGCAAAATGTTCAAGGACGGCAGGCTCGAAATTCCACTCGGCCTTCCCAGCCAATGGCGCTAATGAGCCAAGACACGCCTAAAACCCTCAATCCCGCCTTTACCCTTGCCCATCCCAGATCGGA
>Ga0214919_10011751_pt1 | contig 10881 bp, 5 predicted proteins | sample LL1503_MetaG_FD_177994 | JGI IMG/M metagenome (GOLD analysis project Ga0214919, IMG submission 177994) | Freshwater microbial communities from Lake Lanier, Atlanta, Georgia, United States - LL-1503 | ecosystem: Environmental > Aquatic > Freshwater > Lake | place: USA: Georgia | collected 2015-03-15
GATGAAAAAAATATGATTGAAAATAATAAAGCTATACCGGAAAATGAAAAGGAAGTAAGAATTGAACAAATAAGACGTCAATTTTATAATTATATTAGTCAATGGCAATTAACATTAAATAACAATAATATAACTACAATAAAACTGAGTGCTCTTATTAAATTAATTAAACAAATAATAGACCAACCCTGTTTTATAACTTTATTAGATTATTCGTGTAATTCTCCTGCAAATTATATACCGGAAGAACAAAATTCCAGTGCAAAATATATGGTTCCAGATGATATTGAACAAGGAAATAAGAAATTTGGAGGAATAAAAAGGTATAGTGGAAACAAATATAAAAAAGGTACTAGGAAAAAAGGTAAAAAGTGTAAAAAAAGAACAATATCAAAGAAAGTTAAAACAAGAAGGAGATAAATTAATAGAGTAATTAAAGATTTATAATATTAATAAGAATAATATTATAAAAAAATAACATTATATTAATATAATGGACACAATTGCTTGGAATTTGATTGACAAATATTTTAAAGATACTCCATATAATTTAGTAGCGCATCATTTAGATTCATATAATGATTTTTTCAGCAAAGGTATTTTTCAGATCTTCCGTGAAAATAATCCTATTCGTTTCATTGAGCGTGAATCAGAAGAAATTGGTGGTAATAAAAAGTCAAAATCATTAACTGTTAATGCTGGTGATAAAGAAAACCCTAATGAGTGTCGTATATATTTGGGAGGCAAAAATGGTGATAAATTATATTTCGGTAAACCGATTATATATGATGAAGAATTGGGTAACACCCCGTATCCTCATTATATGTATCCAAACGATGCTAGGTTAAGAAATATGAGTTATGGAGTTACTATTCATTATGATATTGACGTTGAATTTGTTTATTATAATGGTGTACAAAAAGTTGAAGAAAACAAGACTTATGAAAAAATATATCTAGGACGTTTTCCTATTATGCTTCACTCAAACTTATGTATTTTGAAGGGCTTATCTACAGAGGCTCGTTTTAACTTAGGCGAATGTCGAAATGATTATGGTGGTTATTTCATTATTGGAGGAAAAGAAAAGGTTATTGTTAGTCAAGAAAAATTTGGAGATAATATGCTTTATGTAAGAAATTATAAAAAAGACGAATTATATAGCTTTTCTTGTGAGGTTCATTCTGTATCGGAAGATAGTTCTAAACCGATCAGATATACATCCGCTAAAATTATTGCCCCTGACTCTGAATATAGTAATAATCAAATAGTTATTGATATTCCTAACGTGAAAAAACCAATACCTCTTTTTATTCTTATGAGAGCATTGGGTGTCATTTCCGACAAATCAATTATTGAATATTGTCTTTTGGACCTAAAAGCTAACTCAAATATGGTTGATTTATTTGTTCCATCCGTTCACGATGCGAGTACTATATTTAATCAACAAGTTGCTCTAGAATTCATATCTAAATTCACAAAAAGACAAACTGTATCGGCGGTACAAGATATTTTAATGAACTTTTTTTTACCACACGTTGGCGAAGACAATTTTTTGAATAAAGCATATTTTATTGGATTTATGGTCAACAAATTACTCCGAGTTTTTATGGGAAGAGAGGCGCCAACAGATCGAGATAATTTCAAGTTTAAACGCATTGAAACATCTGGTTCTTTAATTTATGATTTATTTCGTGAATATTATTTAATACAAAAACGTAACATTTTTTTGAAAATTGACAAGGAATTTTATTATCATCCTGGAGATTATAGAAGTAACTTTGTTGCATTAATTGAAAATAACTTGAAATTATTTTTTAAGGATAGATTAGTTGAGGATGGTTTCAAAAAGGGATTTAAAGGTAATTGGGGAGCTGATGCTAATACAAAACGCTTAGGCTTAGTTCAGGACTTAAATCGTTTATCTTGGTTCACACATATTTCCCATTTAAGAAAAATAAATTTACCATTAGACCCAACGGCTAAAGTAGTAGGCCCACATTTATTGCATAGCACTCAATGGGGATTAATCGATCCAGTGGATACACCTGATGGTGGAAATATTGGGTTACATAAACATATGGCTATTAGCACTGCTATAACAAATGGGTTCTCATCATATCCTATTATTAAATGGATGAGAGCAAATACACCATTAAAGTTATTAAACGAATGTAGTCCGTCAGTTTTAGCGGGTGCCACTAAAGTGATCGTAAATGGTAATTGGATCGGAATATTAGATAATCCGATTCAAACGGTGAATATGTTGAAACTTTTTAGAAGGAACGGTATTATTCCCATATACACGAGCATTTCATTTAGTTGTGAATCGAATATTATTTATATCTATACAGATAACGGTAGATTAACTCGTCCTATTTTTTATAGAACTTCCATTATTGGTGAAAACGGAGATATTACATATGGTAAGTTGTCGTATGATCACGGGACGATTAAGGATATTATTGAATCAAGAAAATACACCTGGAGTCAAGTTGTTTCCGGATTCGAAAAGAAAAATGATGAATTCTTCAATATTCGTAACAATATATTGTATGATGTAAATGGGCTTTATCCTGGATACGATTCATTAGAAAAAATATTGGAACTCTTTGAAAGAAACCGAGCAATTGTTGATTATATTGATACATCTGAAGAAGAAAGCGCATTAATTGCTACAAGACCAGTTGATATGAAAATGAATAAGTATTATACTCATTGTGAAATTGATCCGTCTCTAATATTTGGTGTAATGGGAAACTCTATTATTTATCCTGAGGCAAATCAATTTCCTCGTGATTGTTTCTCTTGTGGACAAAGTAGACAAGCTGTTTCAGTATATCACTCCAACTCTCAAATGAGAATGGATAAAATGGGTGTTATATTGAATTATGGTCAGACACCGTTAGTTAAGTCTAGATATTTGGAATATATTAATCGCGAAGAACAACCTTATGGTGTAAATGCAATTGTCGCAATTATGTCTTATACAGGTTATAACGTAGAGGATGCTATTTTAATAAACGAAGCATCTGTAAAGAGAGGTATTTTTAGAACTACATATTATACCACATATGAAGCTCGTGAAGAGAGTTCGAAGGTTTCCGGTTCTAATGTTAACAATTTCTTTTCTAATATTGAATCTAAACCAAATGTAAAGGGTATAAAAGATGGTTTCGATTACAGTAAACTTGATAATTATGGTTTGGTAAAAGAAAATACACCAATTGATGACCGTATTGTTTTAATTGGAGAAGTAACTACTATATCAGACCAGAAAGGTACGTATATTGACAATTCTAAGACGACTAAAAAGGGTCAATTAGGGTTTGTTGATAAGGCGTTTATTTCAGAGGGAGAGGAAGGCTTTAGAATTGCTAAAATTAGAATTCGAGAAGAACGCCTGCCGGCAATTGGTGACAAAATGGCTTGTGCTTTGCCTACCCAACAGGTTCTAACAAATGAAGGATGGGTTGAAATACAACATATTGATATTGCGAAACATAAGGTTGCAACACTTGATATTAATGGAAATATGTGCTATGAGTATCCGGTGGCTAAATTTGAATACAATCATAATGGTCAAATGTATTACATAAAAAATAAACAAGTAGAAGTAGTTTGTACATTAAATCACAAGTTATATGTCAAACGAAGAGAGAAAGTAAAAGGTGATAAAGAGTATGAATTGTTAGAAGCAGAAAAAGTTATGGGTAAGATGGTTCGTTTCCAAAAATCGATGGAAAATGTATATCCTGATGTAGAATGGATGGAAATTGATGATAAACAATATAAAATGGACGATTGGTTACAACTTCTTGGTATGTTTATTGCGGATGGGTCAACAAATAAAGCTGGTGCTATTGTTATATCTGCTTTAAAAGATAGGAAAATAGCATTTAACACAAATATGCTAACAAAACTGGGATTAAAATATAAATATGATAATATTCAAGATAGGTTTACTATTTTAAAAGGTCAACATCCAGAAATATATGAAGAATTAAATAATCTAAGCGTTGGTGCGTTAAATAAATATCTTCCAGATTATGTATGGTCTTTATCCAAACGACAAAGTATTATTCTGTTAGATGCATTATTGCAAGGCGACGGTCATACTTATAATGATGGATTTTCCAGATATGGAACTATTAGTCCTAGGTTAGCAGATGATATCTGTAGACTAGCAACCCATTGTGGTTGGTCAGGTATAACAAAAATTGCAGCTGAACCTGGAGATAGTCCACATATGATAAAGGGTTCTGGTCACAATAAAGATAAATTTCATTTTATTGAATCGAAAAATACATATTATAAAATTAGTATTATTCGTAAGCAAAATCAACCATACATTAATAAAAAAGTAAACGTTTCCAATGAGGAAAAATTAATAGATTATGAAGGAAAAGTTTATTGTGTTGAAATGCCATCGTCTCATTTATATTATATGAGAGAGAATAATTTCGCACCATCTATGCTCATAGGAAATTCTCGCGCAGGACAAAAAGGAACTTTAGGTCTCATTATCCCAGAACAGGATATGCCATTTACAGCGGACGGAATACGCCCAGACTTAATTATAAATCCACACGCGTTACCATCACGTATGACCGTCGGTCAACTAATTGAAAGTCTGTTTGGAAAAGCGTGTTGTTTGTATGGTGGATACGGAGACTGTACAGCTTTTGCTACAAAGGGAGCTAATTATGATACATATGGACCAATGCTTACAAAAATGGGCTACCATCATAGTGGAAACCAAATTTTGTATAATGGATATACAGGAGAGCAAATTTATTCAGAAATATTTATAGGACCGACATATTATATGCGTTTGAAACACATGGTGAAAGATAAAATCAATTATCGTGCGACAGGTAAACGTAATTTCTTAACAAGACAGACGAATCAAGGTCGTGCTAATGATGGTGGTTTAAAAATTGGTGAGATGGAACGTGATGGTATTATGGCACATGGTCTATCATATTTCTTAAATGAATCGTATATGGTAAGAGGCGACCAATATTATATGGCAATTTGCAATAAAACAGGATCAATTGCGGTTTATAATCCAGATAAGAATTTGTTTTTGAGTCCATTTGCGGATGGTCCATTAGTATTTAATAGAAATGTTGAAGGTCAGGAAATTTTGGACGCTATAAGTAAATTTGGTAGATCATTTAGTTTGGTTAGAGTTCCATTTGCTTTGAAATTATTAATCCAAGAACTACAAGTAATGAATATTCAAATGAGAATTATTACGGAAGATAATATAGATCAACTAACAAATTTGTCATTCCAATCTAGAAATATCGATAAATTGTTACATATTGATCACGGGCCTAATGAAGAAGTTGAAAGAGATATTAAAGAAATTATAGACAATTATAAGAAGGATATGGAGACAAAATTGAAAGGCACTGATATTGATAAGACAAAATATAATGAGAAAAATGAAGAATTAAATCGTAATTTAAGATATGCTCCAATTGAAACATTCTCTGATGATAATAATATTCCAAATACATTAGCATTACAACCTGGTATTGATTCAGAATTACCAATGATGACGGAAGAGGAAAAGGCATATTATATAAATCGCGCAGCTACGATTGAACCTCCTCCAATTAATTTATTTCAAGACCCAAAAATGAATGAGGCTTTTAGTAAGTTAGATCCTGAAAAACAACAAAGAATGTTAAAAATGGAACCAGAATTACGACGAATTATTATGAAACAAACAATGTTAAGAAATGCCAACCAATTACAGATACCGTCACAGCAAAAAGAACAACAATTACCACTTGTTCAACCTATACCTACTGGGGTTTCTCCTGATTATCCAGCATATACACCATATGACCCTAATTCTCCAAACTATTCACCATCAAATAATCCTTATATATATAATCCTGATAATCCACAAAAACCTGATTCTCCTGGATATGCCCCTAGTTCACCATACGGAGGTTCGATAAATGTGTTTCCAAGTGACCCTAATATGAACGCAGCTTTCAATATGTTAAATGGTGAGAGTCAAGCGAAAATATTACAAATGCCACAAGACCAAAGAGGAGTAGTAATGAAACAAATAATGTTAAAAAGTGCTAAACAATCAGGAGGAATAGCAATGAATAACTCATTTGAAACTCATACAGATAGTTCTCCTTTAGTGCCATATTTTACAAGGTTGCCTATGGAAAAGCAAGCACAGGCATTACACGGAGGTTATAGTTCAATGTCAAAGGAGTTTAATAATTTAGCTAAAAAAGTTGAAGATCAAAATCCATTAATTACACTAAAAAAACCGGTTTCAATGCAAGACCAATTAGCTGGTAAATTTCCGATGATAGCGGTAAAATCAGAAAAGACTACATCAACTTCTAAATCAGATGATACATCGTCATCAAGTTCATCAGATGATAATTCAAAAAGTAGTAGTTCTTCAGATAAAAGTGTGAAGAAGATAATCTTTTAAAATAAAATTAAATATATAAATTAAAATTGAAACAAAATAAAATCAATATGATTATATTATAATATAATAATGGCAAGTCAAAAAACTAGTAGTTTAATTTCAAAGATTTACAAGTCAAGAACAGTTATTCTTGATTTAATGGAGAAACAGAGTTATAATATAACTGATTACAAAGGTTTTAGTATAAACGAGGTAAATACAATGACAACGAATAATCAATTAGATATGATTTTAGAAAAAGTTGAGGCATCAGATAGTTCTATATTAAAAAATATACCTGAAAATAAGAATAAAAAGATATATATCAAATATTATTTAGCAAAAGCATTAAGACCAACTAACTTACAAGAAATGATAGATGATTTGTTTACAGTTGAAGAAGTTTTAAATAAAAACGATACATTATTTGTAGTAGTAAAAGATGAAATTAATGATACAATGACAAATACAGTAAAACATATTTGGGAATCAGAAAAAATATTTGTAGTTCTCCAGCCTCTAGATAGGCTTCAATTTAATATTCTAGAGCACATATTAGTCCCATCACATCGTGTATTATCGGAAACAGAAAAGTTAAATATTAAGAAAAGATATAATATTATTAATGATAAACAATTTCCTGATATTTCAAGATTTGATCCAGTGGCTAATGCAATTGGAATTAGACCAGGAGAAGTATGTGAAATAATTAGACCAAGCAAGACTGCAATTTCAGCACCATATTATAGAATTTGTAGTTAAATTAATAAGTATAAAGGTGTAATAAAAAACGAAAATAAAATAAAAGGATAATATATATTATATAAATGAATACAGAATTGATAGGGCAAGCAAAACAATTTGATGAAAAAATAAATGGTATAAAAACCCAATTTTTTTCTGCTTTAGATGATTTTAAAAAATATTATGTTTATTACAATAAAAATCCAGAAGTAAATGAATTTCAAAATTATTATGTAAATAGTAAAACTCAACTACAAACGATGAGCAAGGATTTATTTTTAACAACTAACAATATTGATAAAAATATTGAGATTTTAGATAAAAAAATGTCGGCAATTTCATTAAAAATGGCAGACGAAAAAAAGTTGAATGATAAATTAATGTTATTATTAAAAAATCTACAAAATACGAAAGATGGATCTTCTATTTTGATAGATGACTCAAAAGAGGCTTATAATATACAATATTATTATAATGTGGAAATAATTATTGGAATACTTATTGTTGGTGTTATATTGGCAAAACTGTTTAGACCTGCTTCTATTTCTGTAAAAAAATAATTTATTCAGATATTAACGAATAAATTCGTGTATAATATATTTTATTTTTAATGATATAAAGTATGTTTTGTTTAAATAAACGTCCAATGCTTCGTCCTGAATTGTCAAAGTATCTAAGAGATGTAACTAACAAGGAAATAGATAAACATTTTAAAACCCCATATTATACACGTCTATTAGTTAATAAAAATATACTACCTACTGATATTGTACCTTATTTTTTGTTATTGCCATTTGTTAGTTTAATCTTCTTTTTAGCTGGTTATAATTATTATAAACTAAAAATGATAACTAATTAATTTAACTTTTCTTTATATATATTATGGACTATAAAGAAATACAAAATGATAAAATTCAACAAGCATTAATAAAAGTAGAAGCTCTACAAAAAGAGTATGAGGTAACCCTTCAGCAATATCAAGAAGCAGGTCAAAATTATGTTGCTACTTTACAGAATGCGGGTTCAAATCCGTGTCAAACATATAATTCAGATAGCACAGCTATATCTCAAGCGTGTTACGATAAAATATGGGTAGATCAAGGTTGTACAACACAGCCACCTAATGCTGACGAGAGTTGGGCAAAATCACAAACATTAAATAGTTTAGTGAATGACAGTTATTTATGGGCAACTATGACAGATGATTCACATAGACAAGGTTGTTATGGAGACACAACTAATTATAACACTAATCCATCTCCTACTTATCCGAATATAACAGAATTTACAGCATTAAAAGGAAGAACCTGGTGGGGTACAGCAGGTATCACCGAAGGCACAGTATCAACGCAAGAAGATTGTGAAACAATGTGTGCTAATTCAGAAAATTGTACTGGGGCAACTTTTAATCCTGTAAAAAAATATTGTTGGACTAGATCTGGTGATGCAACTATAACAACGGGTACAGATGATGATTATGCTTTAATTCCAAAACAAAAGGCAGCCCTAGTTGTAATGAAAGGTTTAAATGAAAAATTGTTAAGTTTAAACAATCAAATAACTAGTGAACTAACAAATATTAATCCGGAAGTTGAAGAACAATCACAGAATAAAAATACAAAACAACAGGATTTACAGAAATCATATCAAAATCTTTTAGAACAAAAACTAGAGATGGAGAGACAGTTACAAGAATATAACTCAATAAACGAAGAATATGAAAATCAATCTTTGTATGTTAATCAACAAACAGTTTCAATGCGTTTTTGGGTTTTGATAACATGTATAGTTCTTCTTATAACTATTAAAAGAATGATAGGAACTGCTAGTCCTCCAGTATCTATTACCATTTGGTTAATAATCTTGATATTACTAATTATTTTAACCTATAGTTTGAGTTCTCCATCAGGGTTTTTTATGTGGTTTATAGTTTTATTAGCAATAATATTAATGAAAACTGGAAATTTACCAAGTCCTTAAAAATTGGTTAATAGATACAAATACAAATATAAATACAAATATAAATATATAAAATTTTTTTCTATTTATTTATATTAAAGATGAGTAACGATTTATTAAAAATATCTTTGAACCAAGGAAAGCAATTCAATAATTACCAAACAAAAATAACAAAAAATATATTAAAGTCTGCTCCGAGAAAGAAGACAATAAGGGAAGGGTTTGTTACTTCAGAACAAGAAATGTTGTTAAGACCTGAGAGCGAGGGATATTCTTCTGTTATCAGAAATCAACAACAAGGATCTAAAATAAATAATCAAGTGAATCAAAAAGATTTAGATGACTTGAAACAATTACAGTCAAGATATGCAGATTTAATTCAACAATATACTACTATTCAGAAATCAATAGGAGATTCTAGTTTAGCAACTATTAGCCGTGTTAGTTCGAATAACCCTTACTTAAATAAAGTTATTCAATTACAAGGAGGTGCTTTATTTTACGTTACAAATCAGGGTGTAGCAAAACAAATTTTAGATATGGATATTTATGCTCAAGTATCTGGTAAAAATGGGTTTCCACCTCAAGGACAATTTGTAACAGTTCCTATGCCGTGGAACGATAGTTATCAAAAACAAGGCACAATGCTTTCCACAAATCCTCCATTAATTATTGGTACACCAGTAAAAATAGGTGAAAGTGTTGGAAACGAGGGTAAAAATGTGTATGCTTCTAGTTTAATAAATAATGTTAGTTCTGAGTATATTGGTTGTTATAATGATAAACCTCCGTCTACGAATGTTAATGTTGTTCCTGTTATGAATGCATCAAACAATGTAAATGGGTTTGTCTCTATTGCGTCTAGTATGTATATGGGTAATAATGAAACGGCTGGTCCCTGGTTAGCATTCGATCAGAACCCAAATACAGTATGGCATTCCGAAGTAAGTTCAGCCACAAATTACAACGAAGTAACAGGAGTTTATGAAGGTTCCAATGGTTTAACTATTGCTGATATAGGAACAATGAGTGGTGAATTTTTACAGATAAATATGCCAGGAATAAATACTAATTCCGTTCAAAATATTACAGTAACTCAATACTCATTAGCACCTCGTTTAGATGCAATTACAACGCGTAGTCCAAATAGTTGGTATGTTATTGGGTATAAGGATAATCAATGGATAAGAGTAGATAGACAAATAAATCAACAGTTTACAAATGGAAGTCCCAAGGTTTATAATGTGTCTAGTCCAGGAGCATATAGTGCTTATGCTTTGTTAGTTGATAAGGTAGGAAATGACGACCAAACTTTCAATCGATATTGTGTTCAAGTAGCTGAATGGAACTTATATAGTAATTCAGATTATACCATGACTAACGATAAAAGAGCAATGATTTGGAACCCTGATGCCATAGGTGGTTATACATCATTCGAAAATTGTCAACAATATGCTGTAGATAATGGATATCAATATTTCGGTATGCAGGATTATATGCAAGATGGCACTGCTGCTTGTTTAGTTTCAAATGATATAGCTAGAACACAAATATACGGAGACGCTTCAAAACAAACTACGATTGTTCCGATGTGGTCAACAAATACAACTGGTTCCACCGCTACAAACGCGACTTTAAGTGTAAGAGGGCGACTTTCATTAACAGATAATATATGGCAAAGTAGCGACAAAGACCCGTCTAATTGTGGAATACAATATAGTCTA
>Ga0214919_10011752_pt1 | contig 10881 bp, 3 predicted proteins | sample LL1503_MetaG_FD_177994 | JGI IMG/M metagenome (GOLD analysis project Ga0214919, IMG submission 177994) | Freshwater microbial communities from Lake Lanier, Atlanta, Georgia, United States - LL-1503 | ecosystem: Environmental > Aquatic > Freshwater > Lake | place: USA: Georgia | collected 2015-03-15
AGCCGATACCACTCACAGGAAAAGTACCGAAAAGGGTGAGGGTATTGTCGGGTGGACTCACACTCAGGTTGATGTTGTAGGTGGTGCTAATGGATTGACCTGAAGGGAAGGGTTGGTTCGTGGGTACAGTCAACTGTGTGGTGACGGCACCGGCCGTGGCGATGTTTGCATTGCTGGCCGTGGCGATGGAATTTCCGCTGAACCCACAGTTGCCCAACATGACCCATTTTTGGGCCGTACTACTCCACCGAATGTGGTTGATGCCTTCGACAAAGGTGTTGTAGGCGTTGGTGGGTGAGTTCGTTTCTTTGGTCCAGACTTTTCCGTTAGGTGAAGTGGCTAATATATTCGTACCACTTCCACCGGCTAACCATAGATTGCCGTTGTACGATACTGTCGTGGGATTACCGTATTTGAATAAATCGTCGGTGTATACCGGAACCCAATTCAAACTGCCGTCAATTCTAACGCCACCACTGTAGATCGGTAATGCGTAAGCGATACATGTCTTGGTGTTTGGACTGGATCCGACGGCGACCCAAATATTACCGTCACAGGTTGCGTGGTATCCTACTCCCCCGGGCCCAAAGGGATTGGAAGGGGCCGCGGTCCAAGTTTTACCGTTGACGGAAGTCACAATTGTGTTTCCGGCGGAGAGTCCGTCGGTGCCGACGGCGACCCACGAATTGAACGAACTATCCCAGTGGACATAGTTTCCGATACCGGTACCATTCACATCGAGGGGGGTGTTGGTCAGGCCCGACCAAGAATTTACGAAATTTTTGGAAGGGTCTGTGCAAGCGATGGTATTCCCCTTGGAAGTACCTAGTCCAACCGCGACCCACACATTGCCGGCGGAACTGTAGTTTATGGATTTGGCCTCAGTACTGATAATGTTACCTAAGCCGGTCCAGCTGATTCCATTTTTTGAATAGGCCAAGGTATTACCCGATATATCGCTTTTACCGGCGGCGACCCACATATTGCCGCTAGAATCGTATTTTACCTTATTTCCTCTCACCGTGAAGATGGTGTTGGTGCTCATGGAATTGATGACAGTATTTCCTTTGTTCCAAGTATTGCCGCTATTCGTGGAGTACACGATGGCATTTCCACCACCCTGGCCCACCGCAACCCAAAAATTACCACTTAAATCTAGACCGTATCCGCCGTAGTATTGACTATTTTCGTAGGTATTTTTGGATACATCGGTATAAATAATGGGTCCGAGGGGGTTGCCGCTGGCATCGTATCCGGTCACCGCCTGGATGTAAGTCAGTCCCAGACTCTCGATCAGGTTGCCGGTGCCCAGATCCAAATAGTGATCATAATTACCGAAAGTTTTGGTGATATCGGTGGCGACATTGAGATATGAGGTGGAATTCTTATAAAAGAGCGTGTTGGAAGAAGTTCCGTCCAAATAACTCGGATTCGTACCAAGTCTGAAAATGCCGTTGGGATTGGAAATATCGATGCTATTTGTATTCAGTGTACTGATGGAAGCATTGATGTTGTTCATGTAATCACCGAAATTGTAAGGAACGATGTTACCGTTCGAATCGATGTTGGGATGGAGATATGCAGTATAGTCATTTTGTGATATATCATAATAAGGTTTGACACACTTGTACTGAATGGTGGGTGTGGAACTGAACAATACTTTTTTTTCGTAAATGGCCGATTCGGAAATCATGAGACTCAGTGGGTACGGGTTGATTTGTGGGTTGAATAAAAAGGCGGAATTGTTGCCCAACCATATTCTATAATCCGTGGGAAATTTGACCGTAATTTTTTGGTTTATCACATTGGGCACGGGTTTTTTCGAATATGCGGTGTTAATGATGGGCATAGTTAAACGATTCAGTTTCAATCGCAATTCGTAGTGTGAAAAACTGGAACCGAGCCAATTGTTGACCGGGTTCGAAAACTCGCTAGTGATGTTGGGATTATAATAGGGATTGGGTACAGTGACAATTTGATTCAGGTATTGATTGTTGGTACTGTAGTCGGCTTTATTATTCACATAAATATTGGGTATCGTACTGAAGATGGTGGCATCGTTGTTGGAATTGTCGTAAATTGCGTTAGGATTGTAACCGGGATTAGCAGCGGACCCTACATTCGTAATGAGGGTGTTGGAAATATCGTAAACCGCTTTGGAATTGTAGGCGGGGTTGGGGAACACCGTGACATTGGATATGTCGGTGGGAACATTGGTGGTTGTTGCGGCGGGATTGTAGGCAGGATTGGATATGGTCAGTACCGAGGTGAGGCTGATCGGAACACTGATGGCACCGGCCGTGGCGGTGATCGCATTGGGATTGTAGGCTGGATTGGCGATGGACTGAACCAAAAAAATGTTGCCACTGATGGTGCCGCGACTCGAGTCCGTATTGACGACGGGATTGTATCCGGGATTGGTAAAGGTATTCACATTGCCAATGTTGCTGGGGGCCGAGATGGTGCCACTGGTTGCGGTGATGACACTGGGATTGTACGCAGGATTGGCGAAATTGTTCACATTGGCAATGTTGTTGGGAGCCGAGATGGTGCCACTGGTGGCGGTAATGACACTGGGATTGTACGCAGGATTGGTAAAACTCGCGTTGCCACTGATGGTGGCGGGAGCAGGTAGGGTGGTGGGGGTGGCGTGATTGACATAATTGGGGTCGGACGGATTCAAAGTGAAAAAGGCGTAATAGGGGTTGACCATGGAACCATCGGGTACCGGGGTGGACGGGTCGAGGTTGGGATAATTGGTGGTGTATTGCGAGGGAATAGGTATGTAGGCGCCCTGTAAAAATTGGGGATTGAAAGGATTGGGCATGGTGTTGTTCGGACCAATGTATGGGTAAGGCTGGGTATATATCGGAACTAGAGCCGCTGAACTCGTACCGTAGGAAGTATAAAATGAATCATACAGGGCCGGATTATAAAACGGATTATAGAAGGTCGTAGTGGTCGGATGGGTCGGGTCCAGCGTGACAGTGGGCAATATAAAGAGAATCAAATAAGGATAACCGGCACCAGGAGCAAGTGTTGCATAATTGCTGGGACTGAACGGGTTCAGTATGATTCTGGGTACATATAGGTATGGATAAATGGGCAGAGGCGAAGTTTTGTCGAGGTAATTGTTGGTGATATGTATAGTCTGACACAGGGTATTGAAGGTTGTACAGGTTATGATGTCAATATAGAATTTATAATAAATGGTTTGGGTAGTTACCAGAACATAATAAGGATTGATCATGGCCGCTGTACTTTGATGATAATAGGGATTCGGTATGAACGATGTGAGACTGCCGGTAGGATCGAAAGGATTGGGCATGGGATCGAGGTTGAACGGGTACGAGGGGGCAGGAATCGGGTCAGCCGGATTCAACAGTTTGGGGTTGTAGAACGGGTTATCCAACAGGTAATTTGGGTTGGTTGGGTCAGGGGCGACCTTGGGCGTAATGAACAGGGGCCAGTAGGGATAACTGGAGACAATGTTGTTGGAGGCGTCATACGGATTCAGTATGGTTTGGGGCACATATTCATAAGGATAAACCGGGTTCACCGTGTAATTGGTAATATAAGCTGGGTTGATGCCGTAGGCGGCGAGGAAGGCGGGATTTTGACAGGCAGTCGTGAAATAGACATAACTGTAGGCGTCGAGATAGAATTTATAGTATATGGTGGGTGCCGTCAAGAGAGAATAATACGGGTTGATCATGTATCCCGCGGGGATCGTGAGCCCGTTGTACGATGCCGAAGTGTTGGCGTGGGTCAGGGGATTGGGTATGATTCCGCCGTTGGGATCGAAAGGATTGATCATGGGGTCGGTATTGAACGGGGATGGAAGGGACGAAAGCGCCGAACCACCGGTCAATTGAGGGTTGTAGAAGGGATTGGACAGGGTGGTGGTGGGGTGGGTGGGATCGGGGGCAATGAGTGGGGTAGTAAACAGGGGCCAGTAGGGGTAACTGGACCCCATGGTAAGATTGGCGGTGCTGAAGGGATTCTTTATGATTTGCTGAGCGTATGTGTAAGGATACACCGGATTATAAATGTAATTTGCGAGGTTGGCGGGATTGACGCCGTAGGCGGCGAGGAATTGGGGATTTTGACATTCGGTGGCAAAATATGTGTAAGTGTATGCGTCGATATAAAATTTGTAATTGATTAATGGCGCAGTTACCAGAGGATAATAAGGATTGATCATATATCCTGTGGGTACTGTGACAATGTTGCCACTCGCGTCAAAAAGTGGTATCTGATTTGTTGTCGCATTAAGGTAGGGATTCGGTATGAACCCACCGTTGGGGTCAAACAGGTTGGGAATGTATTGCTGATTGAACGGGTATGAGGGGGCAGGAATCGTGGCACTCGGATTCAACAGTTTGGGATTGTAGAAGGGGTTATTGAAACTGATGTCCAGATTCGTCGGGTCAGGAGTGACCAATGGGGTAGTAAACAGGGGCCAATAGGGATAACTGGACACCATGGCAAGATTGGCGGGACTGTACGGATTCAGTATGAATTGTGGTACATATTCGTAGGGGTAGATTGGCGTTGGTGTATAATTTAAAATACACGCTGGGTTAATATTGTAGGCCTGGAGGAAGGTGGAATTTTGGCAGGCGGTGCTGAAATAGCCGTAAGTATATGGATCGAGGTAGTACTTGTAGGTGATGGTGGTGGTCATTAACAGAGCATAATAGGGATTGATCATGTATCCGGCTGGAATGGTGACACCGTTCACGGTGACGCTCGTATTGGCAAAGGTGTACGGACTGGGAATCGGCGTGCCGTTCGGATCGAAGGGATTCGGTATGTAAGTGGTGTTGAATGGGTAAGTGGGCGTATTGGAGGCGGATGGATTCAATATCTTGGCGTTATAAAATGGGTTGGACAAAAGAAGACTTGGGTGGTATAGGGGGTCGGGTTGGATCGTGGGCTGGGTGAATAGCGAATAATACGGAACGAAAGGACCTGAAATCGAAGATAGAACGGCCTGATTGGTGGTATTGAAAGGATTGAGGATGATGGGAGGCAAATATAGATAGGGATATTTTGGGGAAAAATTGTAAGGTTGGCTGAACAGGTTTTTCTGCACATAGGTATACGAATCGATGTAAAATTTGTACTTGATATTCTGAACCGCCGTGAGACTGTAATACGGATTCACCATGTAACCCGCGGGTACCTGGATCACCGTTCCGTCCGCCAGAGTGGCCGTAGTAGCACTGTTGGACATGTAGAATGGACCGGGGATACCTACACCGTTTGGATCGAACGGATTCGGAATGTAAGTGGTATTGAAGGGATAAGTTGGGGTATTAGAGGACGAAGGGTTCAACAGTTTGGCATTGAAAAAAGGATTGGGAAATGTGTTTGAGAGGTTCGTCGGGTCGGGAGCGATTAATGGGGTAGTAAACAGGGGATAATAGGGATAACTGGAGGTAATAGTGTTGCTACTGATGAAAGGATTTAATATCACTTTGGGATTGTACAAATATGGGTAGGTGGGTAAGACCATGTAGGGTTTTACTGAAAGGGATCCTTGCGTGTAGGTGTAAGAATCGATATAAAATTTATAATTGATGGTGGGTGTCGATATCAGTGCATAATAGGGATTGATCATGGTCGGATTCCCCGAAAAATCGTAGGGATTCGGTATGAACCCACCGTTGGGGTCAAACGGGTTGGGAATGTATTGCAGATTGAAGGGGTAGGATGGCGTGGGAATCGGGGCACTCGGATTCGATATTTGGGGATTATAAAACGGGTTGGCCAGGCTTGTGGCTGGATTGGTCGGATCCGGTTGTATGGTAGCCTGTTTGTACAGAGGTAGATAACAGTAACTGGGATTAATGGACTGACCCGTGTAGAAGGGATTGATGATGTATTGGGGAACATATAAATATGGCGATGTGGGGGCGATGTTGTACGCATATTGCGACAGTGGTAACCCATTAATGGTTTGCTGGGAATAGGTATACGAATCGATATAGTATTTATAATAGACCCGGGTAGAAGATACCAATGCGTAATACGGATTGATCATATATCCTATAGGTACTGTCACTATGTTTCCACTGGCATCAAGAAGTGGTATTTGATTTGCTTGATTGAAATAGGGGTTCGGGATGAATCCAACATTGGGATCGAAAGGATTGGGAATATAGAGCGGCGAATTGAACGGATAAGGTGGTCCAGTAAATGTGGCATTCGGATTCGATATTTTAGGATTATAGAATGGGTTGGGCAAGACGAGGGACGGATGGGTAGGGTCCGGTTGTATGGTCGGTATATTGTACAGTGGCCAGTACGCATAGTTGATGGATGCCTGTAGTTTTACCAGATTGGCCGAGTCAAACGGATTGTATATGAATTTCGGAAGATACATGTAGCGGTAGCCAGGTAAATAAACATAGGAACCGATGGTGTTCAACGAACCGGTACCACCCTGGTAATAAGACAAAAAAGTGGACGAATCGATGTAATATTTGTAGGTGATGGTTGGTGTGGTGGCTAACGCATAATACGGATTAATCATGTATCCAGAAGGAACAGGTATTACATTTCCACTCGCGTCATATTGTGTCGGATAATTTTGTGATGAGAAAAACTGGGGGTTGGGCATCACATACAAATTGGGATCGAATGGATTGGGTATGTAGGAAGTATTGAAAGGAAAAGACGGCGAGGAGGCGGGTTGATTAATCAATTGGGGATTATAGAATGGGTTAGGTAATATTGTGGCCGGATTGGCCGGATCGGGCTGTATATATGGTTCTATGTACAACGGATAATATGCGTTGTCACTGGTGATGTTGTTGATAGGATCAAACGGATTCGGTATGTACTTTGGAAGATAAAGATAGGGAAAGGTGGGAGAAGGTGAATAGGGAGGAATCGTGAGAGGATTGGGTTGATGCGATTGAAGTGTGATCACGTCAATGTAGTACACATAGGATATGGTTTTTGCGGAAAAGAGGGGAAGGAATGGATTGTCAATGTATTTATTACCGGAGATATCGTAAGGGTTGGGTATCGTACCGCCGTTGGGATCAAACGGATTGGTGATGTAGGCAGTGTTGAATGGATACAGTTGAGGAATGTTGGCGGACGGGTCCAAGATCTGGGGGTTGTAGAATGGATTCGGCAAAAATAAGCCGGTGTTGGTGGGATCCGGTTGCAACATGTCCTGAATATATAGCGGGTACATGGGGTAGTCTTTAGTGATGGCAAAATTGCTATCTTGATAGAATGGATTCAATATTTGTGTAGTCAAATACAGGTACGGATAAGCGGGTGACTGCATGTAGGGCGGAGTGGTTAATTTTTTTTCCGAAAAAACATACGGGTCCATGTAGTAGAGATACAGGGGGTCAAACACGCGATTTAATTTACTGTAAGTGTTGTCCAAAAAGGGATTGATACTGAGTTGAGCGTTTAATTCATTTACCAATTCATTGCGGGTGTAATAGGTGTTTATTGGCAAAGACAAGGTGACTCTTATACCTCCGTAAACCGTGGCATTTGACGGATCGATGAACCCATCTTTGTCTGTGATGCCAATATCAAAATAATTGTTGCTCGCATCCAAATAAAAGGAATTTACCGTGTCGTCGATGCTGGGATATTGGTATACCGGCAACACATTGTTGGTAGGTGAATATGCCCCGGCTAAACCAGCTATGCTGTATCCAGATAACTGATTATAAATGCTGTACACTACATTGGGGGAATAGTACGGGAAGTTGAAGCCTAAAAATCCGGGGATCGAATTGGGAGTGTTGACTACACCGGTTGTGTTTGTGATTGGCGGGCTGGGGATTTGGGGTGAATCCCAGTACGGGAAATAAATTTCGTAGTCTCCCTCGTTGAATATTTTTTTTATGTCGAATGTCAATTTTGACAGGGAATTTGTGTTATCGTAACTGGCACCGGTTGTCCCAAAACAAATGTCTAAAAAATTTGGATCGCTTTGTAGGGCGGTGAGAGAGGCATTGACCGCGGAGACCAGGGTTTGTGCAGTGTAATTGCCGGCTTCAATAGATACTTGAATATCGCTGATATCGTTGCCATTGTTGAGAATTCCTTGGGTATTACCTTTTAAATAAAAGAAATTGCTACCGTAGTTGTTGTTGATGGTGTACCAGGTGTAGGGAATTTGAAACGAATATAATTTTAGTGAGACCACATCTTTGAGGGGGTTGGACAAATTGAAGGTGAAACTGGTGGAAGGAGCTGATTTGTTTTCACGATACTGACTGTCAATCACAACAATGCGTTTGGTGGTTTGTTTTAACAGGGGGTTCAGGTTGTCCTTGGAATAATCGATGGGGATGTTGTAAGAAAAGGTGCGATCACTTGGATTGATTTGATTGTCGGCAATATTGTTTGCGGTTGTTTGGGCCTGGCTTTGATTCTGGCTTTGGTCCTTGCTTTGATTCTGGCTTTGGTCCTGGTCCTTGCTTTTGCTTTTGTCTTGGTCTTGACCTCTGGTCACACCAGAGGTGTGTGCTCGCTTCGCAAAGGATGCACTCGGTATCGCATTCATATTTGCCATGCCTTCGCTGACTTCGCCATTATTGTTATCCTGATTATTGTCATCCTGATTATTGTCATCCTGATTATTGTCATCCTGATTATTGTCTTCATCATCTTCATCGGAATCAAAAAAACGATCGTATATTTTTTTGAAGAAATTCGACAGTTTGGCTCCGGATTCATTCTGCATGTTGTCGTATTTCCAGATCATATTCAATATTTTGGCTTCTAATTCTCGGTCCGTTGGATTATTCAAATCTAATATATTATATAATTCTGCATCTGTGTATGTGTCCACATTGTAGATTTCTTTTTGTGTTCCCGCCATATACAAATATATATTGTATTATATTATATTGTTTGGAGTAAAATGGTTTTTTGTGACTAATCCATTTTCCGAGATTGGGTCCATTCGATTCCTTTCGCCGCAAATGCTCAGGGTTCCTAGCGGCGAAGCTTTCTCGGTACTCCTCGAAGGAGGTCGATTTCGGGACGGAGTGTTTTCAAAAATTGAATTTATCTTTCTTGGATAAAATAATGGTGACAAAATGGAAAAACAAATCTCTAATTATTCGAAGGAATATGTAAAGGGTAAGAAGCAGTTTCTTCTTACATCTCGGTTCAGTAATATGACTTGGTCAGAAAATTGCGATTTCAAACGCCGGTTTTCTAAAATTTCGTGTGTTTATTGTGCGCCGGTCATGATTTCTTCACAGATTCCGGTTGATGCGATTATGTTCATTTTGGAAATGAACAATGACACGAATACTATCATGGGTATTGGTATGGTACGAAATCATCCCTCAAATAAACGCTTGCCGGTGTACGAAAATGAGAACTACAATCGCTATCAATATGTGGGTAAACATCGCATTGATCGTACGGAAATGAACGAGGAGGAGGAGACTATCATGCGGGTTTTTGATATTTTGTGTTTTCGGGGAAACCGACACCAAAAACGGGGTCACGGGTTGAAAGCTTTTCCCCAGGAAATGTTGTTTCGATGTTCACCGATTATGGATTTGGTGGATTTTATTGGCGGTATGTTCAAACGACGGCTCTTACACCATGGTACTAATGCGGAAAATTAGTGTCATGGTGTAAGAAAATTGAAATTCAAATAATCAAATAATTAATTGAGTACAAAAGGAGACAAATAGGAGCCAAATATGAGCACGAATGGAGAAAACATGGAGGAAGGCAATGCATTGAATGTGGGCAAATTGTGTATTCCAAGAATAGAAAACACAATTCAAAAGGAATTTATCTTCAAAAAATTGTGTGCTCTGAATATTGGTTATATTCAAAAGCTCACGGAAATTCCTTTGAAAAGCAATCCGAATTTTAAACGAATTTTAATTAAAATAAAATGGAACACATCGCAAAAAACTCTGGACTTGAAAAACAAACTCATGTCTGGCCAGACCATCAAATTCGTTTATCAAATGCCTTGGTTTTGGAAGATATGTGTAGTATCGTAGTTTTTACGATTACTAGAATCCGAGCGCTGCGCCACGCGTGGGATTACCATTTTAGTTGGAATTCCAAAGGGATTCAACAACTTTCTCCCGCGGGGATCCTGAGCAGGGCCAGTGTCAGGATTCCTTTGGTCATATCTTCTTTATTGCTTGCAACCTTGCAGCCTCGCAAAGGGGCTGAGGTGGGGGTGGGGGCGCTGTCTCAAGTAACATTATATGCCGCAAAATTATTTTTCGGTTTTTTTCATATTAAACAAAGAAGAATTTGCTGTATTGAGACAGTATAGTTAGTGATTTTTCTTTATGTTGATTTTAGATTATTATTTTTGCGGGGGTTGGCGTTTTTTTGTGGTGTTATTTTATATGCCCGCTTATACCATTACTCAGTATACCCGTGACCAGGCCAAGCGTATTGGCGTGACTGTGAAACATTCTACAAATCCCGAGAAGAAAATCGATGTATTTAAGGATGGTAAAAAGATTGCGGCGGTGGGGGCGGTGGGTTACAATGATTACCCGACCTACATGAAAAAGAACGGCAAAGAGTATGCGGATCGCCGCCGCAAAATGTACAAGATGCGTCATGAGAAGGATCGTCATGAACGCTGGACGAACGGTTGGTTGGCGGATCAATTGTTGTGGTGAAACAGTTCCGTCCAAGATTTGCTTGCGAAGCGAGGGTGAGCGTTTTTTTGTGAGGATAGTATATAGAGTGCGTGCGATAAAATGGCGGAGAAAAAATCTCTCCAAAAGGTAGCGAATTGTTGCACTCACAGTAAGACGGCCAAAAAGTGCCAAAGAAAAAGTGACGGCAAGGTGTTTGATTTGCCCCGCCGATTTCCTCGTAAGAAATGTATGACAC
>Ga0214919_10011756_pt1 | contig 10879 bp, 11 predicted proteins | sample LL1503_MetaG_FD_177994 | JGI IMG/M metagenome (GOLD analysis project Ga0214919, IMG submission 177994) | Freshwater microbial communities from Lake Lanier, Atlanta, Georgia, United States - LL-1503 | ecosystem: Environmental > Aquatic > Freshwater > Lake | place: USA: Georgia | collected...
CGAGATCTTCAAATCTCCGACTCCGCCTGGACGGCCGACGAGGTAGGTGACGGGCCAGCCCGAGTACCTCGATACCGACGCCGCTGTCGCGTCGTTCTTCAGTCGAACTGGACCCGTTTCGCGGGTCGCGGTTGATACCGAAGGCGCCAGCTTCCATAAGTTTGTCGACCGGATCTACCTGATCCAGTTGTCAACGGCCGACCGGCACGCGATCATCGATCCGCTGCCGATCAAGTCGCCTCCGGCGCTTGGCCAAATGCTCGAGGATCCCGCGGTCGAAGTCGTCTTTCACGACGCGGACTACGACCTCCGCCTCCTGCACCAGGACTATGGCTGGCAGGTGCGCTCGATTTTCGATACCCGCGTCTCCGCCCAACTGCTCGGCATCACGTCATTCGGTCTCGCGGCGCTCCTCGAGAAGTACTTCGGGGTGAAGCTCGACAAGAAGCACCAGCGTGCCGACTGGTCGATGCGTCCGCTCACGCCGGGCATGCTCGAATACGCCGCGCAGGACACGGTGCACCTGCTCGGGCTGCGAGACATTCTCGCCGAGGAACTCAAGGCGAAGGGGCGGTGGAAGTGGGCCGAGGAGGAATTCCTCCGGCTCGAATCCACCCGCTGGGCCGCCGAGGAACCTGGCAGCGCGTTCATGCGAGTGAAGGGCGCTCGCGACCTCACGCGCCGTGAGCTTGCGCTGCTCCGCGAGCTCGTTGTGCTGCGCGACGGTCTCGCCCTCAAGGTGGACAAGGCCGCGTTCCGTGTGGTTGGCAACGATGTGCTGCTCGAGATCGCGCACCTCGCGCCGTCAGATCACGACACGCTCGCCAAGATCAAGGGAATGCCGCGCGGTGTGGCCGAGCGAAACGGAAATGATTTTCTCGCTGCCGTGCAGCGCGGACTCGTCGTGCCCGAGGCGGACCTGCCGCGCTTTCCGAAATCAAAGCGTTGGACGCGCGACCCCGATTTTGATACGAAGGTCGGGCATCTCAAGGGCGCGCGCGACGAAGCGGCAAAGCGTCTTGAACTCGACCCCGGCGTGCTTTGCTCGCGCGACCGGATGGAAATCGTCGCGCGGATGGTGCCCACAAGCGTCGATCAGCTCAGCGAAGTGCACGACATGCGCCGCTGGCAGATTGCCGAAGTCGGCGAGGCGTTCGTGAAGGCGCTGAAATCGTTCAAGCCCGTTCCGGAGCCGGCCGAGCTCGGACTCAGCTAGAAGCCGAGGTACGTGCGTACGCGGGGTTCGATGCGTTGCGGTCCCCAGGGCGGCGACCAGACCAGATTAATCTCGACTTTTCCAACGCCGTCGAGCGTCTTCAGTTGATCCTCGGCGTCCTTCATGATTTCGGGGCCTGACGGGCAAGCCGGCGTCGTGAGGCTCATGTCGACCACGACATCGTTGCCGTCAATGCGAACGTCGTAGATCAATCCCATGTCAACGATGTTCAGGTTGACGTCGGGATCTTTTACGCGGCGCAACGCGAGCTTCACCAGGTCGGCGGTTATTCCACCGCCAGATGGCGCGATCGTTGCTGGTTCAGCTGCCGGTTCTGTGGCCTGATTTCCGCCGTTTGGCTCGGCGGTGAGCGCGTCTTCCGTCATCCTACCGAAACTAGCGCTTTACGACCGATTTGGTCGGGATTGATTTGCCCTGAGCGGCGTCGGTAGAGGCCTTCTTGGCGGGCGCGGACCCGGTCATCGCCTTGGCCGACGTCTTGGCCGACGTCTTGGCCGACGTCTTGGCCGACGGCTTGGCCGACGCTTTGGCCAAAGTCTTGGAAGTCTTTGCGGCTGCTTCCTTTGCGGCCGCGCTCATGCCAGTCGTGGTGCTTCGCGCGCGGGCCCGAAACGGCTTGTTCCAGCTCTCCGCGCGGTCGGATCTGAACGACTCCGGCATCACCGAAATCGCAAAAGGCTCGTCCAGGACGGAGAGCGCCGCCGCGTCGGCCACATCCATGCGCACGTCGGCGATCACCAATGATGGGCGGCGCACTTTTGCGGCGTGGACGCGATTCGTCAGCAGCACGACGAACATCTCACGATCGGGATCAATCCAGATGGAGGTCCCGGTGTAGCCGGTGTGGCCAAAGGCGTGCTCGTCGAAGTAATCGCCGGCACCATGCTGACCATCGGCAACTTCCCAGCCGAGCGCGCGCGTCTTCGTCGCGCGACCAGTGAAGAGCTTCACGGTCGAGTCCGCAATGATCCGCGTGCCATTGTATTCGCCGCGGTTAAGCATCATCTGGGCGAAAATCGCGAGGTCGCCAGCGGTGCTGAAGAGTCCAGCGTGGCCAACGATGCCGCCGAGTGCGTAGGCATTTTCGTCGTGTACTTCGCCGCGGAGCGGATAGCCACGCGGAGGAAACACTTCGGTCGGCGCGATGCGATAGCGGAGCGAATCTGCCGGCTTGAATCCGGTGTTGTGCATGCCGAGCGGGCCGAACACATGGCTCGCGAGGAACGTGTCGAGCGGTTCGGCGGCAGCACCTTCGACCACCCAGCCAAGGATATCCGCACCGAGGTCGGAATAGGTGGTGCCTGATCCCGGCTTGTACTGGAGTTTGGTGGTGAGCACCATCTCCTTCGCGTCCGCCGGCGAAACGTGCTTGCGCCACACGTCGCGCCCCGGTGGCAGGCCGGCCGTGTGCGTGAGCAGCATGCGCACCGTGACGAGGTCGCGCATGCCGCCGACAAACTGCGGGATGTAGGTGGAGACCTTGGCGTCGAGGTTGAGCTTCCCCTGGTCGAACAGCACCATGGCGGCCGTGGTCGTGCCAATGACCTTCGTCAGCGAGGCGAGGTCGTAGATGGACTCGTCAGCGGAAACCGGCGCGCTCGAGTTGGCATACGACAGCGTGCCGAACCCCTGCTCGTACACGATGGCTCCGCGGCGGCCGACGACGACCGCTGCACCCGGAAAGCCACCGACGGTGATGCCGCGGCGCATGATCCGGCTGATGATCTCGAGCCGGTCGGGTGACATCCCGAGTTCGGCTGGGGCGCGCAGCCGAAGTCCCTCGCTATGGGGCACGAGGGAAATGGCAGCCGAAAGGACGAGCGCGCGGAGCAGCAAAGGTTTTGACTTGGAGGAACAAACTGCACCGGCCGGGATAGTCCCGGGACCACAGGCGACTCTAACAGTTACGCCCAACGACCTGAACTACGGGTTAATCCCCTGCGAGTCAAGACGATCTCTCGCGGGGTGCTGCAACTATATGGGGTGGCGGGGGAAACCCTCCACGAGTCCCGCGTGACCAAGTTTACAGATCCGATGTCACCCACCGACCAAATCACGATTCGTCGAGCCATCAATGGCGACGAGGACGCGCTGCGCGCCATTTGGACGCAGCACGCGCCGCGCATCGATGCGGTCGTGCGCCGGTTGGTTGGAGACCCGGATCTGGCAGCTGACGTGGCGCAGGAAGTCTGGATTCAGATTTTCCGCGCGCTGCCCGGCTACCGCGGAGATTCCCAGTTTTCGACCTGGACGCACCGCATCGCGGTCAACCGGACCTTGAACGCGCTGCGGTCGCTCAGGCGACTCGGAAAGACGGAAGTCGAGATTGAAGAACACACGGTGATGGTTGAGCATGACGGGGATCGCACCATGCTCATGCACACCATCGACGAGGCAGTAGCGAAGCTCTCTCCCGGTGCTCGCGCCGTGTTTGTGCTGCACGACATTGAGGGCTACACCCACGAGGAGATTGCTGCTGAACTTGGCATCACCTCCGGCGGGTCGAAGTCACAACTGTTCAAGGCGCGGGCCAAGCTTCGTCGGTTGCTCGCGCACCTGGTTGACGTACCATCGAACAAGGAACTGGAAGACGATGTCGCATCTCACTCCTGAACGTCTCGCGGCCCTGGTGGACGACACGCTGACGCCGATTGAATCGGCGCACGTGACGACCTGTGCGGCCTGCACCGCCGAGCTGGCGGCCCAACGGAAACTTTCCCGGCTCGCTGCCGCGGCGAGTTCGAGTTTCGGACCGCCGAGTTCGAAGTTCGACGCGCTGGTGCCGCGACTTCGCGCCGAGGGAATGATTGATGGCGCCGACCGTCGCGCGACGTACATGCGCTGGGCGGTCCGGATCGCGGCGTCGCTCGGATTCATTGTCGCCGGTGCAGCGGCAGGCCGCATGACCGTTGGCGCACCACTCCTGTCGCTTGGCACGAGCACTGCGCCCACTGGCCTGTCGAACGTGGCGACCAAGACCACGGGCTTCAAATCGCAGGATGAAGCGATTCAGGTCATGATGAGTTCGCAGCAGGCGTACCAGAATGCCGCGGCCTTCCTGGCGGCTCAGGACACCAGCCAACACTTCAATGGTCTGAACACGGACGCCTATCGCACGCGGCTCGCCGCGCTCGACGAGATGGCCGCCGCAACGCGCACGGGCTTATACCGCGCGCCGCAGGATCCGTTGCTCAATCAGTACTACCTCGCGTTTCAGACGGCGCGCGAGCAGACGCTGCTGCAGCTCCAGGTATCGCTGCCGTCCAAGCAGCGCCTCGGGAGGTACTAGGTGCGTACCGGAATGGGTGTTGCAATGATGCGGCTCGTCGCGGGGCTTGCCGTATGCGGCGTGGTGGTCGCGTCGTCGCTCGTGGCGCAGGCAACGCCGGCGCGAGTGATGCCGCGCACCCGCATGGTGGACACGACCGGGCACGACACCGTCGTTCGCGTGGGGGTGAACGTCTCGGGCGATGACATCATCCGGATGGTCGGCGAGTTGTTGACCTCGCGGCAGATGGAAGAGCGGCTCGGCATGGCGCTTCGCACCGAGCGCGACGGCCACAACGCGCGCGAACTCGAAGCACAACTTGCATCCACAATTCGGCGCAATGCCGGGCTCATGTCAGCGATCAAGATGCAGTGCGCCGCGCAGGATGCGCAGCCTGAGGGCTATATGGGCATCAACTTCGAAGGCATCGAAGTGATGCAGCGCCGCGGCAGCCCCGCGATGTACTTCCTCGGCGAGCGCCCGACGATCGTTTCGGTTGAGCCGGGTTCTCCTGCGCAGCGCGCAGGACTTGAAGCGTCTGACGAAGTCATGTGGATTGCCGGCAATGATGTGAAGAAGCCGTTTCCGCTCGGCGCACTATTGAAGCCCGGTGCCAAGCTGTCGCTCAGGGTGCTTCGCGATGGCAAGACCCGTGAGTTCAGCGTTCAGGTCGACAAACGGCCAGGCGAATACGGTTCACCGTGCGCCGGTGTGGACGATGTGGTCAGTGGGTTCCGTTTTTCACCGCAGACGTCGTTCATGCCGCGCATTGAAGTCGGTCCGCAGGGCTCTGTGTCGCGCTCGCCGAATCCAGAGCGCACACCACAGCCGCGCGACGGATTCAGTTATTCCACCGTCACGCCATTCGCGATGGGTGGCGCGAACGTCATTGCCGGCGCCACGTTCGTCATCCTCGACGCTGAGTGGCGCGAGCTGGTGGGCGCGGACAAGGGCCTGCTCGTAGTGGCGGTTGCACAGGGCAGCCCCGCGCAGACCGCCGGACTCCGCAAGGGCGATGTCGTGTTGGCCGTTGGCGACACGCCGGTGGCTTCTCCGGGCGCGCTCTGGCGCGCCGTGAATGACGCCGGCAAGGATGGCGTGACGCTCAAGTTGCTCCGCGCCCGCAAGGAAGTCAGCATCGTCCTGAAGCCGCGCGACGGGAAGTAACTGCCACGGGGAGGCCCCCGCGCGGCTAGGGCCGGATCGTCGTGTCGCGCACGGATCCCGGCGGCAGCTGGTAGACGAGGTGCGCGGTGCGGAGATCCGTTGGTGACAGCCGCTTGGTGTGTACCCGCGGCGCCATGATGTTCTCCTGGTCGGCTGAGTGATCGAGGCCGATCAGGTGCCCGACTTCATGCAGCGCAATTGCGTGGACGGCGTCTCGGTCGTACGCGACCCCGGTGGCAGAGTGGAGCGCCACCTCGATGTCTCCGCCCAAAATCCACCAGTTGGGATCGCGCGCCCAGTAGGTCTTTCCGGCGGCAGTGTCATTGAAGCGATCCACCCATCGCAGTCGCGCTTCTGCCCCGGCGGAATCGTCCACAAAAAGAAACCGCACCGGAATTCCGGCGTTTGACCAGGTGTAAAACGCATGCTTGGCAAGCGCCGGGTAGTCCGGCCAGAAGTCTTCCACGCCAGGCTTTGGCTGCACCCACACGCGAACTGGATCGTCGCGCCGGTCCACCCATCGCGCGACATGCCCGTTGCGAGCGGCGAGGATGTCGTCCAGGTACGTGACCGTGCGACCGTCCGTGATGAGCTGCGCGATGGCCGCGAAATCGCGCGGCGGTGGCGGCGCCAGCGTGGAACGCCGCACCCGCACCATGTCACCCTCTTCCGTCGTCAGGACCGTTGCGCTCGTGTCTTCACCGGCGGTTGGCTTGGCGGCGCGCGCACGAGAGGTGCGCGTGCCCTGAAAGGCGATGAAGCCGACAAAGGTCAGCACGACGGCGCCGAGGAGGCGCTCCGTTCGTGTCATGCGCCACGGTCTCTGGCGGCAAGAAAGTTCTGCACTGTTCCGAAGAAGGCTTCGGGCTGTTCCCAGAACGGCATGTGGCCAGCGCCAGCGACCACCGCGACCTCGGCGCGCGGAATCACAGAGGCCGTGGCCTGCGCCAGCGCGACGGAGAGCAAATCGCCGTCGCCATGCACCAGGAGTGTTGTGGCCGCAATCGCACGAATGTCCGCACGCCAGTCATACCCCTCACGGCGGAGTCGTGCCGCCACGGACGAGCCGGTCACACTGGTTTCGCGCGGTGGCGCGAAGGCTCCGCCGAGTTCACGGTCCACGAACCAGGCGGGATAGATCGCGCGCGAGTATTCGGCGTGGAGTTCGGGGTTGTCGTCGTGCAGCAGCCGCGGATCAAGCGCATCGAGAATGGCGCGCTCCCGCCCCTCTAGGCGTGCGAGTGCAGCGGGGTGCAGGTCAGCAATCCATTCGCTCGTTGATCCCACGGCATCCGCGAGCACGAGGCGCCGCACGCCGAGTGGGTCCCGCGCCGCAGCGAGCATGGCGATGCCACCGCCCCACGAGTGGCCGAGCAGGTCCCATCGTGCGATGCCGAGGGCTTCGCGAATCGCCGGGAGATCACCCGCGTCGAACTCGATGCGCGACTGCCGTGGTCCCGGTGCGGCCGTTGACGCGCCACGGCCACGCAGATCGTACAGAATGATCTGCCGGCTCGTCGCCAGTGACGAGAGCGCCGGCCAGAGCAGCGCATGACTGTAGATCATGCCGCCGTTCACACACATCAGCGGTGGAGCGCCCGCGACTTCCGGCGTCGTGAAGACCGCGAACTCCAGGCCGCGCGCGCGGACCGTCTGTTGCACGAGACGTGGGGTCCGCGGCTGTGTCTTGCGCCAGCTGGTGTATCGCGTGCGCGCGGCGATCATCGTGTGCGTGCGCCAATCTGGTTGATGGCCCAATCGGCATGCTCCTGCACCAGCGGTTCGGCGCGTGCGGCTACGGCGCTCAACAGTTCGACGTCCGTGGAATCACCGACGTTACCGAGGACGACTGCCGCGTTGCGTTGCAGTCCGCCGAGTTTCGCGCGCTTCATTGCCGAATTGCGGAAGGTCGTGCGATAGGTGTCGTCGTCCATTACGAGAAAATCCCGTGCAATCGTGCGAGCGCTTTTGCCCGCAATGGCGGCTCGTGGCGCGAGGGCCAGTTCGGTGAGATCGCGCGAGAAGCGAACATTCCACGGGCACACGTCCTGGCAGATATCGCAGCCGTAGACGAGCTCGCCGATGTGTGGGCGCAGCGGCTCGGGAATGGCGTCACGCAACTCAATCGTGAGGTACGAGATGCAGCGGGTCGCGTCGAGTTCCCGGGGTGCGACGATGGCATCCGTGGGGCAGGCGTCGATGCAGCGTGTGCAGGTGCCGCAGCGATCGTCCTCGAATGGCGCATCCGGCTCGAGCACGACGTCCGTGAACAACGCCCCGATAAAAAAGAACGATCCAAGCCGCGGATTGATCAACGTAGTGTTTTTACCAAACCATCCAAGCCCCGCGCGCCGCGCGAGATCGCGCTCGAGCACGGGCGCGGTGTCTACGAACGCGCGCGCCTTTCCGCCGGTCTGATTGGCGAGCCAGGCGCCGAGCGTCTCGAGGCGATCCCACATCAGCCGGTGATAGTCGTCGCCGCGCGCGTAGCGGGCGATGCTCCCGGTGGGTTGTGTGCCACCGTAGTTGAGTCCGACCACGAGCGCCGATTGCATGCCCGGCTCGGGGAGTCGCGAGTCGCGGCGAACCTCGGCGTTGCGCTCCATGTATTCCATCGTGCCCGCGTACCCGCGTCCGACCCATTCGTCGTAGTGTGCGGCGGATTGTGCCGGGCCGAGGGTGGCGATACCGGCGAGATCGAACCCCAGTCCGTAGGCCTGCGCCTTGAGTTGCGTGGCGAGCGCGTGCGTCGTGGCGCGCGTCAACGTGGCCTCAGGGAATCCGGCTCGCCCACCGTGCGTACCGCGCCACGTCGTCCGCGGACGGAATCGCATGATGGTCGCCAAAGGCCGTGTGCATTCGCCAATCCATGTAGGTGCGATCCGGGACCGGCAAAAATGGCCACTGGCGGTACCAGTCGCGCGCACGGAAGCGCCACGCAACGCGCACGAGGTCCAGCGCCAGCGTCGGGTGCGCGATGCACCGCATGGCGAGCCGAATAGCGAGACCGGTCCATGTCATGTTGATGTAAGGTGGCATCCGCGACGGGTGCATTCAACGGCAGAGTGGAATCCGGCTGCGCCGGCGGCAAGCAGCGCGGTATCATTCCATCCGATGTGGATGAATCGCGTCATGCCGTGGATCAGCCGAGTGGCTTCGCGCGGCTACTATCGGGTCACTGTCGGCGGTGCGATGCCGCCCAGTGTCGGCCCGGCGTTGTTTGTGGCCAATCACACGAACTCGCTGCTGGACACGGCATTTGTCGTCGTGGCGTCGCAGCGGCCAGTGCGGTTCATGGCCAAGGCGCCGCTCTTCACGTATCCGGGACTGGGTTGGCTTGTGAAGGGGGTTGGTTCGGTGCCGGTGTACCGGGCGCAGGACGATCCGAAGCTGGTGGCGCAGAACCTTGATGTGTTTCGCGCCGTGTATGCCGCCATCGCCCAGGGCGATGCGGTCGGCATCTTCCCTGAAGGCATCAGCCACAGCGCGTCGCACCTCCAGCCGCTCAAAACCGGCGCGGCGCGGATTGCGCTTGGCGCGGCGGCCGAGCTTGGTCGTTCGTTCCCGATCATCCCGATTGGCATGGTGTTTGCCGACCGGCGCACGTTTCGTAGCAAAGCCGGCGTTGTGGTCGGCGAGTCATGCAAGTGGAATGATCTCGCCGCGCGCGGCCCCAAGGATCGCGAAGCGGTTCGCGAGCTCACCCGGCGCATCGAAGCGTCCATGCGGACGGTGACGCTCAACCTCCACACCTGGCGCGACGAATCGCTCGTGCGAATTGCGGAAGACGTGTGGAGTGCGGAGTTCGGTGGCGAGGGCGGCACCAAGGGCAAGATGGAGCGACTCGAAGTGACAACCGATGCGCTGTCAAAACTCCGCCTCGGCGAAGACAATGGGTGGCGCGCGTTGGCGCGCGAGCTACGCGGCCACGACCGCGTACTCGGTCGCATCGGGTTGACGGCCCACGCGTTGCGAGTGCAGACGGGAGCGAAGAAGGCTGTGCCGTGGCTGGCCAGTCAGATTCCCTGGCTCGTGATGATGCCGATTGCTGCGGTTGGTGTGGTGTTGTTCTGGATTCCGCGCGAGATCGCTGGTCGGGTCGGCACAACAGCCTCGACGAAAGAAGGCGACGATTCGGTCCCTACGTTCCGCGTGATGTACGGGTTCGTGGTCTTTGGAGTCTGGTTCCTGCTGCTCGCGGTGGCGACCGGGCTGGCGTTCGGCTGGCTGGCCGGGATCGCGACCTTCATCCTGTTGCCGTCATTCGCGTTTCTCGCGATCAGGGTCGGCGAGTCGCAGCAATTCGTCTGGCAGGCCGTTCGGCGGTTCTTCATTCTGCGAAAATATCCGGAGCGGATCGCCGCACTGCGCCAGCGTCAGCATGCGCTCGCGCAGCGCATGAAGGACCTGTTGCGAGACAGCTCGGCGTAGCGGCCCCTGGTGGCGCGCGACTTCCAGCTACCGCCAGCTACGGCCGTCGCATAGGGGTGGCGCGGCGATGCCGAGCGCTTCGAGTGCGCTTGGGAACAGATCGACAGTCCGGCGCGGACGTCGGGCCGCGGGTCTGTTGATCAGCAACGGAACCGCCATGTGTTCGCGGTGGAGCGCACCGTGGGCAGAACGATGTGGAATGGGCTCCCACTTCGCGCGAAAATCCCAGCCGCGCGCCGCGCTCACGATGAGATCGCCGGCGCGTGCGCTGCCCGCGAGCAGGGCGATCTGGACCAGCGCGTCGGGATAATCACTGGCGGCCGTCGCGTCGTGCGCCGCATCGGCATCGAGGGCGTTGAGTTCGCCGAGGCCGAGCGGATCGCCCGTGAGCGGACGGTAGGAGAGGTGTCCGCTCGCTGTTGAGACGTGCGCCGTTCCGCGCGTGCGGCTGCGGACTTCGCAGGCGGATTCGTTCAGCGGCAACAGGAGCAGGTCCGTGGAGTCGCGCGCGAGCAGCAACTCGGCGAGCCACTCCCATTCGCTTGAGAGCGCGGACCACCAAGGTCGCGCGAGCTTGTCGATGTCGAGATAGAGGTGCGCCATCGCATTGCCGCTCACCATTACGGCAGCGCGCTGACCGATTCCGACGGTCCACGGATGCGTCCGCACCGAAACGCCGTGCGCGCGCAGGAGATCGGCGAGGTCGTCGTGGGTATGCACGGGCGAGTGGCCGTGATCACTCACGATCCACAGGTGCATCGCGTCCCAGCTTCCGT
>Ga0214919_10011757_pt1 | contig 10877 bp, 16 predicted proteins | sample LL1503_MetaG_FD_177994 | JGI IMG/M metagenome (GOLD analysis project Ga0214919, IMG submission 177994) | Freshwater microbial communities from Lake Lanier, Atlanta, Georgia, United States - LL-1503 | ecosystem: Environmental > Aquatic > Freshwater > Lake | place: USA: Georgia | collected...
TAATAAAGTTACTAGTAGTGCAATAAAACCAATAATTATTGCAAGATATGTTGCATATTTTATTATTTCCTTATTTTTATTAATTTTAATTTGTTCTATGCCCTCACTTATTGATGATAAATTGATAATTTTTTTTTCATGTCTTCCACTCGATTCCAAGAATCACAAAGTTGTCCCAACTACGATACATCTTACGCAGTGCTTCCATTGCCGCACTTTCAGTATTGCCGTAGACCTGTGTCGTCACTTGAGTTATTGAATGATGATTCAAGTCACTCTTTGGCGAGTATTGAAACTTGATGGTTGCGCGGTGCCAGGTGGTCATTTCCTAAATTTCCCCTTTTCACACCAAAATTTTGTTTTTACTCCATCTTGTTTTTGAAATAATTCCTGAGCAATTTGACAGTTTTCCATGTTGTATGCATGTCCATCTGATGCATCAAACGTTGCGACATGTAATCTCATATATTCACCGGTCACTGAATTTCTATACAAGGTGTAATGGTTACCGCTTGAATCACAGGCAGTCAATGCCAGTAATGTAAGAAATAGAATAGATTTTTTAATCATTCACTAATTTCCTTTTTCTGTTCACGTTCCTACCTAGAAACACATCAATCTACTATTTAATTTTTAGAACGGTCTTGGAAACACCATCAAAACTGTCTTACACACGTTCTTGAACCTAGGTCACCTTCTTCTTGGCAGTTACTCTTGGTTTCTTTGCATTTGTATCAGATTTCTTGGCAACAGTCTTAGTGGTTTTCTTGGATGCATTTTTTTGGGCAATTTTCTTGGTACCAGTTTTATGTGATTGTGGAGGAGACGTCTTAGATTGAGCGAATTTGAAATTCACTTTCTCAACTGCATCTCGTTTTTGTTTAATGCTGGCACCACCACTGTATAGACCATAAGTCATTGTTTGTTTTTCATGACCGACAATGTCCGCGGCAACATTCTCTGCAGCACCTGCTCGTTCAAGTTCCGTTGTAAATGTTTTGCGAATTGAGTGAAATACATGTTGCCTACTGTGACCTAGATTTTTCTTTAAATGACCAAATCGCTTTCCAATTGCGTTAGACCTATCACCATATTTGTTTTCGGTGAGTTCTGAAAAAAGATATGAATTAGTTGCTTCATCAAGAAGTCCGGTGATTGTTTTCGCTAACTTTGAATGGAGTGGAACAATACGATTGCCTGCTGTTGTCTTGGCATCTGTAATCTGAAAAGTCATTTCACTCATATTGATGAAGTTAGTTTTCATAGAACATATTTCTTCAATCCGTGCACCCGTGTATGCTGCAATCTCTATCAAGTCAGCAAGTTGATGGTCACCTTTTGAGTGCGCATGTGCATAAAGTTCTTCTACCTCAGTTTTTGAGAATGGAATCCAACTGCTTCGTTTGTTAATGACCTTCGCATTTGCTTTCTTGCTTTGCTTATAAGTTTTTGGAACTTTGAACGGTGAGGGTGCATCTGATGGAAATACAGATACATCTTGAAGATATCGGTAAAAATTGTTGCAAGCAGCAATGATTCTTATGACAGAAGACGATTTGTAGTTGTTAGTCTGTGCAATCAAGTTGATCCATGCATCACAGTTTTCATTTGACACCATCTCAGTTGTCGGTATGTACTCAGTAAGCAGTGACAAGTCACTTTTCATCTGTGAAATATTTTTTGCGACTAATCCTCTATCAAATTGATGTTGTTCCCACGCATGGATAAAAGTATCTAGAACTTTTGCTTTTCCAGTTGCTATCAAATTGAACGCATCAGCAACAAAATCACCTGTTTCATCTCGCAGTCTGTCAGTTTCTTCATCAATTACATCTTGCAACATATGCCAAGGTGTTGATTTGCTCATTTTGTTGAGTTCAAGAGCAGAGTTGATGATTGGGTCATCTGTGTTCTGTCTTGCTTTTGCGATTTCTGCTTTCCACTTGATGACAAACAAGTCTGCTTTTGCCTGTGCAATCTTTACATCACCTGTACCTGTGGTCTTGAAGAATCGAGTTTTACCAATGATGTGTTGGACATCTTTGGGGATGGTCAAAAGAGCAAAATATGTCTTGTGACGGAGGTCAAGATGCTGAGGTCGGAAGGGTTTCTTGGGCATAGAATTCTCCGAATTTACCATATGTTTTTACCACATATGCTTGCCTAAAACCCCTAAATTACCTATAATAAACGGTTTTTTCTCAGATGTAAGAGAATCCCTCTCTTTCCGCCAATCCCTAAAATCCCTTATAAGTACTTGATTTATAAGGGATTTTTTATTAAGAGCATCTGTCATTTACCACATGTTTTTACCACATGTTTAACTCAGATTCGTCAATCAATTTTTACCATTATTCGGTTGCCTTTTTTACCCCCATTCATACCATCCAAACCCTCATCAACAACTCACAGAGGTAACGGTATGACACAGAGTGACACAGGGACTACATTGGTCAAACTTCGCAAGATGATTGAGTCAATGCAGAAGGAAGAAATGCGTCAGATTCAATCAACGCACTCAGACGCACTGGCACAGATTGTTTCCATCGCTAAACAGAACCAACTGAACGCAGAACACATTGCATTTGCTTTGAGTGTGAAAGAACCAAGAGTCAAGAAAGAACCTCGTGTTCCGAGAAAGAACAAAAAGTCATCAATCTTCAATGAACCAGAAGTAGTTCAGTAAGAAGGTATCAGAACTTAACCCGAACCCACTTGCGAGTGGGTTTTTATGGATTGGCAAAAAAACGGATTAATCTAATTGTTTATCTGAGTGATTTTATCTATAACAAGTAGTTGACTACTGCTGTCATCTGCCAATGTACTATTGAAGTCGAGTATGTAATTGTTTTTTTCAGATTCGTCGGCAGAAACTATATCTGCCGCACTTCTACATTTAATTTGCCTGCCTTTGTTAATGTTTTCCAATGTGGTTATTGAAGTAAAGGAAATTTTGGCATTTGACAAATTTGGGTTTGATTTTATTAATGCTGTTTTTAATAGAGAAGTTACACTTTGGTCTGAACAAGATATCGACACTGATTGTGCTCCTGAAAGCAAATTCATTGAGTACGCAACTAACAAACTACCTATTGCCAAGGCAATCAACAAGAAAAAAATCATGTTACGAGTCGCCTTTTTCTGATTGAATTCTTCCATGAGTAAACCTCCAAAAAATATTCAATATTGTAGTGATTTAAAAATTCATGAAAATTATTTCGGTAATCTTAGAAACTGGTCGCAATGAGACCACCTTATATTTTTCCGACTTGCGCCACTATTTCTATTCTTCTAATATATTGTGAGCGACGATTTCACCAAGATTCTACTTATCTTTGTGATAGACATCGGTAGACAGTTGCTCTGCTGACTTTGAAGTGATTCATCAAGTCTTGGATAGAGTCACCATTGAGTCGCCTTGACTTCATCGTCATCAGTTGTTCATCGTTAAGAACACATTTGCGACCAAACTTCACACCTCGTTTGATTGCGTGTATAACACCTTGTGACTGTCTATCTCGCCTGAGGTCATTCTCAAAAGTGGCAATGGCACCAAGCATCGTGAACAGCAGCATCCCAGTAGATGTAGATGTGTCAATTTTTTGGTCTAAGACTACAAGTTTGACATTCATTCCATCTAAGCGTGACATGATGTTCAGTAGGTCACGGGTGGATCTTGCGAGTCGGTCAAGTTTGGTGATGACCAGACTGTCACCGTCATTCAGATAGTTCAAACAGCGTTGGAGTTGTTCTCGGTCATCATTGCGAGCAGACTGTTTCTCTTGGAACACTGTGTCGCAGAACGACAACTTCTCAAGTTGAACCTCAAGCGATTGACCGTATGAAGAAACTCTGGCGTAACCGATACTTGACATTTGTTCTCACCCTGATAGATTTGGATTTGAAAGGGTGTGGATGGTGAGACAGGTTGTGAGACTTGGCAACCACCGAAAAATGTAATGCTTTTTGAATCCATCTCATAATGTTTACATTTTGAGATTTTTATAAACAGATAAAAAATCATATAGAAATAACTAAAAGGAATTGAAATGAATACAAGAAAATTGCTAGTTTATGTTCTATATGTTGCTTGCTTAATTGCTGCTTTATCTGCTATAAGATTTATTGCTAGTTTTTTTGGTCCAGAAAAGAATAATCTTGCTTTATTAACTTTTGTTATTTCTATTTTAATTGCTGTTGGGATCAAACGCAGTCTTCCTACAAAGGAATCTCATGTCAGTTGTCCAGATTGTAAAGAATTAATATTGAAAGAGGCAAGTGTATGTAAATTTTGTGGATGCAAATTAATTCCAGTAGAATAATTCTTGATAATTTAAACAAATTGAGATTTTTTTAAAATAAGAAATTAGATAAAAAATGAAAAATATAACGATTATATTTTTTTTAGTCTGTTTATCAGGTTGTAGTCCTGAATTTCAATCTAAATTGAAGAATCTATTGTTTGCCGAGGATAAACCACCAGCAATACAAACTGAAGTAGTTGAGCACGAGGCACCTAAAAAAGGTGAGGAGTGTAATGATGACGATTTCAAACAATTGGTATTGAAAATCATTAAAGATGAAATTCTTGAGCAATCAAATATTAAGGAAAGTAAATTTGTTATTCAACCAGAATTTGATATTTTAACAATTGAATCGCAAGACGAATTAAAGACAGTCTGTGATGCACGAATAGTATATTCATATCCAAAAGAAATTGATAATAAATCTCAATATAAGTTAAGCATCAAATTTCAAATTCAAAAAAATGAATTGGTTAAAAATCAAAATGTTATAACAGTTTTATATGCTGATTTTGGTAAATTGATATCGTTTAATGAAGGTTACAACTCTAAAAAAGAGGATTTTCTTTTTGAAAAATTACAAGTTAAAAAAGTAAAACCTAGTGAGTCAAACGGAATTGTGGAAAATATTAATTTCAATGTAATGAAACAATCTCTCTTGTTGAATGATTGGAATATGGATGAGCAATCAACAAAATGTAATTTTGATAAAGTTGGTGACTTTACTCAATGTTCATATAGATTCACAAAAAAATCGTATGAAGTTTCTTTAACAACCAGAAGACAAAACGAGTGTTTGTTTTGTACTAAGAAACCTGAAGTTGTTTTTTCAAGTGGAATATTTGAGAATTAATTTATTGGGAAGAAAGTAATGAAAAAAATATATAATATAATTTTTAGTTTAATTATATTATCCATTACTATTGGATGCGATAAAAAAACTACAAACGCTACCACTTCTAATAGTGATATAGTTAATAAAAATAATGAATTAAGTGTAGTCAAGTCGCAACCTCACTTGGAAAATTCTAATGGAATTAATTTAATTCAAATTTTTACATTAATGGAAAATTTACCAACACTTCCAGAAGGATATACTTCGCTAAGTTCAGTCCCGAAAACACGAGATTATGAGTCTATATTAAAGAAATATCATGAGTTAGAGGACGAAATAAGTCAATTTAAATCTATAACAAACTTTGAATGTGGTGTGGTTGACTACAACGATAGAGTCAGTGGTGATAAAGAGTTAAATTTCTTGTATTGTTCAGTTGTTAATGAGGGTGTAACAATAACACTCCAATACACAGGTCCAAAGTTAAAGCAAAATATTTATGTCAACGATGTTCTCAGAAATGTAAATGCGGTTATTAAAGAACCTGCGTTTATAAATTCAAAAGAACTTATCTTGTTATCAGATAAAGTTATAAGTTTTGAAGTTTCAAAACAATAAAATATTCTTGTGGTGATATGTATTTAATTTTATCAATTTAATGCCTCACCACCACCACTTCTGCACCATCTTTACTAACGAACTTCTGTAACTCTTTCAACGCAGACTCAAGCGACTTCGGTTCAACTGGGTTGATGTGGAGATACAGGAGGTCTTTGGTGGGTGTCTTCTGTATCAACTCTTTTAATTTGTTCTTGTCCACTGCCATCAATACACCTCATCTAAGTCGTTTAAGACTGCGGTGATGCCTCTGGTTTCAATGTCCTTGATATGACGTGCAATGGCATCTCTTGCAAGTGTGGACATTGGAATCTTGGTGCGTTTAGAGATGTTGGTGAACTTGGTATGTTGCGAGTGAGCGATTCGAATCGGTATCTGCACTCTTGGTTGGTCTTCTAGATTGATTATTGTCATGCAATGGATCTCCTTGTAAGGATTGAACTAAGACTTGCTTTCAGCAAGTGGTTGCGAGAAGGTAACGAAAACCTTGTGACGATGTTCAATAGATATAGGTATTTATGTCACTTGATTGATTGTGGTCACTTTGTTCAGTGAAAATCTGGGATGAATTCTTAATATAATAAAATCGTCTAAATGCTATCTTTCATGATAGCGAAGTACGGAGATTTCAATGAGTTTTGGAAAATGTCATCATGGTTTTGAAGCGACTAATTGTTACTCCTGTCGATTAGAGCGCGATATTGAAAACAACCGAATCAATCAAGAAAATGAACGTCGGCATCGTGAAGCAATGAGAATTCAAGAAGAACAATTAAGGGTGGCAAGAGAAAGAGAGTATCGAGAGCGGTATGAATCTGAGCAAAGAAGAAGGCAATCAAGTTCCTTTTCTTTACCAAATAATTTTTCACAACCACAATCATCAAATAATAAAAATTCTATTGATATAAAGTCAATTGATGTGTTTATTAACCTCGACAATAATTTAGAATTATTAGAAATAACTGGCGGAAATTTAAATAATAATAGTAATAATTTATTTAAAATTGACAGTGAGTTGCTTAAATTAATTCGTGAAATGCTAATTAGCATTAAGATTGAAATTGAAAATTCCTTAATTAAGGAAGCAATTAATTTCGGATCTAGTTGTTCATTTTATAGAGAAGTGTGGGGTGGTAACCTTCAAATTAATATTCCACGCACAACAAGTTCAGGTGAAAAATTCAACTTTTATATTACTTTGCTTCAAGTTCAGAAAAAATTTCATGTCGATCCAGATAAGTTGGAAAAAACAACATTCTACGGTCATAAATTAATTGATAAGGCATTTAAAGATGGGGTTAGGATGCAAGTTAATAATCCTAATTTTGAAACTCCAATTGAAAAATATATTCCAGAATGGTTTGAAAATTTTTTTGTTAGACACCCATTCATAACTATAATTATCATAATTTTTTCATTAGTTTGGATATCTAATAAAATTAAAAGTTTATTTGGATAATTTTAAATAACTTAATAAATGAATTATTATTTTGAAAAATTTGTGACAAAGAGGTCTGTTTAGATTCCGTGGGAATTTCATGGTGGAATAAATTATTAGAATTTTAAGTTTGATTTGGTGGTAAATTTTTCATAGTGACTTGCTGTCTTGATATCCAAACATCAAGTAATCGTTTGGATACTTCCACAGCATCTTGCTCGCATAGAACATTCGGTCAGCATCACATTGCACCAGATTACTGGTCATCATCTTGCCTGAGTACCTGAGCATCGTGTTGTCGCCGACCAAACTTTGAAACTGTTCTGTTGTGGATGGTCTGGATGCAATGATGGAGTGATGGTGTAGTCGTACAGGAAAGGCATAGATTGGTTGATTGGCATGGTCAGTTCTAACTACAACAGGTTTGGATTCATGTTCATCTAGGAAACTCAGGACAATTGGTTGCATGGATTTGGTTTTCTTGGACCATCTTCTGGTGTGGAATAGTTCTGGAAGCAATGTCTTCAGGTAAAAGTTGATAAAGAACTTGTTTAAGTCTTTACTGGCATAGGTTCTATCTTGGTATGGAAGATAGGTGATGGTTAGATGGAAGAATGTGAACTCATCTTCTGGTAGGTTACACAACATCTTGTGGAGTTGCTCACGTACGAGAGAAGACTTCAATTGATTCGTGTGTGGGTTGGTATTGGTTTTCATTGGATTACTTTGAGATTTATCTGGATTGGTGTGGAACGGACAGGAGATATCTAATTGCATTGAAAGTATGCAATCGTTGCCAAAGTACAAGTGGTGAATTTCGACTCGCTTGTACCTATATCTATTTAGGCATCTGGATGTTTCCAGTAGTAATCAACTGGTAGAGTTGACGGATTAGATGAATCAGGCACTGGTGGTAAAAGTGTTCTTAAAACCTTACCAGTCAGTACCTTGATTTCAATAGTGGCATCTGTATTCAGATACCGTTTTTATAGTGTTTCTATATTCAAGTGTTTGGAGTAATTCTTTTTGTGCTGCAATTTCACTTATCGTGAATTTCTCTAAAAATAAATCACCATCAAACATGGATCCACGAAATCGAAGTGATTCCTCGGTAATTGGAAGCAAAATATCCGAAAGATTCAGGATGTCTTCTGCATCTACTTCAAGGTCCAAAGATCCATTTACCTTAAGCGTAATAATATACGTTGTCATAATTAATCTCCTATAAATTAAAAATATGTTTATTTTCAAATTTTTCACGCATTAAAATTGAATCGCCAATATACTGATTTTCAAGACCAAGATGAGTTTCATCTTCCAATGAAAATTCATATTTATCTAATAAATTTATTACTTCGTAGGCAAAATATTTTCTAAATTCATTTAAATCTTCACCAGATAAAAAGTCGTAATTCAAAAGTTTAAATTCAAGATTTCTCAAAAATAATGTTTTTTTGTTCGATGGGATACTATAAAATTTACGCACGATATTCCTTTAAAAAATAATTAGAACCATTTCTAATTAAGAACCTCTATTATATTATTTTGGACACTTTTAAACATCTAACATCTATAATGCTGCAATTAAGGTGTTTATAAAATGACGTACACAGCACTCAAATTTGCCTACAAACATCCAACCTTTGGTCGTAGCAAGATTGAAAAGAGTCAAGAACGATTCAAGAACTCTGTTTACTACTTGTGGTGGGAGTTTTTGAGACGCAGTGATGCCTATAAGAAGTGCTGTTCAACTGGTGGCAAAGGAAAGTTGAAGAACATTTACCAAGACTTTGGTGATGTGTTTTCAACAGACTTCAAGAGTTGGTGGCAGTCTAATGAACGAGGCGCGTATCTGTTTGCAGAACAATTGCCACCTAAGTTTCAACCAATCAAGTCGTTACCTGACGAAGTAACCATGAATCAAGTCATATTGTTGCAAGTGCCAATGGCATTACCGAAAAGACTTTTGATGGCAGAGTTTCAAAAGTTATTGAATGCTCATCATTCAGGTAAGCGAGGCAGGAGAAATAATGTGTCATCTACTGCAAGATATCCAGTAACTGGTCACATTGACACAGATGCACTTCAAAAGTGTCTGCGTGTGTATGACATGAAGATTGAGAATCCTAAGATGCCTCTATGGCAAATTACTCAGCAATGCAAAGCAATCAAACGTGATGCATTTATTGAAACTGCTGACACTCAAGCAATAATCACTAACAAGAAATTAATTCTTGCAAATACTGCAAGCAGATTGATTAAAAAAGCGAAACTGATAATAAAAAATACAGAGCAGGGTAAATTTCCCTACTAAATTTATGATTGCATGATGTTGAACTATTCTTCTACGCAATTAAATTCATATACATAGTCTGCATTTTTTTTGTCAGCATATTCAACAATAATAGTTCCTTCTCCAGAAATAGAATTTACTTTTCCATAAATTTTTAATTGTTTTTTATCTTTATTTTGAAAACTAGTCATAAACATAATTCCCTCTCTACTGAACGATGTTGTTTGAAATGAATTATTATTTTCACGAATTGTGACTACTGAATCTTTTACTAAAATATGATAAACAGACTTTTCATCACTATCTTTGCAGGAGAGATTCGCATCTTTTTTCAAGGACAATTCTTTTAGTCTTGGAAATTTATTTCTGCATACATTTTTTACGACTTCATAGTCATTGCTTTTTTTAGAATTTTTTACCATATCCGATAAACAATCATCATAATTATTAATATTTACCTCTTGAATTTTATTAGGTTCTTTTAATAAAGTTACTAGTAGTGCAATAAAACCAATAATTATTGCAAGATATGTTGCATATTTTATTATTTCCTTATTTTTATTAATTTTAATTTGTTCTATGCCCTCACTTATTGATGATAAATTGATATTTTGTTTGGTTTTTTTTGCATAAATCAAAATTGGACCAAACCAACCTACTATAAATACAAGTAACCCAACGATTCCAATTGAGTTATTTTTCTGAGTATCCCCATGCAAGATAACTTGAAGAATTATTCCAAGTTTTGAAAGGATATACATGTATCCTGCAGCAATTCCAAGGATTAAAAAAAAGTATAAAAAGAATTTGAAAACAGTCTTAAATAAATCCCATCCACCAAATAATGACAATAACAAGATCCCACCAATAATGTAAAAAATATTATCTGAATTATTTACATATTCACCGGTATCAATTGTGAAGTCATATTTTCCTGCTTGTGCGTAGAAAAGGACTGGCAAAAGTAAAAATAGAGATATAAATTTCTTCATTTCTTTTCCTCATAGTAACCTTTACCCGCAATTATGTGCCGCACGCCACCCCTTGGGTTCTCAACATCACCTTTGCGTCTCGGTATCAAATGCACATGGCAATGAAACACAGTCTGACCAGCAGACTCTCCACAGTTCATGCCAATATTAAACCCATCAATTGTTGAGTCTGCATCTTGTAACAATTGTTTCTGTTCTGTCATCAACAGATTGATTGCTGATACTTCTGCTGGCACAAGACCGAAGTAGTCTTCAACATGCCGTTTCGGTATGAATAGTGTGTGTCCTTCAGTTACAGGGAAACCATCACGAATCGCATAGGCAAGATTGTTCTCTGCAATGATGCGTTGTTGGTCAGTAGAGTGGATGTCACAGAACAGGCATTTTTCAATACGGG
>Ga0214919_10011759_pt1 | contig 10877 bp, 19 predicted proteins | sample LL1503_MetaG_FD_177994 | JGI IMG/M metagenome (GOLD analysis project Ga0214919, IMG submission 177994) | Freshwater microbial communities from Lake Lanier, Atlanta, Georgia, United States - LL-1503 | ecosystem: Environmental > Aquatic > Freshwater > Lake | place: USA: Georgia | collected...
CTAGGATTCCACTCTCTGTCTTCTTTACCCAATCGTAGAACTCGTCAGGAACGTTGGACAGGAAGGACTCCGGCAGAACACCATGATCTTTCAGGTTCTTCCAGATGTCGTAGGAAGAAACTTGAGTTACTATTCGGTGGAGAGCAACATAGTCAGCAAACTTGATCTTAACCCGGGTGTTGGAAGGGTGGAAACGCAATACGTAGCCCTCTTCGTTTTCCTTATTAAAAGCCTTTAGTTTCTTGTATAGCTCTTGGTCTAAATTCTCTTTGAAAATTTGCTCAGTTTTCACGATGTCTTTGGCTTTTATACCTGACATTTTAAAATAAGTTTGTGCAGTAGTCCAATGCAGTTCATCCTGATCCGATTCTTTCCAATTAAAAGTCCTATTGATCGCTGCTCCTAAAAATACAATCTTCTCTCTTTTGTAGTTGACAACGATTCTGTTTTCCGGGTAAATGATTTCACAGATGTAGGCAACTGAAGGTTCAAACGAGTCTAAGATGTATTTTTCCTTTAGGATCTCTAGACCTTTAACAGCCTGGTCTGATGTGAAAGACCCTCGAGTTGATAAGATCCATTCACCGTTAAAGTTAAATAGAATCCCCAAAGATCCGTCCATTTTCTCCTGAACATAGACGTAGTCGCTAGTCTCCCAGGGAACTTCGGCTTCGACCTCTTCGTAGTTGAAGAATTTAGGAAAAGGCTTGATGATAACTTTCCCAGTAGAAGAGTCGACTATTAGGCCCCGACAGGACAGTGTCACCTCGTCCCAGTGCCCATCATATTGGGTCTTCTGCGAGTAGTTGTAGATTGACAACGGCAGGGTTGGATGCTTCTGAGTGATCAGCCATCCGTCGACAACATATTTGTCTAAAATTTCTTTGTTCATTTTATTCCGCCTCTGTTGATTTTAATTTTTTTCTCGAGTACATCTTCCCGCTAGGTTTGACTCTAGTTATCATGTTTCTTCTGATCTGCTGGGCAGTAGATCTTACCTCTCTCGAATGTCTATCGTTAGCTATCTCGGGTTTCATATTTAAATATACGGTAAACCCTATTTATTCAAACGTCTCTTTAGATTTTATGAAAGTCTTATCCGGATCTACCCAAGCCCACTTTAGAACCTCCTCATAAAGCTCTTGAACCTTCCAGGAAAGCCCGATTAAAACTAGAGTGTGGGGGTTGTTGTCTTTTTCACTTATAGAATTTATAGAAGAAGATGGAGTGTAAATGTAGGAGACCCAATTCATCACTACCCCCTTCTCTTCAAATTCCTTTTTCCTGCACGAGAGAAATTCTGACACATTGGTTAGCAGAAACTCGTTGGTATTTACCCCAATAGATATGGCCATGCTCAAATTCCGAGCATGCCCTATCTTATCTAGATCTTCTATTAATTCTTTGAGTTCTTGGTCATTCATATTTTACATTTCTCCCGACTCGTGATGATCGGCTGGGAGACTTAATCTTTTAATTGGTCTTCCTCTCAAAAGTTTCAAGATTTCGTCCAATGAGTAGGGTTCTAAACCATTTCCATCTACCCCAACGTCCATCGCCCTTCCTTCTGCAATCTTGTTGTGAGGACTCAAGTGAACGTGTCCGTGTAGGTGAATTCTTCCCGTGTTCATGCTGTCCCAAGAAGCTATTGGGAAGTGACAAAGCACCATAGAGAACTTCTCCATTTCCTTGTCTTTTCCAGGTCTTCTTACATCTAAAACTGCGTAATGGTTAACACTCTTGAATAAAGATCTAATCCCATCCTTGTCTCTTTCGATGTGATGGTCATGGTTTCCCAAGATCAAGTGGATATTTTTGCACAAGATTCTACCTCTGAATTCTGCAATATTATCAAATCCTCCGAAGGAGAAGTCCCCCAAGTGGATCAAGACGTCATTCTCTCCAACCTTGTTATTGATCTCGTCCACCAAAGTTGTATTCATATGATCCAGAGATTTAAAATCCCTGGTCTTTGAATCGTCTCCCCAGTTTGAGGTAGACCTGCAGATGTTAGAGTGCCCATAGTGCGTATCGCTTGTGAAGAAAATTCTCTGTCCTTTTTCTAATACTATTTTCATCTTACTTAAATATACGGTTAGAATCTTTTGAGGACATAGACTTTTTTGCTAGCCCTAGTGTAGGCTGTATACTTAATTCTGTTTCTCTCTACAACGTCCAGATTTACGTTGATGTCGTCCTCGAGGACAAATGTCGTGTCGTAGGTGCTTCCTTGGGATTTGTGAGCGGTTATTGCGTAACCATAGATGACATCTGCATACCTTCGGAGGAAGTTGTAATACTTAATCCAAGATTTATCGGCACCTCTCTTCTCGATCGCCTTCAACTTTAGAATGTTCGAGAACTTCAGAAACTCAGTTGCACTGTCCTCGTGCAGAATCTCTAGGTCCACGAAAACCTCCTCCCCGTTTTCGTCGGGATAAGATATTTTGGTGTCGTAAAACTTCAAAAAGACGGAAACGGGCTCATCGTCTGGGTTCGAGGAGAGATCAAATCTTAGTTCCTCCTCTTGAATCTTATATCCAACCACGGTAAACTCCTCATTGGTGTTCAACACAATCATCCCGTCTTGAACAACCGGGTTGTTTGCTATGAGCTTCTCACCGGGGAGAATTTTAGATCTCGTTGCTTCCTCTCCGTAGATAACGCTCCGGATCAGATCGTTCATCGTGGCAACCGTCTTGTTTCTCCAGGCTATAATTTTGGCATATTCAGAATCGTTCTTGAATCTCTCGCTCTTGAAGTAGGTCTCTAGCAGCTTAGGAAATTCTCTCCTGGTTTCTGCAGAATTGAGATTTAGAAATTCGATTCCTTCACCAAGTTCGTTCACCTTGGTAACAGGAGGGACTGAGCTGGTTGAGCTTCCGATGTCAGACCGGATTAAAACCGAGGAGTCGATGATTGCATTTCCCTCCTTCTGTCTCATGATGGTCCGGAGGTCGACTGTCTTTATCTTATAGGTCTCAGCAAGTTCTTCCCTAAATGGGATACAGTCGGGTCTTCCGACCGGTGGGATCTGTGCTGGATCTCCCATGCAGATGATCTTGGTCTTTCCCCTGTACTGGAGAATCTTCTCGAACAGATCGTCGTTGAGCATTGAGACCTCGTCGATGATCAGCAGCTTGGTCGAATTGATGGACGGTTTAAAGTCTCCGTCGTTGACGAACTCCTGTTTTCCCTCCATGGTTATTCTCTCTTTGAGACCCAAAAGTTTATGGATCGTCTGGAAGGTGACTCTAGTGCTTCGAATTCCGCTGGTCTTCTTGATAACCCTCACCGACTTGTTGGTCGGTCCGGTAACAGCTATCCTATACCAATTTTTGGTTGGGTAGACAATCTCCAGAACATATTTGACGAACAGGCTAACACAGTAGGTCTTGCCGGTTCCTGCCCACCCTCTGATGACATAGACGCTCTCGTCCGGAGACATCAGAAAATTACACAGTTTATCGAAAGCCTTCCTCTGGTCTGGATTCAACGAGTCAACGTCGATGACTGGGGGTGATATGGTCTTCTTCTTTTTTATCACTCGTGTATTTTATTTCCCATTCTTTAACAAGTTTCCGTAAGCTATGATGGTAATTCCGCAGAGAATCATCAAGACAATCTTTGCCCAGGGAGAAGTCTCAGTAAAAATTGCTGTAACAACAAAGAGTCCGTTTAGCATTAATGGGATATCTGATTTTTTCATAATTATAGATTAATAGGTAGGAGCCTTTCCGGAAGATACTTCTCCGAGCAAACAATAGTGTACGTGTTTATGTACCATCCTGGATGACTCAATAGATCCTCCGAACTCATCTCGTCTCTCCCTCTATAATTCAAAACGACATAGGGGATTTTGCAAGAAGAGTCTAGTTGAATCCTGATCGATTCGACCGGGATTTCAATGAATCTGTATTCCCCTTTAATCTTTGCAAACACCTGAACTACAGTCTTTGTCTCTGTTTGGGAATTATAAGATCCGGTTACTAGGAAGAAGCTTCCAGAGGCCTCTGTTTTTTGGTTTGTGCTTTTAACGAGTTGGCGGAGATACAGGTTTTCCGATTTCCGGTCTACTGGAGGTTTCCCCGCCTCGACGGTACAGGATTCTAACAGACCTAGTGCTAGAACAGGAAGTAAAAATAGTATTTTTTTCATTTTTTAAGGTGTAAATAAAATCGTCGGATTATCGCGGTGAACGTCGATCTCAGGAAAGATCTTCTTAAACTTGGAAGTATTAAAAGGTCTGCAGATGAGATGAAGACCATTCTTGGTGGGAATAATAGACATGCTATCGTCCTTTCCGGTCTCCTGGATTAGCTTCTGAGCCTCGAAGATAACACTGTTGATGTAGGCGTCGTAGGCTTCGTCGCTGGCCCCATTTCGATCTAGATCGATGATCCAGGTCTTATCTTCTTCCTTGTGGAATTCTCCGGCGCAAGAGAGGTAGGCCCTCTTAACGTGCTCGTAGTTCTCATCTTCGATCATCTTGGCAATTCTGGATAGGGTCTTCAGAGCAACCTGTTTGAACGATCTCCGGTTGAGTCTGAAGTAGGCTCTAGCGTTGTTGTCGATGCAGATCTTCTTGATTCTTTCCTCCATCTCGTCGTACTGATCTAGACTAGAGATGAAGAACGAGTCCAGGATGGTCATGTCCTTCTTCATTCCCGGATTGTCCTTCCTGCGCTTGAAGATCTGCAGCAGGTAGAACTTGTCCTTGTCGGAGAAGTTTAGAAGATCTCGGATTGCTTTGAAATTGTCCGTCATGATATTATTTTATTGAATATACGGGCTAATTGTTAAGGTCTCTTAAATAAATTCCTTCTATTACTTCACTGATATCAATTTTATTCATTTCAGAATCAAATACCATAGGTTCTTTGGTGTTTTCTTTAACTTGAGAATATACATCTCCAATTTCAAACCCAGCCGATCTTATGGTCTCTTTTACCTCTTCTCTTTGGATTTCAGATAATAATTCCCAAATCATTTTGTGATAGATTCTTCAAAGTTAACATTGATATAGAGATTATAGTGAGCTTCAAACTTCTTTCTTAGCCTTTTTCTTTCCCCAAACCTCCACCAGGGAAGGTAGACTAGCCCCGACAAGATCTCCTCGGCAGAATGACATCTGTCTTGGAACTTCTCTGCCATGGTGAGGGCGTGATCTACCGTTCTTCTAGCTTCTTGTTCTTGCATTAATTTTTGATTGATTCAAAAAACTTCTCCATCCATTCGTTGGAATTCTTGCATCTCACCAATTCCTTCTGATACTCTGTTTCGTAATATGAAATCTGTCTCTTAATCTCCTGGATCGTTTCCTCTCTGTACTCCTTTGGATTTACCCCTTCTTCCATCCGATTTTTAATCTCGACGATTTTGTCCCCGTGATATGAAGGGTCTCCGTCTACTTTGATTGTTGACTCGATCTGTTCTATCATGAAGTCTCTAAAGGATTGATGATCTTCGGTTGGAGGAACCCATGATTTAGCTGACTCTAGCATAGAGTTTAGTTTCTCTAGATTTCTTTTGTCCGCCTCCAGTTTTGTCTGGTGGTATTCCAAATCCACCTTTAGCCGAGCATTAAAATCTTCGACGATCTTCTCGTCCGACATAGACTCAATCTCCTCTAACCTTTCTCTCTTTGATTGGATAGAACTTGGATAGTAGTCGCTGGGAGTTCTGGGCTCGTATGGGGAGTCTAGAGAGTCGTCTCTCATGTGGATTGTAGCACCAAAAGCTCTGGTGCAAACGGTTGCAAACTCCTCGAAGGTGTTGATCTTACCGTCTAAAATTCCTGCTGTGTAACCTGTTGGCATATATTAGTTTGTTAAAAGTTGATAAGTTAAAAATAGCTGTCCGTAGTGTAGGACTTGGTCAAATCCAATTACTGTAAATGCACCAAAGTTTGGGATTGGTGATCCATATTCGTTATTGGCAAACTTTTTGCTAACCACTCTGCTAGTAAAGTAGTCCGTGGTAAAGTGAGCTGCAAAAGTCACCGCTAAGAATATGATGTATTTGAACGGATCCGAAAATATAAAAATACCAAACATGGACCAAATTATAGTGTACATGCTGACGTGCTTTAATAGAGCAAGATTACTTTTGCTCTTGTTGACCGCCCATTCTTCAGCTTGAAAGATAAAATCGGCGATGAAGTGGATCACCACTATGATAAATGCGGTCATCATACCTTGTCTTCTCCTTCCCCCTTAGGCTCCTGCATTTTAGAGTGAAGGTACTCAACGTAGCTTCTCATTCTTCTGCTGAGAGAAGATTTCTTCTGCTGGATTAGTTCATACTCTTCCTGAACTGTTCTCTTAGTTCTGCGAAGGTGGTCTCCGAGTTCAGAGGAAGCTCCTCCGAAAACTGCTTTCTCGATCTGACTCTCTAGGTCAACGGTCTCGCCAGAAGCTAGAGCGGATCCTAGAAGCGTCATCATTTTATTGTATCCTGTCATTTGTTAGATTATATCCAAATATACGGTCTTAGTTTCGGATAAGAATTTATCAATCACAAGAAAAAAGGCCCGAAGGCCTTTTTTCTTGTCTTACCTCTTGATAGATTCTATGATCTTGTCTATCTCTGCTAAATGATACTTGTTGCTCTTCACGCTCTTCATCTTCTTCTCCTGGAAAAGGAAGTTGCTTAGAACACACTTAGAATTGTTATCCCAATATTTGATATAGAAATCCACATCAATCTTGGTTAATCTGTACTCGAGTCTGGACAGTGTGCTATTTTCTAAGGCGTAGAAGTCCTCTGAGACTTTAATTACCTTGAAGTAAGTAAAGTCGTTGTAGTCATACTCATAATAGCCAGGTGTTTTTGAGTCACCCCATTTAAAAGTTGCCTTTGGTTTGATAAAGGTGTGGGCAGATGTTTTCGTTAAGTAGTTAACGATCTCTTGTTTGATTTGTTCTTGAGTTTTCATATTTGTTTTTATTTTTTGATTAATGATTATTTTTTGATCCACTGGTAGTAACCTTCCTTTACCCCGTTGTCGTGCCTTTCGAATAGACCCGACTTATAAACGGCTTCGACATTATGCAGATTGGATCCTTGGTCCTTCCCGTTCTCGTCCAGAACTGTCCATGTGTAGTAGTGGTGAATGTTTGGCCTAAGGGTGGTGTCGTCTACCAGCTTATTCTGAAACCAGGTCCATCCTTTTTCTGCCCTATCCAATGCACGTTCCTCTCCTTCTCTTCTAAATCTTTGGTTCATTTCAGTACAGTGTTCGAAAGCTTCTTTAGCCTCTGATAGACTAGATTCTTCTCTTTCTGAATTATCAGAGTAGCCTAGACTAAACTTAAAATGTGAACGAACTTCTTCCCAAGTTGGAATCCTGTAAGTGCTGAACATGTCAGACACGTAGTCGTATCTGTCTAAACAATGGATATCTACCTTATTCCCTTCTGAACTATACACCCAGTTTCCTTCTTCGTCTAGATAACTATATGGACCATCCCAATAGCCAGGTTTTAGTTCTGCGAATCTCGGGATTCCTCCCTCCATTCTGATGTGTGCTTCCCCTGAAGGGTCTGCTTCTTGTAGCATTTTGATAAATTCTTTAGTTTTCATATTTTTTGATTAGATTGATGATTTGTTTTCCTCTCTTGGAGATGCATTTGTGTTTGATTTTAAAGCTGGTGCTGTCGATCCCACCGAACATCTTTGCATTCGAATGGATTTCTGCTAGACCGACAATTAGATGGGTAATCGCATAGGGCGACTTTGAGAATTCTTCAACTCCTTCAGACTTCAGTGTGTGAATGTCCATGTCATGGAGGATGAGCTGGGCAGCGACCGGGTCGTCATAGAATCTGACGAAGGTCTGGAAGGAGATTTCTGCGTGATTTGGAAAGTGTCTTTTTCCCTCCTCGTCTATCTGAAGACAAAGGGGCTTCCCACAATCGTGCATGATGGTGTAGGTCTTGAGGGTCTTTCTGTCCGCCAGATGCTGGAGGATGAGGTCTTTTTCCTCGTAGATCCATTCTGGAAGCTTCCACTCGTACTTGAGAGGAGTTCCTTGTTCGAGATGGTTCAGAAGATCCATCGTGTAGTTCTTCACAGAAAATCCGTGTTCGAGAACCGACTGTGATTCGGTTTGTGGACATGCCTTCATGGCACCCAACAGGTCTCTCTTGCTGTTAATCTACAACATATTCATTTTTGGTTGATTTAAGTGCTAGTGGGAGGTGTGACAGCTTCTTTCTGATGTCAGGAGTTCCATAGACGCAGATAGAGGTCCACTGATCGACATCTGGCTCGTAGAATTTTGTAGCCGGTGTGAGTTTAGAAAGCTTGTCGTAGTACTTTAAAAGTCTCTCTTCTGATTCGACTGAGAGGCAGATTACCGAGTTAGATTCTTGCTTCCACTGGTGGAAGGTATCGGGGTGTTCATAAGCAAAATCTGCGATTGCATGTAGTGACTGTGGGAGAGCATATCCTGGGTGCTCAAAGTCTGATCTGGTAATGATTACCAGTTTTGTTTCTTCAAATTTAGAAATCTATTTCATATTATAGTATATATCCGTTTCTTTTTATTTTGTTTCATCAACCCTGTGATTTCTGAAACATTTTTGTGCACCCGAGAGGAGTCGAACCCCAATGAGACTGTTTTAGAGGCAGTCCCGGCTTCCCCGCCGGATTAATCACCGGGTGCATTTTTTAGTCTTCAAATAACTTTGATAGGTAGGCAAACATTGGCTCCAAGTCCTTGTTATCTGTGTGACGACCCATCATCAATTCAAAGTCCTGATGTTCTTTCTTATACATCTCGAACATTCTAGATCCTGTCATCTTAGAATATTGGGTGTTGGCGATTCGGTCGCAGAGTTTTACAAAGACTGCTCCGGGTGTATTTCTGATACCCTCGTAGTACTTACTATTTCCTCTCTCCTTACGGTTTTTGCCCTTTTCGTTAGTAAGTGCATAGATGATATCTGCTGCGTTTTCTCCTAGCTTCTCCTTTACGTCGTTGTAGGAAACTCTTGTGTCCTCGATGAGATCGTGTCCCCAGCAGGCAAGTTCTATTGCATGTGCTGTTTCGTCGATGGACTCGAAAGAATTGTGATAGGCTTTTTCTTCTCTAGTAAGAAGTCCCTCCGGAAGCAATTTCTGGAAATCCTTGAACGCCTGAACTACCATTCTAAGGTGGAATTCGTAGGGCAAATACTTATCATAAAAATGATTTGTTGATCTGTGTTGATCTAAAACCCAATCTATCTTTTCGTTTCTCATACTAGAATATACGGTTAGACTATTTCCCAGTGAATTGGAGTTAAAAAACGATCTGGTTCTTTAACTGAGGTCATCTCTGCTTTATGAGCCTCGTTAAACAGCTTAGTATCCTCCGGAGTTTTACCACCGAAGAGTTCTGACTGGTCCCAGTGATTGATCCTTGCAAGTCTACAGAGTTCCAGGTAATCTTCATTTCTAAGATAACCCTTGAGAGGCATAACCCGGCCCACACAGGTGTTCCAGGTCGTCTTCCTTCCGTTGTAGGTGACCCAATAGTAGTCTTGGTCGTCCTCCCCAATTGCAACAAGTCTCTCGATTTCCCAGCTGGAGGTAATAACAAACTGGCCTTTGAGAACTTCAAATTCTTCTAAGATTTGTTGTAGATTGGTGTCCATTATAGCTCAGATAATAAAATCATTTCTTTGTCCCAAGCTCCTAAGATCTGCCAGTAGAATCCAAATGGACTCTGAACTAGAAGGATAGGGTCTCTCTTCTCGTAAGCCTTCTTAAACTTATCCGGTTCCGCAATAACGTAGAACACCGGCTTCTTCTTGCAGAGCTTCTCCATATTTTCGGTGTACTTCTTCATGACCGCAATTGCATCGTCTGGAAATTCAGGAATGAAGAGATCAGAAGTCTTCATCACTAGGTCGTATTTGTCCAGAAGGTCATCTATCTTTTCGTCTGTGGTGTTTTGAAACTCGTTGAAGAAGTTCTTAAACTTGTGCCACTTCTTTCTGTTTTCAAGTCTTTCAATCAAACCTTCAACCTCTCTTTTGCTGTATGACTGAGTGATGAGTTGAGATTTATATTTTAGAACTTCGATTTTGTCGTCCAAGTTAGATAGAGTCCAAGGAGTTGGAATAGTTTCTAACTCTTCTAAAACATCCTTAGGCTTTACAGCTATTTTCTTAGATGTGTTAAGAAAAACTGGATTTTCCTCTTGGTCAGAGTCAGCTCTTTCAGCTCCTCCTACTGAAATGAATGAATTCATGGCTATCCCAGTGTACTGAGACTGATAGTTCTTAAAGTCGAACAGAAAGGTTTCGTCCAGTCCTGCTGGAGTCATAATGCTAAATCCGGAATTTTGTTTTGTATTATTCCGAAATAGAGATTTAATTTTTGATAGTATTTTCATTTCTTTTTGTCTTTTTTCTTTTTGTCTTTTTTCTCTAATTTTTCCTCCAGAATATCTCCCCATTTTTCAACACACCTTCTAAGCAGACTTCTGCTGGTAGAATTCATCTCAGAGAAAGTTAGATCACCATAATACTGGGATTCAAACAGCCTGATTAGTCTCTCTGCAGATTTGATCTGCTTTTGGGTCTCGCAACTGTCGATTACCCTTTCGATCCATCTAGCTACGTCCCCGTAGTGAGGCTTAGTCGTCTCCTTCTTTTTTGTTGTAAATAGCGTCATAAGCTTCATCCCATTCTTTGTTATACTTTTCTATTAGTTCTTTCGGAATTAGTTTCTCATCCAGGAGATTCTTCTGGACCCACTCGTTCATTGCATATCCAAATTTCAGATCTTTAAGGTACCCTTTGCAGTAGTCCCCGTTGGGATCTTGTTCACACGCCATCGGAGAGCAACATCCTTCCACCCCACAAGCGGTGCAGACTGGACAGTAT
>Ga0214919_10011760_pt1 | contig 10876 bp, 10 predicted proteins | sample LL1503_MetaG_FD_177994 | JGI IMG/M metagenome (GOLD analysis project Ga0214919, IMG submission 177994) | Freshwater microbial communities from Lake Lanier, Atlanta, Georgia, United States - LL-1503 | ecosystem: Environmental > Aquatic > Freshwater > Lake | place: USA: Georgia | collected...
GTATCATTGGTTATATAGGACTTGGTAATACTATAGTTACCGCTGGTATAACAGCAGCCAATTTAGGTCTTAAAGGATATGTTGACAATGCAGTATCAACTGCTAACATTGGTATGATTGGTTATATAGGACTTGGTAATACTATCCAGGCCACTGCTATAACTTCAGCTAATCTTGGTATCATTGGCTACGTAGATAATAAAGTTTCAACAGCCAACGTTGGTATCATTGGTTATATAGGTCTAGGTAATACCATACAATCAGCACAGATAACTGCTGCCAACATTGGTGTCATTGGTTACGTAGATAATAAAGTATCAACAGCCAACATTGGCATCATTGGTTATATAGGACTTGGTAATACTATTGTCACTGCTGGAATAACCTCTGCTAATCTAGGCATGATTGGTTATGTAGATAATAAAGTTTCAACTGCTAATATTGGCGTCATTGGGTATATAGATCGAGCCAACACCATACAATCAGCACAGATAACTGCAGCCAACATTGGCGTCATTGGTTACATAGGACTTGGTAATACCATCGTTACTGCTGGTATTACATCTGCTAATCTAGGTATGAAGGGCTATGTAGACAACAGCACCTCAACTGCTAATATTGGCGTCATTGGTTATATAGGTCTAGGTAACACTATAGTTACCGCTGGGATAACCTCTGCTAATCTAGGTCTTAAAGGGTATGTCGACAGCAGGATCACAGTGGCTAATACTGGGGTTACTACTGCCAATATAGGTATGATTGGTTATGTAGATAATAAAGTTTCAACTGCCAACATTGGCGTCATTGGTTATGTAGATAATAAAGTTTCAACTGCTAACGTTGGCATGAAAGGATATGTTGATAATCAAACATATTCAAATGTACAGGTATCCACTTATCTACCAACTTATAGTGGCTATATTGGTGGCAATGTCACTATTGGCGGTAATCTTACCACAGGTATATTGATATCTACTCCCAACTATATCACAGTTTCAAACAACTGGATCTATACCCTAAGTTCTACTACATCTGATAATATCCTGTTGGTTACCAGCACTGGATTGTTTGCTACTATTAACATGCCAGTAGGTCCGGTTGATGGTCAAGTAGCCACGTTCAGTGCCAATGCTAAGGTTACTTTATTAGCAGGGTCAGGTACAGTGCAACCTTCATTTGTTAGCGCCAATATTGTAGCTAATACATTTAGATATATCTATAGATCCTTAGCAAGCACTTGGTATAAGAACTAATTCCTAGCTAGTCATTCTCTAAACCTTGATAAATACTAGATATAATAGGATTTAGAGAATAATCATGACTATATCAACACAAACATTTTTAGCAGTAGTTACAGGAGCATCAGCCAATGATGGCACGGGTGACAGCTTAAGAGCAGCCTTTACTAAATTAAATGCTAATTTTGGCTATATGGGCAATGTAGGATTTGATGCTAAAAATATCAATGCCACTGGTGCCGTGGAAGTTGCCGGTAATGTTGCTTTTGCTGGGGCTATAGTTAACAGCGGATATCAACTGTATCAACCCACGGCCAATGTCGCTATTACTGCCAATGTAAATGTTAGCCGAGTCATACTAGCACCAACTCCGAGTGGAGGTATTGCTAGTTTCTTTGCAGATGTAACACTGCCTAATACCACCGTAGACGGAACAGTGGTTTCAATATCATCAAACGTGGCAGTGCAATTTATGCGTGCTTTGCCAGGTTGGGGCATTTATACTATAAGTCCAAGTGCAAACATCGCACTAACGGCCGGTGATAGTGCTAGTTATCTGTTAAACACCGCAACAAGTAAATGGTATAAAGTAGGTTAATAGGAAAATTTAATGGCCCTACCTAAGTGGATAACACCTGCAGGTAATCTAGGCATAGTACCGGAATCAGACTACTATCAGTATTCTCTTGACGCATACGATCCCTCAGCAGGTACATTAGTCTATACTCTAGTATCGGGCCGCTTACCTTTAGGTATACAACTTAAAACTAACGGAACCCTACAGGGAATTCCAATCAGTGAACTTGGTGGAGATCAGAATGTTACCTATACTTTTTCTATCCGAGCTAAGAATTCTATAACTCAAAGCCTAACAGATAGGACTTTTAATCTTACGATCAGCAATATCATACCTCCTATAATTTCTACACCAACTAGGAATTCTTTCTTAGGACTATTCCTCGATGGATCTGAATATAGTAAGCAACTCGCTGCGATCGAATCTACGCCTGGCGCAGATTTAACATGGAAAATAAAAACGGGAGACATCCCCCCAGGGCTGACTCTCAGTAGTACAGGTCTTTTATCGGGCTATTTTGAACCTATAGCCAGCCCAGCAGCTGGAACAACTCCTTATTGGGACGAAACATCATGGAGCTATCTTGGTTGGGATTTTACCTTACTGGCCATTAAGAAAAGATTTACCTTTACTGTAGAAGTCAGTGACGGGGTTAATTCGGATCTCAGTGTCTATACCCTAGATGTTTATCCACGCAGTAGTTTAACAGCTGACCACGATGATCTATCAGTAGATACTACCTTGTTAGGTACCGGTGTAGCATTAACTATTGATGCTGGAAGTTTGCATAATCCAATAATTACTACTCTACCAACGGATCTGATGTCTGTCAGACAAGGTAGTTTTTTCTCATTCCAATTTGATTCTATAGACCTTGATGGTGATACTGTAAAATATTCTATACCTGTAGTAGCTACAGGTGCATTTGATGAACAGTCATCACCTCTCTACAACTATATCGCATCACAATTAGGCAGTGGTAGATTAACTGCTGGTATCTTTCCTGATGTTAGTACAGTTACCAATGCTAATTTAAATACCAGCACTAGTACCCTTGACAATACACAAGGTTTCCTTGACCCTGGTGAAATCGTTAAAATAATAAACACCAATAATGTTTGGCAATTAGGCACAGTCACTAGCAGTGTAACTGTCAGGGTAACAGGTAACACTATAGTCACAGCCTCAGCAGGTAATTTCTTAACCCAGGCCAGCAGTCTTGCCAATGCTACTATCACTGACGTTAGTTCAACTACTGGAACTGTAACCATAGCTGGTAATATCATCACTGGATTTATCAACACCCTACTGCCAACTTATCAGATCACATTTGATGGAAATATCTATGCCAATGTTGGTGACTATATCACACAAAGTATCAGCAGTGCCAATGCTCGAGTAACTGCTAATATAGTTGGAACAAATACTGCTAATGTGATCTATATCACTGGTAACTTTACCAATGGCACTGCAATCTCAAGTAGCAATATCGCTATCAGAGGATTAAGTGTGGCACGATATCCAACGGCCAACGTAAAAGATATCTACAATACTACCTTAACGGCTAATATCGGTCAATATATCACACAAACTGGATATACAGGTAATGCCGTAGTGACTGCTAACGTCAGTGATGCAATTAGTATTCCAGTAACATTCACTTCTGGAACATTTAATAGTCTTGGTGGCAATATTAAAATTGGTGGGGTAGATGCCAAGACTTGGATTAACAATGTACAGTCTACATCAACAGCATTTGGTACTGCCGCTACAGTTGGTCAATATATCACACAAGCATCAACGAGTGCTAATGCTATAGTTACTGCCAATATTTCCTATGGTACTGATATTCCTGTTAGATATATTTCAGGAACGTTTGCATCAGGATCAGCAGCTGGAAATCTTGTATTAGCTGGTACAAGTATCGCGGCCTATCCGACAAATGTATTCTGTAGCACAGATATTGTTGCTACCTATAATGATGCACATTACTTTGATATTAATACCAATCTCGCTACAACAGTTCCACAGATCAATGGTAGCACATTAACCTATAGCAATATTACCAGTCTAGTCAGCGTAGGTGTAACACTTGGAGCACTAGCTACAGAAGGCACTGTAGGATTTGACAGTGGTAAGTATGATCAAGGAACATTAGCTTTCCCTGATGGATTAACCTTAGATGAAGATAGTGGTTGGCTAACAGGTACCTTACCAAGCCAGACAATTAATGAAGTTAAATATAATTTTGAATTAGTTGCCTACAAAGAAGATGATGCTAGCTATGAAGATAGACAGCTTTTTACTTTAACGATACTTGGTGATTTAAACAACAGGATTGATTGGATAACTGCCAGCGATCTTGGAACTATAACTACAGGCAAAGTCAGTGATCTATTCCTTTATGCTACCAGTGCATTAGGTAAAACACTATTTTATGAATTAACTGCTGATACTGCACATAGATTACCCCAAGGACTTAAACTTACCTTGGGTGGATTGATCAGTGGTCGTGTTAGTTTTGAAGCGTATAGTCTAGATCAAGGCTCTACTACTGTAGATAGTGATGATACCAGCTTTGACTTTACCTATACCTTTACTGTTACGGCTAGAGATCTTGCTAATACCATATCAGCTGATAGGACATTTACACTAACCATCAGACCGTTTGATAAAATACCGTATGAAAACTTATATCTTAAAGCATTACCTAGTGCTGAACAGAGATCAGCATTCCAAAATATCATCAGTGACACTGCTATATTTCCATTGGAAAAAATCTACAGGCTCGAAGATCCATGGTTTGGATTAGCCACAGATATCAAAACCTTGTTCTTAGCTGGACTTAGCCCCAGTTCTTTAGCAGAATACACCCAGGCTGCAGATACTAATCATTATACAAAACGTTTAACTTTTGGTGCTATCAAGACTGCACGAGCTGTAGATAGTAATTTTAATACCAAATATGAAGTGGTATATGTGGAAGTACAAGATTCCAATACTAACAGTTTTGGTCTTGGCCCAGCTGACACTATAGATTTAACCGCGGCCATAGATAATCCATATTATGATATAGATGGAAACGAATTTACTATTGCCTATCCTAACAGTGTTGAAAACATGGATAATGTCATGGTAAACAGCATAACCTATCAAGACAAAGGAATATTGCCAGACTGGATGACCAGCAGACAACCCACCGGCCGCCAATTGGGATTTGTACGAGCTGTTGTATTAGCTTATGTTAAACCAGGTGAAAGTGATCTTATTGCTTATAGATTGCGACAACGTGATTTTAAATTTAACAGCATAGACTTTACTGTAGATAGATATCAACTTGATAATGTTTATTCAACTAATTACGATCTCACTGCTAATGCTTTCGTTACCAGTGATGAAACTACTTTTGATCGTTATCCTGCATTATCATCAACTTTAACCTATAGCACCACTGTTGATTTTGCGCTGTCTACTGCATTTGAAGATATCAATGATCGCTACCTACAAGACGTCAAAGACGACGGTGGATTAGATGGTATTAAAAATTTCAAAGATGGTGACACTATTGTGTTTGCACAACAAGAATATTCAGCACCCGGCAGCACATTAGTTGATTATACCCAAGGATGGAGCAATGTCAAAGTATTATGGGATCAGGTCGGTTGGGCTTATAATATTGACACTGCTGATGCTGATAACTCGATACCATCAGCAGATACAACTCCAGGGCAAGAATGGGATCAGGCTAATTATATTCCAGGATATAATGAATATATCTTAGGTACTACCTATGCCGATGGAACTACTGGATTCCCCACAAGTCCCAGTGATGGTGCTTTAACCATGGTAAATGGTATAACTTATCACTATGATCTTGACAGCACCAAGTGGCGATTAGCTAATCAACGTGCAGCAGTTTGGCAAATTAACATCAGTACCGACAATATAGTTACATTGGTATTGGTTAAGGGAATAGATTATTACGATACCGTGTATGTACGTAATGGATTTACCTATGGTGGCACCAATATCTACTTTGATCCTGTGATTAAAACAGGTAAAACCATACCAAATTACAGCAAAGTACCACAGCAAATACGTACAACTTATACTACCTACGATGGTAACGGAACACGTTTCTATGATCATCGAGATAGTTACGTCATACCTGAGCAAGGAGATAAATATATTAAATTTACCAAGATTGGAGTATTCACATAATGAGCAGCATTAACCCAAATAACGTTGACGGAACGTATCCTATTGCCGGTCAAGACAACGACAGCCAAGGATTCCGCGATAATTTTACCAACATCAAGAACAATTTCCAGTTCGCGTATGATGAATTAGCAGATCTGCAGAGCAAGGCTATCCTTAAGGGTGCCTTAAGTGGTGGAACATTAAACAATGATATGGCCTATAGCCGATTGATTTCTCCACAACTGATTGAATCTGTTGAAACACCTAACGATCTTGGTACTAAAAATGGCACTTTTGCGATCAGCTGGGCTGATGGGCATTTCCAATATTATACCACTGACGGTAATACTACATTATCATTCAGCAATTGGCCAACAAGTGGTTACTATACAAGACTAAGATTGCAGATCACTACAGATACAGTCAATCGTACAGTTACTTTTCCAGCAGCAGTTTCAGTGGGATTAACTGACGTACAAGGTGCAAGTGGTCAAGTAGTTACATTCCCAACAGCAGGAGTATATCTATTTGAATTAACCACTGTTGATAATGGTACTACTATTACTATACAAGATCTATTACGTAACTATGATATTGTTACGACTGGTTCTAGTGGTGCATTTACCAGCTTGAACGTTTCAGGTAACGTATTAGCAACTGGGGCAAAAGTATTTGGTAATACAGCACACGGACTAGCTGGCTCTGTTGGTGGACAATTCCATTCATTCGTAGGTAACATCACACAAACATCAAGTGGTGGTGCTGTTTATATCAATACCACTGGTAACGTACTAGCTGCAGGTATTGTAGGCAGTTCTTTAACAGTTAACGGTAATCTTTCTAGCACTGCTACACACGTAGAAACAGGATATCAGCAATCTAAACCAACTGCTAACGTTGCAATCACAGTTAATGCAAATGTAAATCGTGTATTGATTCATCCAACTGGCACAATCACCGATTTTGGGGCAAACGTAACATTACCTAACGTTCAGGTAGACGGAACTATCATTAATATTTCATCAAATGTAAACATTGTTGCCCTAGATGTTAGACCAAATTGGAATGGTGTAGTTGCAGTTTCTCCGGCGGGTAATGCCGCAGTCACAGCAGGATCTAACACAAGATACATGTACATCGCCGCAGATTATGTTTGGTATAAAATAGCTTAATACTACCAAAAATCATTGACTCCTTGTGCTAGATTAGTGTATAATCAAGTATAAGGAGTTTTTCTTTTATATGCATCCATTGGCGCCAGACTTATCTAAGTTAACAGACGATGAACTACAACAAAAACGCGGTGAATTACAGAACCGTTTGATGATGAGTTATCGCATAGGTAATGCTGATTTGGTAATGCAATTACAATTACTTCTACAAGATTATGATATGGAGCTCCAAACCCGTAATCAAAAGATGATGGATCAAATGTCTAAAGCCAGTAAAAACTTTGGTAATATAATCAATATATCACGATGAAATACGACCAATACGGACAAACATATACTACTAGCGATGAACTATGTGATTTACTGTATAAAAATCCTACATTAGATATTAGTTTATTCCAAATTGAAGACAGTATAGAATACAATCGCAGTGTAGCAGAACTACATGCTGAGTTGGATCTACTAGACAGCTATCATAATATTGATATGTCTGTAGAAGAATTTGATAGGGTGTTACAAAAGAATTGGCACATGCCTAAAGAATACAAGGATCTAGACATAGCGGCTTATGTGTTAGGATTATGCAAAGAAGAGCACGAATTACAGCGGGTAGGGCAAGAATTAATGTTATATCAGGAACGCAATTTATTTGATCTATTGCGATACTTGAAATATTTGGTAGATACTCTAAGAAAGAATAACATAGTTTGGGGAGTAGGTCGAGGATCAAGTGTGGCCAGTTATGTGCTATTTTTGATTGGGGTACACAAAATTGATGCGATATACTATAATTTAAACATCGACGAATTCCTGAAATAAATACGTATATAATAGGAGAAACACATAATGTCAAAAATACATAGATCAGCTAGGGGTGATGCAGTTGATATGGACATGATCAGATTAGCCAATGAATCAACTATCGCTATTGGTAATATGAAAACCAATGCCCGAGGAGATGAACTAGGACCAGGTGGCAAGGTAATAAAAACCCGTGCCCAGATCATGCAAAGTTATCATCGCCTGAATACCAATGTACCACATGATATTCCTGTTGGTACTGCTGAAGCAGTAAACGTAGAAAGTATTGCTGAAGAACAAATAGAGATGATTGAATTAGTTACTCCTATAGCAGAAGACATACCAGTCGCAGAATCGTCAGCAGTTAAACAATACGTAAAACCTCGTGGTAGTTTTGCTGAAGCAGTAGCAGAACAAACAGAAGTCAAACAAGAATTATTAGAACCAGCTGGCTCACGTGATAAAAACGACGGTATATCTCGCATCTAAAGGAAAATAATGTCAGCATACGATCCAAATAAAATTAAATCTATCAGAGCACTCAATGATCACGTCATTGTGACTGATATGAACTTTGATCAAAAAATTAGTCACGGTGGTATTATTATCCCCACAGGTGATCGTAAATTAGAAGGTATCCATGCACGCTGGGCTCGTGTTTATGCTGTTGGTCCAACGCAACAAGATGTTCAAGTTGGACAATATGTTTTAGTAAGCCACGGTCGTTGGACTCGCGGATTAGAAATTGAAGATCAAGAAAGTGAAAAGACTATTCGCAGAGTTGACAACAAAGATATCTTGATGGTCAGCAATGATCCACAACAAGATGAAACAATCGGACGCGGTCTATAATTGGACGAAGAGTTACATTACGTTCCCCACGAAGTAGTAAGCACAATCAGAAAACTATCTAGAATGGCCAGTGATCCGCACTCTGACGGATTTACAGCCTGCACCTACAAACACGATCTTTATGTGTTAAAATGTTTCATAGAAGATGAATATAAACTTTGCCCAGAGTTTCCAGAGCAAGAACGAGAATGGGAACAAGTTCGATTATTGGAGATACTCAAAAAATGATATTACTAACGTTTGCAATATTTGTTCTAGTGTGCTATATTGTATATAAGATGCCTGGTGGCTGTTGTGGTACATGTCAGCAGGGACGTAAACCATGTGATTGTAAGGATAAAGAATGAAGCAACTTTGGGTAGAACAATATCGTCCTAAGGACGTTGACGGATATGTGTTTCGCGATGAAGCACAGCGTGAACAGGTTAAACAATGGATCAAAGAAGGCACTATTCCACACTTATTATTCTCAGGTGCGGCAGGTATTGGTAAAACTACCCTGGCTAAGATCTTAATTAATGCTCTAAACATTGACGAGTATGATGTACTAGAGATCAATGCGTCACGCACTAATTCAGTTGATGATATCAGAGATAGTGTGGTAAACTTTGTCAGCACTATGCCATTTGGGCAATTTAAGATTGTATTATTAGACGAAGCTGATTACTTATCACCAAACGCACAGGCAGCCCTGCGTGGTGTCATGGAAGAATATAGCCAGACAGCACGTTTTATCATGACATGTAACTATCCACACAAGATCATTCCGGCACTACACAGTCGCTGTCAAGGGTTCCATATTGAGAAAGTCGACCACACTGAATTCACTGCTAGAGCCGCAACGGTATTAGTCACAGAAGGTGTAGACTTTAATATCGATACTTTAGATAGTTATGTCAAAGCAACTTATCCGGACCTGCGTAAATGTTTGAATTTACTACAGATGAATACTGTAGATCTTAAACTCAAACGCCCAAGCGAAACAGGTACAGGCACAGCAGACTATAAACTTGCTATGGTGGACTTATTCAAAGCGGGCAAGATTCGAGAGGCTCGCCAATTACTAAGCAGCCAGGCACGCCCCGAAGAGATGGAAGAAATATTTAAATGGATGTATAATAATCTTGAATTATTTAGTAAAACTTTAGAAGGTCAAGACGAAGCTATTCTTGCTATTCGCAAAGGTGCTGCAAATGTCAGTTTAGTGGCAGATCAGGAAATTAATCTTTCAGCAACATTGGTAGAGTTAAGTCAAATTGGCTAAGTTAAACATTTATCTTATTGCTAATTATCGTGCCCGTCCAAAGAATCCCAAACAAACAGCACAGATAGGTTATATGAGTAATCCAGATAATATCATATATGATGAAGAATTATCTATCGTGCGTGGATGGAGAGATAGATATATCAAAAATAGTGTAGTATTGGATCTTACAGAAGAAAAGATCATTAAGAATAGTTTTCGTACAGAAAAAACCTTTGATGATTTATTCGCGCACTATCACGAAGGTTTTGGTGAGTATATTGAACAAACGGTAAATGAATTAAATGCTGCGTTACAAATTAAGTGAGTGTGGTGATCGTGGGTGGTTCATCGGAGACTTTGCTAAGGCTGCTTTTCCAAGTAAAGACTTTGAAATCTGTTATCAAAAAAATCCTCGCACACAGACTCCTAGCCACATACACAAACTAGCACACGAAATAACATTAGTCATCAGTGGGCGTCAGATATGTAATGGTGAGATATTTTCCGCAGGGGATATCTGCATCTTGGAGCCTGGTGACGTCAGTCAAATTGAATATCTCGAAGAAACCGAAGTAGTAACTATAAAAGTCCCTAGCGTTCCCTCAGATAAGCATTACCTATAATTCCCCATAGATATCTAGGATCTCCTTCACAGCTGGATGGCGAGCTATGTCTTTACGTTCAAATTCAACACCGGCTACGTACCTACTCTGTTGGTAACGCTCAACAAGACCTTTGAAGTCTAGTAGACCATTGTCTGCATCACTACGGTCAGCCTGACGTGTATCAC